>OBXZ01000658.1_pt1 | contig 27892 bp, 22 predicted proteins | sample 1538171 | NCBI WGS metagenome assembly OBXZ01 (sample SAMEA2580161, study PRJEB22360) | human gut metagenome | biome: human gut; feature: human-associated habitat; material: faeces | place: Denmark | collected 2008/2010
ACATGCGCACCTCCCTGCGCTGCCATGACGACATCGGCTGGGGCTTGGACGAGCCGGTGGAGGAGAGTCTCGGCATCGACCCGCTCAAGCACAAGGAATTCCTGTACCACTTCTACGAGGGTTCGGTACCCGGCAGTTGGGCCATGGGCGAGCTGTACAACTACGACGAGTCGTCGAAGGATGCGCGCAGCTGCGGCACCACGGCCAGCCTGTGCGGTGTGGAACGCGCGCTGATCACGCATGACAAGCCGTTGCTCGACATTTCGATGAAACGCGATCTGATGATGCATTCCGCCCTGTCGTTCCTGCGTGGCTTCCCCATGTTGAGCTGCGGCGACGAAATCGTGCAGCTCAACGGCTGGGAATACAAGGAAGATCCTGACCGCGTCGAGGATTCGCGTAATCTGCATCGTAGCCCCTTCAATTGGGAGAATGCGGCTAAGCGCAAGCGGGCTGGCACCCTGCAGAAGCAGATGTGGGATGGATTGAAGAGCATTCGTGAGATGCGCGACGATTCCGCTTTTGCGCCCGAAGCGTGGGTCACCACCTGGGACACGCATAATGATGCGGTTCTTGCGGTGGTGCGCCACGTTGAAGGGCGCACTGTTCTCGGATTGTTCAATTTCTCATCTGCACGCCAGAGCGCACATCTTGATTCGGATGGCGATATCACGCTTCCCGCTGAGGTCGCGTTGGAACCGTACCAGGTTTGCGTGGTCGAAAAATAATTATTGCGATTTCGACTTGCGATTGTTGAGGGAGTGTGTATAATGGCTCGAGTCGTTTCGTGTCGACTTCGGTCGGCATAGACGGTGCGCGGATGTAGCTCAATGGTAGAGCCTCAGTCTTCCAAACTGATTACGCGGGTTCGATTCCCGTCATCCGCTCCACACAATCGTTAGAGAAGAAGAAGGGCGTGCTTAATGGCACGCCTTTTGCATACCTGCCGTGCGATTGCTTCGATGACTGGGTATGCTGGACGTGTCGCGACAGCGACGTGACGGTCGCAACAGGCGGTAATCGCAATACAACGGAGCGGGTATGGCACAAACGCAAGGTAACAAGGTGACGGAAGTCGTCGACGGCGTGGTCGAACAGGTCGACGTTTCCAAGCATCCAACGGCATCCATCGAAGCATCTGATCTTTCCTTGGCCGACATCGAGCGTCGCAAATCGCATCCGGGACACTGGGCGCTGTTCATCGCGCTGATGCTGGTGGCTCTGATCGTGCCCTACTGGTGGGGACGTTTTCTTGCGGTCAAGGATGCGGCTTGGATTGTCGCCAACCTCGGTTTCCTTGATCCCAAGGGCGTTGCGTTGATTTCGTGGACCGTCACCATCATGGCGATGACCGGCTTGGGATTGATGGTCGCCGATGTGAAGAAGTGGCTGTGGGGCACGGTTTTCGTGGTGGGGTTCGCCGCCGAGCAGTTCGTTGCCGGCATGTGTCTGCTGAGCTTCAACTTCTGGAACGCCACTTATGTGATGTATGGCGATTCTTCGGGGCTTGCCAACGCCGCGAATCTTGGCATCATCGCGGCTGGATGCGGTGTCGCCGTCTACGCGGTGCTGTGGGTTGGGCTGCTGGTCTGCATCAAAAAAGAATCGAAATTTAATGTGCTTACGCGCAGTTGGGCGTCGTTTCTGCTGTTTTTTGTGATTGAGGGCATTTCGCTCGCGGTGGTGCTGTTCGGCGGACTGCTGAACGTGGTCTGAAGCGTCGCTTGCGGCATGGTTTGATTTGGTCTGCCCCTCGTGTATGATTTCCCTTTGGCGTGTTTCGCCCGCGGATAGAGAGCGCGTCGGTATTGGACCGGCAGCACCGCGCAGCAACATAAGGAGGATGCCGTGGCACTTACGGCTGAGGAAAAGCAGGAAATCATCAAGACCTACGCAACCCACGAGGGTGACACCGGCTCCCCGGAGGTCCAGGTTGCTCTGCTCACCAAGCGCATCGCTGATCTGACCGAGCACCTCAAGGAGCACAAGCACGATCACCACTCCCGTCGTGGTCTGCTGCTGATGGTCGGCGACCGTCGTCGTATGCTTGATTACCTCAAGCGCGTTGACATCAACCGTTACCGCTCCCTGATTGAGCGTCTGGGTCTGCGCCGATAGTAAAATTCTTCCGCCCGAATGCCTTCCTTGGTGTTCGGGCGTTTTTTGCATGACAGCCGCGTTGAGGAAAAGACAGTTTGAAAGCCCAAGGTTTAGGGCGCATGAGGTCTAGAATCTAAAGATGAGGAAGCGACGAAGGTAACGTCGCGTCACGCATGCAGAAATCGGTTGGAGTCCGCTGAAGAGGACTGCCGATAGTTGGTAAAAGAAAAAGAAAAAAAGGAGGAACCCTATGGAGGGTCCCGAAATCAAGGCTGTTGAAGCCGTAATTGATAATGGTTCGTTTGGTAAGCGCACGTTGCGCTTCGAGACCGGTCGTCTCGCCCAGCAGGCGGATGGTGCCGTCGCCGCCTATCTTGACGATGATTCGATGATTCTGTCGACCACCACCGCCGGTTCCAGCCCGAAGGAGAACTACGACTTCTTCCCGCTGACCGTGGACGTGGAAGAGAAGATGTACGCCGCCGGCAAGATCCCGGGATCGTTCTTCCGCCGTGAAGGCCGCCCGAGCTCCGAAGCTATTCTCGCTTGCCGCATTATTGACCGCCCACTGCGCCCGTTGTTCCCGCACACGCTGCGCAACGAAGTGCAGGTTGTGGAAACCGTGCTTGCCGTCAACCCGGACGATGCTTACGATGTTATCGCACTGAACGCTGCTTCCGCTTCCACTCTGATTTCCGGTCTGCCGTTCGAAGGCCCGGTTTCCGGCGTTCGTCTGGCTCTGATCGACGGTCAGTGGGTCGCTTTCCCGCGTTGGAGCGAGCGTGAGCGCGCCGTGTTCGAAATCGTGGTTGCCGGCCGCGTGGTGGAGAACGGCGATGTCGCCATCGCTATGATCGAAGCCGGCGCAGGCAAGAACGCCTGGCACCTCATCTACGACGAAGGCCAGACCAAGCCGGACGAGGAAGTCGTTGCCGGTGGTCTTGAAGCAGCCAAGCCGTTCATCAAGGTGATCTGCGAGGCTCAGACCGAACTTAAGAACATCGCTGCGAAGGAAACCAAGGAATTCCAGCTCTTCCCGGAGTACACCGAAGATCTGTACAACCGTATCGATGAGATCGCCCACGCTGATCTCGACGAGGCTCTCTCCATTGCCGAGAAGCTGCCGCGCCAGGATCGCATTCATGAGATCAAGGAAGGTGTCAAGGCCACTCTCGCCGGCGAATTCACCGACATGGACGATGCCGAAAAGGAAAAGGAGATCGGCAATGCGTTCAAGGAGCTGCAGCGTCAGATTGTGCGTCGCCGCATCCTGACCCAGGATTACCGCATTGATGGCCGTGGTCTGCGCGACATCCGTACCCTGTCCGCTGAAGTGGACATCGTTCCGCGCGTGCACGGTTCCGCACTGTTCCAGCGTGGCGAAACTCAGATTCTGGGCGTCACCACCCTGAACATGCTCAAGATGGAACAGCAGATCGACGCACTGTCCGGCCCGCAGTCCAAGCGTTACATGCACAACTATGAGATGCCGCCGTACTCCACCGGCGAAACCGGTCGCGTCGGCTCCCCGAAGCGTCGCGAAATCGGTCACGGTGCTCTGGCGGAGAAGGCTCTCGTGCCGGTGCTGCCGAACCGCGAGGAGTTCCCGTACGCCATCCGTCAGGTCTCCGAAGCCATTGGCTCCAACGGTTCCACCTCCATGGGTTCCGTGTGCGCATCCACTCTGTCGCTGCTCGCCGCAGGCGTGCCGCTGAAGGCTCCGGTTGCCGGCATCGCCATGGGCCTCGTGTCCGGTGATGTTGACGGCCAGCACATCTTCAAGACCCTGACCGATATTCTCGGTGCTGAAGACGCATTCGGCGATATGGACTTCAAGGTCGCCGGAACCTCCGAATTCATCACCGCCCTGCAGCTCGACACCAAGCTCGACGGCATTCCGGCCGACATTCTGGCGTCCGCCCTGCAGCAGGCCAAGGAAGCCCGCACCACCATCCTCGAAGTCATCAACGAGTGCATCGACGGCCCGGCCGAGATGAGCCCGTACGCGCCGCGCATCATCACCACCACCGTTCCGGTGGACAAGATCGGCGAGGTCATCGGCCCGAAGGGCAAGATGATCAACCAGATCCAGGAAGAGACCGGTGCGGAGATCGCCATCGAAGATGACGGTACCGTGTTCATCTCCTCCGAGGGTGGCGACGGCGCTGAAAAGGCTAAGCAGATCATCGAACAGATCGCCAACCCGCACGTTCCTGAAGCCGGCGAAACCTACAACGGCAAGGTTGTGAAGACCACCTCCTTCGGTGCCTTCGTGAACCTGACCCCGGGCACCGACGGACTGCTGCACATCTCCCAGATTCGTAATCTGGCCAACGGCGAGCGTATCGACGCCGTCGAAGACGTGCTCAAGGAAGGCGACACCGTTGAGGTAGTCGTGCAGGGCGTTGATGATCGCGGCAAGATCTCCTTGGCCATTCCGGGCTTCGAAGATCAGGAATCCTCCGCTCCGCGTCGTGAGCGTTCCGATCGCGATGACCGTCGCGGCAGCCGTGGCCGTCGTGATGACCGTCGTGATGACCGTCGTTCCGACCGTGATGACCGTGATTACGATGATCGTCCGCGTCGTCGTCGTTCCGATCGCGATGATGACCGTGATTATGATGATCGTCCGCGTCGTCGTCGTTCCGATCGCGACGATCGTGATCGTGATTATGATCGTGATGATCGTCGTTCCGACCGTGACGATCGTGATTATGATGATCGTCCGCGTCGTCGTCGTTCCGATCGCGATGACCGTGATTACGATCGTGATGATCGCCGTTCCGACCGTCGCCGCAGCAGCCGCCGTGACGACCGCAACCCGCGTTACGCAGCCGACGAGAACTACGACGAGTACCGTGCCGATCGCGAAGAGCGTTCCGAGCGTCCTCGCCGCCGCGTCCGCCGCGACTTTGATCCTTTTGAGGACTGATGTCCTCAAGGATCCCTCGCAGCATAGCTGACTGACTGAAGTGCCCTGTACCGAAAGGTACGGGGCACTTTTTGTTTCATGCAGAATGCATGAAAATGAGACACTGGGTATGAGTTTTGCCATAACGTACCTAGATGTATGCAAGAATGGTTTGAAGAGCCATTAACGAAGGAGTCGTCATGGTCGTTGGCATTATCATTGCTGTCATCGTTGTACTTATTGTGCTTTGGGCCGTCAGCGCCTACAACGGGCTGGTCGCGTTACGTAATCGTGTGAAGAACGGCTGGGCGCAGATCGATGTGCAGCTCAAGCAGCGTACCGATCTTATTCCGAACCTGGTGGAAACGGTCAAAGGTTATGCGGCCCACGAATCCCAAGTGTTCACGCAGGTCACGCAGGCCCGTGCCGGCGTGGTGCAGGCCGCGCAAAGCGGTGACGTGGCGCAGCGCATCGCCGCGGAAAACCAGTTGAGTCGCGCGCTTATGAATCTGCAGGTTGTGTCTGAAAACTATCCGCAACTGCAGGCCAATACGAATTTCATGGATCTGCAGAGTCAGCTGAAATCATTGGAAGAGAAGATCGCTTACGCACGCCAGTTCTACAACGATGTCGTGCAGAAGTACAATACCCAGACCGAGGTTGTGCCGACCAATATTATCGCCGGCTTGTTCCATTTCGAACAGGCTCCCTACTTCCAGGTGGATGAAGCGGATCGTCAGGTTCCGCAAGTTAAATTCTGATATGCATGTAAAAGCCCCGTCTAATAACGATGGGGCTTTACTGTTCAATTCGGCCTGTACGGCCATCTGTTGTACGGCCATCTGAGGGAAGAAGAAGCGAGAAAGAGGGATTATGGCGGCCAAACAGCATGCGTCACGAGCGGTGCGCAGCTTCGGTATTGCGATCGTTGTTACCGTTGGTATTGTAGCGGCCTTGCTGCTGTTCATGGTATTGGACGACGGTGGGACCGATCTGAGCTACAAAACGCTCGACTACGATGTGCAGGTGCAAAGCAATGGCGATTTGAAGGTCACCCAGCATATCGACATGAAACTCGCCGACCGCAGCGACGACGACGGCGATCATCCATGGAAGCAGCTGTACCAACAGTACACGCTGAAGGAAAGCGATCTGACCAATATCACCGATATCAGCGTGCGCAATGTAACAACGGGGGAAACCTACCAGCAGGGCGATATCGCAATCCCAAGCAGCTACAGCACCTACGAATGGAATCGAGAACATGCGAAGCGGTGGTATATCGCCGATGTTTCGCAAGGTGACAGCAATCCGCAGCCGTTCGATCCGGCAAAAGACGGTCTTGTTTCCGGCAATACCGACGATCGTTCCAAGAAGATCGAAATTGGGTGGAACATTCCCTCCATCACATCGGCAAGCAGCTTGAAATTCGACGTGACCATGACTATGCAGGGCGTGACCACCGCCTATCAAGACATGGCCACGTTCCAGTGGGAGCCGCTCGGCGTGAGCAATCAGATTCCCATCGGCAAAGTCACCGGCACCGTCACCTTCCCCGAAGGCATTGACGCCGATAATTCGTGGGCTTGGCTGCATACGGAATGCACGTCGGAAACGGAGCGAGACAAGAACGGCTCGCTGAAATTCACCGTATATGACGTGCGTGCCGGCGACTATGTCGACGTGGTCGCCATGTTCGACGTTGGCGCGACCGGCGGCGTGGAACGCACTAGAGATACCACCATCAAAAACGGCATTATGAAAAGCGAAGCCAAGCAGGAACAGCAGTGGCGCGACCAACAGCGCAAACAAGCGCGCATCCGCCTGATCACGTGGATCGCCATTGCAGTGGTCGGGCTGGTCTTGTGTGTGATCGCCATCATCTTCGCGTTGCGCAGCTTCAACCGTTCGCAATATCATGGCGGCGTCGAGTATTGGCGTGACGAGCCGGAAATGAGTCCTGCTAGCGCTGCGGAGCTGCTGCATATGGTCGACAACAAGCATTCGAGCACGCTGACGAGCCGTAAAATGTCGGCTTCCGTGCTTTCGCTTGCCTCGCGTGGCGCGATCGCCATCTACCCGGGGGTGGCTGCCATGTATCGGGGCATTGATATGAGCCAGGCGAATAATGCTGACATCGCACGGATGATCGCCAACGATCCCGCTCGAATCCGCGATGTGGGCAAAACCAGTACGGTGGTGATACTTCCCGTGGTGTTTGACAACGTGCAATCGTTGCAGTTGCGCCCGAGCGAGCAGGCCGCGCTCGACTTGCTGGTGACGGCGTCCGAACGCATCGGCTCTCCGGTGTTCGATCTGGATCAGATGAACAAGAATTTCTCCGATTGGAAGAACGGCTACAAGCTTCAGGAGAAGTTCACGAATACGTGCGACAACGAATTCGCCATGCTGGGCGCCACGTCGATATGCGGTGGGGGAGCGTTTGCCGCGGGCATTTGCGCTGTGATGCTGGCATTCCTGTCCATGCTGTATTTCGGAGCCATCGGCAATCTTGCGTTGCTCGCGGTGATTTCCGCGCCGATGATGTTCGCTTCCGTGTTCGCGTTGAGCTACCTCAAACTGAAGGGGCTTACCGACAATGGGCAGTATCTTGCTGGCCAGGTGCTCGGATTGAAGCATTATATGGAGGATTTCAGCGAATTCAAGGATCGCGGTGTGACGGATATGACGTTGTGGGGCCGGTATATGGTGTATGCCACCGCGTTCGGCATTTCCGAAAAGGCGATGAAGCAGCTGTTGAAAGCGTATCCGCAATTGGCTGATCCGCATTGGCTTGATAATAATGCTTCCGATTCGTTGCTGTACTGGAGTTATCGTTCATGGTATTTCGACCATCGTTACACCGGTCCTGCTTCGTTTGATACGAATTCGATGGATTTCTCGCAATTCAGCGCCAATTTTGGTGATATTGGCGCGCAGTTGGAATCAGGTTTCGCTGATATTCAATCGACGATTTCAGCGGCGTCGCCGTCCGGAAGTTTTAGTGGTTCCGGCGGCAGTTTCTCCGGTGGTGGTTTCGGCGGTTCGTCCGGCGGTTCCGGCGGCGGCAGCTTCGGCGGTCGCTGACATGCGCATTACGCGCATATTTGGTGGGTTTGCTGTCTGCTGAGGCGGGTTGGCTGGTAAGGTTGCACTCGGAAAGACACTCTGTACGTTGTTGAAGGAGATCGGGATGGCTTTGTTCCGTAATCTTGGACCGTTCCACACCACGGCTATAGGTCATGGCGAAATGCCGTTGACCATTGAAAACAATCGTGGTCACGATGTCGGTATCGAAACATTGCACGCCTCGTTGGATGCCGGATGCCGTCACATCGACACCGCTTGGGCGTACTACACGCCGGGCGAAGAGGAACAGACCGGCGAAAAGCTGGTGCGTGAGGCGCTTGACTCGTGGAAGGGTCCGCGTGAGGAAGTCACCGTGGCCACCAAGGTGGGTTTGCGCCGCGCTTGGGAGGGTGACAAGCCGGTTTGGCCGCGTGACGGCAAGCCGGAGCATCTGATCGAATACGGCAAGCAGTCCGCGATGGCGCTTGGCGTTGACAGCATCGATCTGCTTTACCTGCACCGCCATGATCCGGAAGTACCGTACAACGAGTCCTGCGAAGGCATCAAGGCGTTGCTCGATCAGGGCGTGGTCCAGTGGGCGGGTGTTTCCAATGTGAGCATCGAACAGTTGAAGATCGCACAGGAGATTCTCGGCGACAAGCTTGTGGCCGTGCAGAACCAGTATTCTCCGATTCATCTGGACACCCAAGACACGCTTGACTATTGCGCCGAGCAGGGTCTGGCATTCGTGTGCTGGAGTCCGTTGGGCGGCTACCGTCACCCGTATGACGAGCACCTGTTCGATCCGTTCCGTGAGGTGGCCGAAACCCGTGGCGTGAGCTATCAGCGTGTGGTGCTCGCATGGGAGCTGGCCAAGGGCGACCACATGTTCGTGATTCCTGGCGCCCACCGGCCGGAAACCATTCTCGATTCCCTCAAGGCCGACGAGCTCGAACTCACCGAAGAGGAGCTCGCCAAGCTCGGCTGAGTGTCATATTCGCAACGATTTGCATCAAGGCGTCCGTCTCCACGATGGACGCCTTTGGTTTTCCCGCATGTGTTTTTCCGTGTATGTATTTCCCAGATACGGCAGAAGTGTCCCGTGAATAGTTGAGAATATAGAGCGGAAAAATCGAGTAAGAGGAACAAGCGTGCAAAGAAGAAATAAGCCTGAAGTATTGGCTCCCGCGGGCAATCTGCGAGGACTGAAAACCGCCGTCGATTACGGTGCGGACGCCGTCTACTGCGGAGGCAAGGCGTTCGGCATGCGTTCGGCGCCGAAAAACCTGAGCTTGGAGGATTTCGAAGAAGGCTCCCGTTATGCGCATGAGCGTGGCGCCCGCGTGTATGTGACCTGCAATGTGTTGCCGCGCAACAACGAAGTCGAAGCGATGCGCGAATACATCGGCCAGCTCAAAGACACCGGCGTGGACGCACTGATCGTTTCCGACATTGGCGTGATGCTCATGGCCCGCGAAGTGGCGCCGAATCTGGAACTGCATGTGAGCACGCAGGCGGGAGTTACCAACTATCAGGCAGCGAACGCCTTCTACCAGTTGGGTGCACGCCGTGTGGTGCTCGCCCGCGAAATGGATCTGCAGGCCGTGCGAGACATTCGCGCACGCATCCCCGACGATCTTGACATCGAATGCTTCGTGCATGGCGCGATGTGCATGGCGTTCTCCGGTCGTTGTCTGTTTTCCAATTATCTGACCGGACGTGACGGCAATCATGGCGAATGCGCTCAACCGTGCCGCTGGAAGTATTCCATAGTCGAAGAAAAGCGTCCCGGCCAGTATTTTCCGATAGAACAGACTAAGGAAGGCGCATATCTGTTCAATTCGCAGGATATGAACATGCTTGCGCATATCGACGATCTGCTTGATTCGGGCGCTACCAGTCTGAAAATCGAAGGTCGTTCCAAGAGCGCCTACTATATTGCGGCGATGACGAACGCTTACAAGACCGCTGTTGACGCATACATGGTGCAACGCGGTTTTGAAGACGAGGATGGCACTGTGCTGAAGCCGTTCCACGATCGTGTGATTCGTCCGTCCGATCCGGATTACGGCAAGCCGGAAACCACCGATGCGATTATGGAGCATGCGGATGGAGCGTTCGCAGGAAAGCCGGATATTGCAGCCGTTCCCGTCGCTTCTGCCGGCGAACCGGATGATCTGAGCTACCATGCCCGCAGCACAAGGCGTAAGTCGAACACGGCTGCCGAAATCCTGCCGGAAGGCTGGTATCACGCCGGAGTGCGCCCCGCGGAGCATGTGTCTCTGCCTGACTGGCTGCTGGACGAGCCAGACAAAGTGGCGCACCGCGACTATTCCACCGGCTTCTACTATCCGGAGCACAAAGTGCAGCAAAGCACCGATCGTTCCGCGTATTTCCGCGCATGGCTGGTGGTCGGCGAAGTGCTTTCGTGGAGTCCTGAAGACGGTGGTCGCGTGACCATTATGAGCCGCAACAAGATCGAAGCCGGTCAGGAGGTTGAATTCGTGCTTCCGGGCGCGGCTCCGCTCGCCTATACCGTTCCGGCTGGCGGATTCCGCGACGCCGATGGGCATTGGGTCGAAGCCATCAACAATCCGGCGCATGTGTTCTCCATGCCATGCCCGCAGGAAGTGCCGGTGAACGCGGCCATCCGATCGCGCACCAAGAAACCGACGCTCAAGGCGGAATAATTGCGAAAAACATCGTATAGGCGCAGAAAATCAGCAGAAATTAGTTGAAATAATCGTAGAACAATCAAGGAAAACAGAAAAAATGACTGACAAGCAGTATGACGACGCTATTCTTGACAGCAATGCGATCGACCCGACCGATGTGGACGGCAATCCGATTCCGGTGACCATTCCGATCATGCTTGCGCCGGGCGTCAAAGTCGTATACACCACGCGACTTGGCGGCACCAGCGAAGGAGACTATGCGCACTGCAATCTCGGGGGTAAAACCGGCGATGATCCGAACCATGTGCTCGCCAATCGAGTGGCGCTCTCCAACGCCATCGATGCGAAACTGAGCCTGGTCAGTCAGGTGCATTCCGGCGTTGCCGTCGATATGGACGAATCGTTCGTAATGAACCGTCCGTTCGGTTTCGACGCGTCCGGCAGCAAAGGCGAAACCGCTCAGCAGGTGGGCGAAACCGCGGATAATCCGGCAGTGGTCGAAGCCGACGGCCAGGTGACCGCGCAGAAGAACGTGGCGCTCGGCATGTTCGCGGCCGACTGCCTGCCGGTGCTCATGGCCGATGCGGAAGCCGGTGTGATCGGTGCTGCGCATTGCGGTCGCCGTGGCCTGCAGAACGGTGTGATCGGTGCCACCGTCGAAAAGATGGTGGCCAAGGGAGCCAAGCCGGAACGTATTGTCGCCACGCTCGGCCCGTGCGTCTGCGGCGACTGCTACGAGGTTGGCGGAGACATCGCCGACGAATTCGACGCGCAGTTCCCTGGAACCTTCACACTGAGCCGTTTCGGCCAGCCGGGCATCGATATCGCGGCCGCCGCGCTACAGGAGCTTGCCAAAGCCGGTGTTCCGGCTGATAACGTCGTTTCCTCCCGCGCCCGCGTCAACGCAGCCACCCAGTATCTTTCCGAAGACGAGGAATTGGCGGAAATCTGCCAGTCCGATGGCGAAGGAGAACCGCAGCTCGCGGAACGTTTCAAGAAAATCCGCCGTAGCCTGTGCACGCTGGAAAATCCGCTCTGGTTCTCGCATCGCCGTGCCACCATCGCAGGCAAAGCGCACGAAGGCCGTATGCTTGCGCTGATCGTACGCGAATAGTGGGAGAGCGGCGCGCTGTTGCGGATTGCGTGCAGAACGTAAGACAAAGCGCGTTGCAAACCGATTCGGGGGTTTACGGTGGGACGTATGAGTGAGAGAGAGCAGATGCAGGAACAGAAGATGCCGGTTGTGGCCGTGGTGTTGGCGGCCGGTTTCGGCACGCGATTCGATGAGAACAATCCCAAGCAGTTGGTTTCGGTAGGGGATAAGCCAATCGTCTGCTGGAGCATCGAGGCGTTCGAGCGCAACGATCGCGTGAGCGACATCATCGTCGTGGTCAACGAGCGTGTCAGCAATATGGTGAACATGCTGATCGACGAAGCCGGTTATACCAAGGTGCGTGCCGTGATTCCGGGTGGCTCCGAGCGTGTGGACAGCACCCGCGCCGCTCTCGACCTGCTCAAGCAGGCGGGCATTCCCGATGGCGCGAAAATCCTCATCCACGATTCCGTGCGACCGTTCGTTGAACAGCAATCCATCGACGGCTGCATCGACGGTCTCGACCAGTTCAACGCGGCGACCGTGGCATACGCGTCCACCGACACGATTCTGCTGACCGAAGATCTTGGAGAGCGCAAGGTGGTGCGCTCCGTGCCCGATCGTACGGACGCATTCCGCGCGCAAACCCCGCAGGCCTTCCGTTTCGGCACTATCACCAAAGCCTACGAGCTCGCCACCGCCGACCCTGACTTCCATCCGACCGACGACACCCGCGTGGTGGTGGACTATCTGCCGAACGAGCCGGTCGCCATTGTCGCCGGATCCGAAACGAATCTCAAAATCACCACACAGGCCGACATGCCGATCGCCGAGAACATCGCGCGCAGCCTCGACCCGGAACACGCCAAACAAGAAGCGAAAGCGCGCATGCACGCGGTGTTCGCCGAAGCGTTCTCGCAAATGCATAAGCATTGATCGTAAACGAACCCACCTTTCGACCACGTACACTGGAACACATGCAGCAGATCAATATCGTCATCTCAGGTTTCACCCCGTACGACGGCATCGACGTGAATCCGGCCGTACTTGTTCCCGTGGCGCTCGCCGAATATTGGAATGATCCATCTCAATCCGTGGCGCTGTCCGACGATCTTCTGCAGGATGTTTCCATTAGCGTGACGACGGTGACGCTTCCGGTCAGTTTCGCCAATGCCTGGCCCATGTTGCTGAACGCCATCGAACAGGCGAATCCCGATATTGTCATCGCCACCGGTTTGAAGCGGTCCGCCCGCGGCGTGCTGCTGGAGCGATGCGCCACGAATCTGATGGACGCGGCCAAGCCTGACGCCGATAATGTGATTCCGCCGCGCCGTCCGATCAATCCAGAAGGTCCGGCAGCATATTGGACACGCTTGCCGTTGCGTTCGATTCTGCGCGATTTCGCCAAACATGAGATTCCCGCCGCGTTGAGTTCGGATGCGGGCACGTTCGTCTGCAATTCGCTGTTCTACCATCTGCTCGACTGGTCTGCCGCGCAGGAAAAGCGTATTCTGTCGGGTTTCGTAAGCCTGCCGATCGTCAACGAGCAGCCACATCCGCAACATGGACTGTCGATCGCGCAGCAAATCGCCGCAGGTAACGATGTGATCCGCGAATCGGTGCGTTATTATCTACAGCCATCCTCAAGTGAGATTCTGCTCGGCTGAACGGCGTCGGCGTTTCCTCGAACGATTTCTGTGCTCTCTGTGAGAATTATGCGACTGCCGTGTGCCGAACGTTTTTCCTGCGCTAAAGTTCAAGACGGATAGGCGCGGGCAAGATGCGCGATGGAAGGGAATTCGTGAAAGGAATACCATGGTTGAGCAGTTCCCAATCGTGTTGAGGGGGTACGACAAGGAAAGGGTCGATGAAGCGTTCGCTTCGGCTCAGGAGACGGTGGACCGTCTGCGTGAGCAGGTCAAGGCCGACGATCAGACCATCCTTGAACTGCAGGCACAGCTGCAGGAAGAGAAAAACAAGAAAGCCAACCCGAATTCGTTCGCATCTCTGGGCGCCAACGCGCAGCAGATGCTCGCCAGCGCGGAACAGACCAGCGCCGAGCTGCTTGACCGTGCCAAGAAAGACGCTTCCGCGGCACGCGCCACGGTGCAGCTTCAGGCCGAAACCCTGCTGAACAACGCCAAGCTCGACGCCAAGCGTATTCTCGACGAGGCCAACGCCAAGGCTGAAGCGGTGCTGTCGAAGGCCAATAATGATGCCGGCACGCTGAAGTCCAACGCCCAGCGCGAAGCTGACCAGCTGCGTGGCGAAGCGCAGAAGGCCGTGGTGGCGCAGCGCCAGACCGTTGATCTGGAATTGACAAACTCCCGTGAGGAGCACGACAAGCGTCTCGCATCGGAGCGCGCTACGCAGGAGCGTGAGCTCTCCGATATGCGTGCCGAAGCCACCGAGCAGATCGCGGCGCAGCGCAAGAACGCCAATGACGAGATTAACCGCATGAAAAGCGAGACCAACGACCAGATCGAATCCGCGTTGGCCGAAGCCAACAAGAAGCTGGCCGACGTGCGTGAGCAGGTGTCCAAGATGATGACGGACGCGCAGCGCCGTGCCTCGGAAATCACGGATACCGCCAAAGCCAAGGCACAGGAGATCACCGACGAGGCCGAAGTGCATCGCACCAAGACCATCAGCCAGGTCAATGCCGAGGTGGAGCAGATCCGCGCCGACATTTCCGCCCAGCAGGATGAGGCTACGAAGAAGGTCAACGAGCTGCTCGCCGACCTGAACGAACGCCGTGAAACCGCCAAGAAGCAGTCCGAAGAGCTGATTTCCGAAGCGCAGCATACGCGCGATGAGGCCGAGGCATACGCTTCCGACAAGCGTGAGGCAGCCGACAAGCAGGCTGCCAGCATTCTCAAGCAGGCCACCGAAGAGGCTGACGAGCAGATCAACGAGCGTCGTGAGGCAGCCAAGAACGAGCTTGAAGGTGTGCAGCAGCGCATCGCCGACCTGCAGACCCGTGAGGCGCAGATTACGCAGCGTGTCAGTGAACTGCGTGCCATGTTTGCCAACGCGTTCTCCGGTTTCGGCGCGAACGGCCTGTCCGTGGTCAATTCCATCGACGGCGAACAGCATGAGTCCGCAGCTGAAGCTGAAACTCCGGCGGAATCGCACGACGAGAGTGGCGAAACTGTTGCGGGCGAACCGGAAGTGACCTTCGACGAGGATGTTGTCTCCGACGAACAGCAGAATAATGACGACTTTGAAGAACCGTCCGAAGACGAGCAGTCTGACCAGGGCGAGGAAGCACAGGAGGAACAGAACAATGACTGATATCACGCCGTTGAGCGCTGATGCATTGGCGACACTGGTTGAGGATTTTGAAGCCAGCGACCACAACCGTATGGCCATGAACGCGGTCACCGCGGCGGGCGTCAACAAGGTGGCGCGCAACTATGACCGCGCCCGCTTGATGCAGCGCAGGTTTTCCACCATTGTCGACAATGGCACCGCCACCCATCAGGATCGTTCCGGCCGTTGCTGGCTGTTCAGCTCGCTGAACGTGGCCCGTTTCGTGGCCAAGAAGAACATGGGGCTGAAGGAATTCGAGTTCTCTCAGAACTATGCCATGTACTACGACAAGCTCGAGCGCGTCAACTACTTCCTGCAGGACGTGGCCGAACTGGTGAAGGCCGGCGAGCCGTCCGACTCCCGCCTGATCCAGCATCTGCTCGCCGACGTGATGGGCGACGGCGGTCAGTGGACCATGGCCATGAACGTGTACAAGAAGTACGGTGCCGTTCCGAAGGATCTGTTCCCGGAAACTGAATCCTCCAAGAACACCGGCGAAATGAACGTGCAATTGCGTCGCCTGCTGCATACGGCCGTCGCGCACATGTATGCCGATCCGGCTTCGATCGAATCGGTGATCGCCGAAGCGACCGCCGCCGGCCACCGTATTCTGACGATTCACTTGGGCGAGCCGCCGAAGAGCTTCGACTGGGAGTGGACCGACAAGGACGGCGAGTTCCACCGCGATGGTGAGATCACGCCTGTGGAATTCTGGCAGAAGTACGTCGGTTCCGCCGATTTGGAAAGCTACGTGTGCCTGGTCGACGATCCTCGTCAGGAGCATGCGAAGGGCAAGAAGATCGGTATCGAGCACTTGGGTAATGTGGCCGGGGGAGACCCGACCGAATATCTGAACGTGCCGAACCAGTTCATGAAGGATTGCGTGCGTCAGATTCTCGAAGAGCAGGGCATTCCAGTATGGTTCGGTGCCGACTGCCACCCGATGATGGACCGTGAAAACGGCGCTTGGGCCACTGATCTGTTCGAATACGGCAAGGTGTATGGCGTCGACTTCGATCTGAACAAGGAAGATCGCGTGCGTTTCGCCGATTCCGCGATGAACCACGCTATGGCGTTCGTTGGCGTGGACGTTGCCGAAGACGGCACGACCACCCGTCGTTGGCGTGTGGAGAACTCTTGGGGCGACAAGATCGCTGACAAGGGCTACTTCACCATGAGCGATGATTGGTTCACCGAATACGTGTACGAGGTCGCCGTTCCGAAGGCGTTGCTCCCTGCCGAATATCAGGCCGCTCTTGACGAACCTGCCACCATGCTCCCCGCATGGGATCCGATGGGCGCTCTGGCTGACTGATACGTAAACCGACAAGCTGATTGACGAATGCCGACTGCATGGGACTTCGCAAAAAGTCCAGCATGCAGTCGGCATTCGTGTTATTCCACTTTTATCCGTTAAGGTAACTTCGGTGATTATCATCCATGCAAAGTATGCATGAAGCAGGTATGCAGGTATAAGGAGGAGCAGAAGAGATGTCAGGTCTTCGCGGTCCAGATAGTTCGAGGGATGCACAATTGTTGGATAACGCTGTGTTTCCGGAGACCGTGGATGTCAATATTCGACAGTTGGACCCGATTCCCGCTCCTCGATATTTTCTGAAGGAAATCCCTCTTACCGACGAGATGAGCAATCTGGTGTTGAAGTCCCGTCAGGAAATCCGCGATGTGCTGAATGGCAAAGACGATCGTCTGCTTGCCATCGTCGGTCCCTGCTCGATTCATGATCCGAAAGCCGCGCACGAATACGCTGAAAAGCTCGCGGCCGTCAAAAAAGAGCTGGAAGACCGGCTGGTCATCGTGATGCGCGTGTATTTCGAAAAGCCGCGCACCACCATCGGTTGGAAGGGTCTGATCAACGATCCTGATCTCGACGGCCAGTTCAACATTCGCAAGGGCATGTGGCTCGCACGCAAGGTGCTGGCCGATGTGCTGGGCCTTGGACTCCCGGCAGCTACGGAATGGCTTGACCCGATCACCCCGCAGTACATCTGCGACCTGATCAGCTGGGGTGCGATCGGCGCTCGCAATACCGAAAGCCAGGTGCATCGCGAGCTCGCTTCGGGCATGTCGATGCCGATTGGCTTCAAGAACGCCACCGACGGTTCGGTCAAGCCGGCAGCGGACTCCTGCTTCGCGGCCGCCTTCGAGCATCATTTCCTGTCCATCAATCTTGACGGACGTGTGATTTCCGCCGAAACCAAGGGCAATCCCGATTGCCACCTGGTGTTGCGCGGTTCTTCGCACGGTCCGAACTACGACACCGAATCCGTGGCGAAGGCGTTGGCCGATCTGAAAGTTTCCAAGGCTTCCGGACCGAGCGAACACGGCATCGTCATCGACGCGGCGCACGGCAACTGCGGCAAGAACGAAGTGCGCGAAGCTGAAGTGGTCGAAAACATCGCATCCCGCATCGCAGCAGGCGAACAGGGAATCAGCGGCATTATGATGGAAAGCTTCCTGAAAGCCGGCAATCAGAAGCCCGCTCCGCTCGACCAGCTGGAATACGGCAAGTCCATCACCGACGCCTGCGTGCCGTGGGAACGTACCGAACAGCTGCTACACACGCTTGCCGAAGCGGTCGAAAGCCGCCGCAAGCTTGCCGAATAATCGCAAATAAGCGTAAATAACCGTAAATAGAAAAACCGTGCGAAAATCGCGTAATCTGCGTGATCGCACGGTTTTTGCATTGTGATTGCTATTCTTGGGAAAGATAGTGATTTGGAAAGATAGTGATTTCCAAGGAGAGCAGTGAGATGCAGCAGCAGCTGAACACGCCTGAAGAGCTTCGTGCCATCCGTCAGGCCATGGATGAAGGTAAGAATCCGCTGGTGGTTACGGATGTGCCGCGATGGGAAGATCAGGTTGGCATCAGCCGCATCGTGAACCGCCGAGTGCTTGAATTTGAGGTGCTTCCCACACCGGCGCAGGTGTTAGGCGATCTGCCGCTCAGCGATCAGGCGCAGGAAACCGTCGCCTATTCTCGAGATGAGATTCGCGCCTGCCTATATGGTCAGGATGATCGATTGCTGGTGATTGTAGGCCCATGTTCCGTGCATGATCCTGCGGCAGCGCTCGATTACGCCCGTCGTCTGGCCGCGTTGAAAGACGAGTTGTGCGGCGAATTGCTGATTGTGATGCGCGTGTATTTCGAAAAGCCGCGTACCACAGTCGGTTGGAAGGGTCTAATTAACGATCCCGACATCGATGGCAGCTGCAATATCAAGAAGGGTTTGCTGTTGGCCCGCCGTACACTGCTTGGCGTATTGGACGCCGGTTTGGCTGCGGCCACGGAATTCCTGGAACCAACCAGCCCGCAGTACATTTCCGACGCGGTCAGCTGGGGTGCGGTCGGTGCTCGCAACACCGAAAGCCAGGTGCACCGTCAGCTCGCTTCGGGCATGTCGATGCCGATCGGCTTCAAAAACGCCACTGATGGTTCCATCAAAGCGCCGACCGATTCATGTTTTGCTTCGGCACAACAGCACACGTTCTTCGGCGTCGATCACATGGGCCGTGCGGCCGTGGTCAAAACGCTCGGCAACCCCGACTGCCATGTGGTGTTGCGCGGTTCGAGCAGCGGTCCTAACTATGACTCCGAATCCGTGGCGAACGCCATGAAGCTGATCCGTGAGAAAATGCCGGCTGAATCCGCGGCCGCGCACGGCCTGATCGTGGACTGTTCGCATGGCAATTCCGGCAAAGACGAGCATCGTCAGGCCGAAGTGGTGCGCAATATCGCAAGTCGCATCGCCGACGGTGAAGAGGGCATCACCGGCATCATGATGGAAAGCTTCATCGAGGGTGGTAGCCAAAAACCGGCACCGCTTGCCGAGTTGACGTACGGTCAATCCATCACCGACAAATGCTTGAGCTGGCCGACCACGGAACAGCTGCTGCGCGAACTTGCGCAAGCCGTGAGCAAGCGCCGCTGGAAGTGAGCGAAGCGAAAATAAGCGAAACCGAGCGAAAAGCGTGAAGCAATCGAAAGGAACGAACGCATGAGCACAATCGCCATCATCGGTGCCATGGACGAGGAAGTCTCCAATATCGCATCCGCATTAAGCGACATCACCGTAACGGAGGAAGCCGGCGTCAGCGTGACGCGCGGCACCATCGAAACCAACAAGGGCACGCGCGTCAACGTTGCGGCAACGGTTGGCGGCATGGGTACCGTCAATATCGCCGCCACTACGCAGCATCTCATCGACGCGGACCAGCCTGACGCCGTGATCTTCTCCGGCATCGCAGGCAATCTCAATACGCATCTGCACATCAACGACGTGGTGCTTGGTGGCACGCTGCGTTACCTCGACACCGACATGCGTCTCGTCGGCCAGTGGAAGCCAGGAACTGCGGACCAGCCGGTGGAGGAATTCCACTCCGACGACCGCCTGATCGAAGTCGCTGATAAGGTGCTGACCGATATGAACGTGCATCACATTACCGGCATCATCGCCACCGGCAACTATTTCGTGGACGATCCGAAGAAAGTTGAGCAGGTGATTCGTGAAACCGGCGCGGATGCGGTCGAAATGGAAGGCGCCGCGGTGGCGCATATCGCGGCACGCAACGATCTGCCCGTGCTGGTCATTCGCGCGTTGAGTGACAATGCCGACACGGATTACGTGGAATTCAAGGAATTCGACATTTCAGAATACGCTGACACTGCGGCGAAAATCGCAGTGAACATCGTCAAGTGCATGTAAGCGCAGCACGGCCCGTCCAGAGCATCGATTGCCGGACGGGCCGTCTCATATTTCGGTATTGCGAATCTCATGAAAGTGAATTGCAGGGAAACTTCCGATGGCGTGAGGGAATCGCGCACGGGAATCGCTTTCGGGAACCGCTACTGTTGAAGAAGAATGACGGATTGTCGGAAGGTTAACGTATGACGCTGGAGCACGTGGCGATGGCGATTGTGGTTGTCGCCGTCGCTGTGGTCGCCTTTCTGCTGGGGCGTGCCCGGGGCGTGCAGCTCGGGGAGGATGAGATCGGCCCGAACGATCCAAGCCTGTTCGGCGCGCAGAAGAACATGTCGCTATTCGGTCCGCGCGTGCCTGTGCAGCCTACGGAACGCCAGCTTATTGCCGTCATGCCGGAGGCGTTGATCGTCGTCGATTCGCTGGCGTCGGTCAAATATGTGTCCCCGGGCGCGCAACGTTTCGGCATTGTTGAAGACCATGCGATGACGCTCGCCGAAATCCGCGATATTCTGCGATTGGTGTCGACCGACAGCGTGGTGCGTGAGCGTGAACTGTCGATTCCGTTGGATCGCGCCGCTCGCGCCGCCGCAAAGAACACGAACGGCAAGGGCATTGAGGCGGGCAAGTTCCGCCCTTCCGACACGCTGTATCTGCATGTGCGCGTCGGCCAGATTTCCGACGATCTGTTTGCGATTTTCATTTCCGACATGAGCGAGCAGCGTCGTTTCGAAATCATGCGTCGTGATTTCGTGACGAACGTTTCGCACGAATTGAAAACTCCGGCAGGTGCGATTTCTCTGCTTGCCGAAACGATTGGCGATGCTGCAGACGATCCCGATATGGTGAAGTATTTCGCAGGTCGCGTGTCCAAGGAATCCGAACGATTGACGGAATTGGTGCATCGTCTGATCGACTTGCAGAAGGCGCAAAGCGCGGCTGCGGTGCTGAATGCGGAACGGCTTTCCGTGCTTGCTTTGGTACGCGAGGCGATTGTTGAAAACCAAGTGAATGCCGAATCGAAGCATATCAGCATGGTGCTTTCGCTGAACGGCAAGCAGAAGCTGGTGTACGTCGAGGGTGCCGAAAACGCTATTGATCAGGATGACGTGTTCATCAACGCCGACCATGAAACCATCAAAACCGCGGTGAAGAATCTGGTGGAGAATGCCATCAACTATTCTCCGGAACACACCGCTGTCGCGGTAGATGTCGGCAGTAGCGATGGCAAGGTCTCGATTCGTGTCGTCGATCAGGGCATCGGTATTCCGGAATCCTCGTTGGACCGTATTTTCGAGCGATTCTACCGTGTCGATCCCGCGCGCTCCCGCGAAACGGGGGGTACAGGATTGGGCTTGGCCATCACCAAGCATTGCGTGCAGGATTGCGGAGGCACTATCGCCGTGTGGTCGCGTGAGGGGGAGGGGTCGACCTTCACCATCACCTTGCCCCAGGCGGAATCGGAGCAAGACGAGGAATCCGCGAAATCTGAAACCACGGAAATTAGTGAATCAGCGCAGCTTCCAATCGAATAATTCAAGCAAATAACCAAATCAATCAACGTTCCAATCAACAAGAGCACACAGAGGAGAAGCACCAATGACGCGCATTCTGATCGTCGAGGACGAGGAATCGTATCGAGAGCCGCTGGTCTACCAGCTCACCCGCGAAGGCTACGATGTGTCCGCCGCTGCCACCGGTGAGGAAGGATTGGAACTGTTCACCAAAGGAGGCATCGATCTGGTGCTGCTCGATCTGATGCTGCCCGGGCTTGACGGCACCGCGCTATGCCGCAGAATTCGTGAGCAAAGCCGTGTGCCGATCATCATGCTCACCGCGAAAAGCGCGGAAATCGACAAGGTGGTCGGTTTGGAGATCGGCGCGGACGACTACATCACCAAGCCGTACTCGTTCCGCGAGCTGCTGGCGCGGGTGCGTGCGGTGCTGCGACGCAACCAGATGGTGGCCGACGCGACGGAATCCTCCGACGACGATATTCCGCTGATCTGCGGTGACATTTCCATGAAGATCGGCCAGCATGAGGTGATGGTGCGTGGAGAGAACGTGTTCTTCCCGCTGAAGGAATTCGAGCTTCTCGAATATCTCATGCAGAACAAGGGCCGTGTGATGACTCGCCACCAGCTGATCGACCGTATCTGGGGGTCCGATTACGTTGGCGACACCAAAACGTTGGATGTGCACGTCAAGCGTGTCCGCTCCAAAATCGAGGAGGATCCGGCGCATCCGAAATATCTGACCACCGTGCGTGGTCTGGGCTACAAAATCGACGTTCCTGCGGAATAACATTCGAACGTCAAGCAAGTGCCAATCAAACAACAATCGAATGTGGCATTGTGCCAATCGAATGACGATCGAACATAAGTGAATATGCCGTTATCTGCAATCGGTGAATGGAAATGACGAAAACGTCCGAAGTGTCGTAGAGTGTTCATCTTCCGTTCACCGATTTTGGTTTTGCAGGACCAAAACCACCAATAGGCTTGACATTGTCATGAAGAATGATGGCGACAACAGAATATGAAATGTCAGAAACATACGCCATCAGAATGTTGACAGAGGGAAAAGAATAATGCGTAATTCCATTCTCGTACGCTCCATTGCAGCTGTGTCCGGCATTGTGATGCTGGCTTCTGTCGCGGCTTGCGGCGACAACATTGCTTCCAACACTGATTCTTCGGCTAGCACCGGCACCAAGACCACCGAAACCGTGTCCGGCAACTTCTCCGGCGCTGGTGCTTCCTCCCAGCAGGCTGCTGTGGAAGCTTGGATCGCCGGCTTCCAGGGCACCAACCCGGATGCCAAGGTCGCTTACAACCCGTCTGGTTCTGGCGCTGGCGTTTCCACCTTTCTGACCGGTGCCACCGCGTGGGCCGGCTCCGATGCCGTCCTGTCCGATGACGAGGTCGAGCAGTCCAAGAGCGTGTGCGCTTCCGGCAACGCCTTCGACATCCCGGTCTACGTCTCCCCGATTGCAGTGGTCTTCAACCTCAACGGTATCTCCGGCAAGGGTAAGACCCTGAACATGGACGCCGACACCATCGCCAAGATCTTCGACGGCAAGATCACCAAGTGGAATGATGACGCCATCAAGCAGCAGAACCCGAAGGTTGACCTGCCTGATCTCGACATCACCGTGGTGCACCGCTCCGACAAGTCCGGCACCACCAAGAACTTCCTGAGCTACGTCAAGGATGCCGCTGGCGACGCTTGGGGCTATGAGCTCGGCGAGAACTGGCCGAACGAGGTTGGCCAAGGCGCCAAGGGCACCTCCGGCGTGATCTCCACCGTGCAGCAGGCTGACGGCACCATCGGCTACGCCGATGCCTCCCAGGCTGGCGAGCTCGGCACCGTTGCAGTGAAGGTCGGCAACAATTACGTGCCGTTCTCCGCTGAGGCCGCCGCCAAGGTCGTGGATGCCTCCCCGCTCGACGAATCCGCCACCGGCGACAACCGTGTGGTCGTCAAGCTTGACCACAACACCACCGAGGCCGGCGCCTACCCGATCGTGCTTGTCTCCTACGACATCGCCTGCCCGGCATACAAGGATGCCAACACCGCCAAGTTCGTCAAGTCCTGGCTCACCTACGTGGTCAGCGACGAAGGCCAGCAGACCGCTGCCTCCGCTGCAGGCTCCGCTCCGCTGTCCGACACCATGCGCCAGAAGGTCCTCAAGTCCATCGACGCCATCGAAACCAAGTGAGCTTTGGTACAGTAAACGATAAGCTCTCGGTGAACGGCAACTGACCGTCTGTTTCAGGCCGCAGCCGCAACATGAAAGCGGGTGCGGCCTGAAACGGTACTTGTAGGTGAAACGGAAAACGTAACCATCGAACGTCATCATGACGCAAGTCATCGCAAGTCATCGAACGTCATCGTAGACCTGTTCAAGTAATCGCAAGTTAAGGAGAACCCGTGAGTTCGCAAAGCAAAACGGCACAGCAGCCGGTGAGCGGCAAAAACGCGGACAAGGTGTTCAAGGGCGTGGCCTACGCCTGCGGCATCCTGATCCTCGTGGTGCTCGCCGCCGTCGCGCTGTTCCTGCTGTTCCGCGCATGGCCGTTGATCGGCGGCGATCAGCAGGCCAATAGCGAAACCATCAGCAACTTCACCGGCGGCAAGGCCTCCAGCTTCTGGGGTTACGTCGGACCGCTGCTGTTCGGCACCGTGCTGATCTCCGCGCTGGCACTGTTGATTTCCTTCTTCGTGTCGGTCGGCATCGCACTGTTCATCTCGCACTATGCGCCGAAGAAGCTCGCCACCGCCTTGAGCTATGTGGTCGATCTGCTTGCCGCAATCCCGTCCGTTATCTACGGTCTGTGGGGCGGCTTGGTGCTGGTGCCTGCCATCTATCCGTTCTGGAATTGGGTGGCCAAGTATCTTGGCTGGATTCCGCTGTTCGCAGGTCCTGCCGCCAATCCTTCCCGTACCGTCGCCACCGTGGCTGTGGTACTTGCAGTCATGATCCTGCCGATCATCACCTCCATGTCTCGCGATATCTTCCTGCAGACTCCGCGCCTTCAGGAAGAGGCCGCGCTCGCATTGGGTGCCACTCGTTGGGAAATGGTCAAGCTTGCGGTGCTGCCGTTCGGCAAGTCCGGTGTGGTGTCTGCTTCGATGCTGGGCTTGGGCCGTGCCCTTGGCGAAACCATGGCCGTGCTCATGATCCTGTCGCCGGGCCTCAACTACTCCATCAAGCTGCTGCAGGCCTCGCAGAACCAGACGATCGCAGCCAACATCGCCGCGCAGTATCCGGAAGCCAACAATCTCGGCGTGTCCGTGCTGATCGGCACCGGTCTGGTGCTGTTCCTCATTACTTTCGTGGTGAATTTCATCGCCCGTAAGCTTACCGAGAAAGCGAGTGCGTGATGACCGCAGTGAATAACAACGCTTCTCCGATGGACGGTGCCCCCGTCATCGATTTCGACAAGTTCAAGCCGACGCGTTCCTTTACCGCTGCACGTAAGCGCAAGGACCTCGCGATGCGCGTGCTGATCGCGCTTGCATTCATTGTGGCGTTGATTCCGCTGTTCTCGGTGCTGCTCACCACCATCGTCAGCGGTGTCAAGAGGCTGAACCTCAACTTCCTGAGCTATAACATGACCGGCGTGGTCGGTGGCAATCCGACGCCGTCCGGTGGTTACGGCGGTATTCAGCACGCCATCATCGGTACGCTGGAAATCACGTTCGGCGCTATGGTCATTTCCATTCCGATCGGTCTGATGTGCGCCGTGTACTTGGTGGAATATTCCAACCGCGGCAAGCTGGCTCGCGTCATCACCCTGCTGGTCGACGTGATGAGCGGTATCCCATCCATCGTTGCCGGTTTGTTCGCATTCTCGATGTTCACGATTCTGATTGGACCTGGCGCCATCAACGGTTTCGAAGGTTCCGTGGCACTGTCGCTGCTGATGCTGCCGACCGTGGTCAAGTCTTCTGAAGAAATGTTGAAGATCGTGCCTCACGATTTGCGTGAAGCGTCGTATGCTTTGGGTGTTACCAAGCAGCGCACGATTACGAAGATCGTGTTGCGTACCGCTTTGCCAGGCATTGTTTCCGGTGCGATTCTCGCCGTTGCCCGTGTGATTGGTGAGACAGCTCCGTTGCTGATGACCGCAGGCTACATCGCCTCCACGAACGTCAACCTCTTCTCCGGCCAGATGACCACCCTTCCGGTGTACGTCTATCAGGAGTACTCCAAGCTCAACGCGAACTGCCCGGCTTCCGCCGACGCTTCCTGCGTGACCACCATCCCGATGGAACGCGCATGGGCCGCAGCTCTCGTGCTGATCCTCATCGTGCTGATCCTCAACCTTATCGGTCGACTCGTGGCGAAGATCTTCGCCGTCAAGTCGGAACGATGAGCGGTAGTCTTACATACAGAAACAACATATAAGGAACCAAAATGGGACAACGTATTGATGTCAATCATCTGAACATCTACTACGGCGACTTCCTGGCCGTTGAAGATGTGAACATCAACATCGAAGCCAACAAGGTCACCGCTTTCATCGGACCTTCCGGCTGTGGCAAGTCCACGGTGCTGCGCACGCTCGACCGCATGCACGAGATCATTCCGGGCGCTCACTGCGAAGGCGAGGTGCTGCTGGAAGGCAAGAACCTGTACGACAAAGACATCGACCCGGTTGCCGTGCGTCGCGATGTCGGCATGGTGTTCCAGCGCGCGAACCCGTTTCCGACCATGTCTATCCGCGAGAACGTGCTCGCCGGTGTGAGGCTCAACAACCGCAAGATTTCGAAGTCCGATGCGGACGATCTGGTTGAGTGGGCTTTGCGTGGCGCCAACCTGTGGAACGAGGTCAAGGATCGTCTTGACAATCCAGGCATCGGCCTTTCCGGCGGTCAGCAGCAGCGTCTGTGCATCGCCCGTGCCGTGGCCGTACACCCGCAGGTGCTGCTGATGGACGAGCCGTGCTCCGCTCTTGACCCGATTTCGACGCTGGCTGTCGAGGATCTGATCAACGAGCTGAAGAACGACTACACCATCGTGATCGTGACGCATAACATGCAGCAGGCCGCCCGTATCGCCGACTACACCGCCTTCTTCAACCTGAAGGCCGTCGGTCAGCCGGGTCACCTCGAGTACTTCACTGACACGACCACCATGTTCAACAACCCCCAGAACGAAGAAGCCGAGCGCTACGTATCGGGACGCTTTGGCTGATCGGCAAATCATCTCTTACTCCCGCTTACGGGGGATTGTCGCACGAATGTGTGGTCGAAAGTGGTTGTTTCGCTAACCATTTCGATCTCATTCGTGGCGGCCGTTCCCCTGGGCGGGAGTTTTTTGTATGTGGTGTCTGATTGCGACACGCTCTATTGATAATGATTCTCAATTAGGTTATGATGGTGTTATATCACGTTAGAGAGGATTTATCATGCACCGTATTGCGAGAATTGCGATTGCTGCACTTGCTTCTGTAGGAATGTTTGCGTCGGTTGCTGCGTGTGGAAGCGGCCAATCAACATCCGAAAAAAACGGAACCATCGAAGTGGCCGCTTCCGTGAATCAGTGGGGTACCGTGGCGAAAGCCCTGGGCGGCGACAACGTCAACGTAACCAGCATCATCAATTCCACCAATGTGGATGCGCATGATTACGAGCCGACAACGTCGGATATCGCTAAACTGCAGAAAGCGCAGGTCATCATCGTCAATGGAGCCGGCTACGACGCATGGGCGGTCAAAGCGGCGCAAACCGCCAACGCAATTATCGTCAACGCCGCTGAAATCGGCGGGGTGAACGACGGTGAGAATCCGCATGTCTGGTTCTCCGCCGATGTGCGCAAGGCGGTGGCACAGGCGATCACCGAAGCGTACGAACAGGCCGACGCCGCGAAAAAGAACGATTTCGACAAGATGAACGACCAATGGGCGGCTGAAGAAAACAACGTCGAAAGCAAAATCGCCGAAGTGAAACAGAAAACGGATGGATTGGCATACGCCGCAACGGAATCCGTGGCAAGCTATCTGGCGGAAGACATGGGTCTGGCCGACGCAACGCCAAGCGGGTACGCGCGAGCCACCGCGAACGAAAGCGAGCCGACGCCAACGGATATCAAGCAGTTCACCGATGCGCTGAAGGCGGGCGAAATCAAACTGTTGGTGGTCAACACGCAAGAGGAAAGCGAGCTGACAGGCAAAATCACGGACGCTGCGAAATCCGTGGAAGTGCCCATGGTCGAACTGACCGAGCAAATGCCGGAACAATACGATTCCCTGACGGCGTGGATGGAAGGTCTTGTTGACGCCTTTTCGCAAGCCATTGCGTAAGTCAGTTACATAACAAGTAATACGAGCAAGCAAAACGGGATAACAAGAGGGGCGACTCCGCAGTGAAAGCGGAATCGCCCCTATCGTATTTTCACATCAGTCGTTTCCGTGGATACCGATGCGAACCGACATTCGGAATTACAGCACTGCGGTGATGATGAAGTCCAGAATGAACAGCACGGCCACGACCCAGATCACCGGAT
>OBXZ01000687.1_pt1 | contig 26558 bp, 22 predicted proteins | sample 1538171 | NCBI WGS metagenome assembly OBXZ01 (sample SAMEA2580161, study PRJEB22360) | human gut metagenome | biome: human gut; feature: human-associated habitat; material: faeces | place: Denmark | collected 2008/2010
AGCGATGCTTTAATGAGCCAAATATAAGCTTTATTTGTCATCCTTACAAGAAAACCGCAGAAGAGCTATCAGAATTTCTTATCGGACGTTTCCTCCTTCTCCCGTTGTTCCCGGTTCCGGGAGATAAGCCTGTTAATCGACAGATGAAGAAGAGACCACAGGAAGAGGTTGAAAAGCAAGAGGTAGGTAACATTCATACGCTTGGCCAACAGCAAGTTCAACGCAATAAAGAAGACCGATACACACAGGATCGTCACCATCACCATGCGAACTCGCATGCCCGTACGCAACAACTTATGATGGAAATGGTTCTTGTCCGGTAAAAAAGGGTTCTTGTGCTCACGAAGACGGTGCAGGACTACACGGATCACGTCCAACAACGGTACCAACACCGTAGAGAAGGCGATCACCAGATAGGGATTCGAGCGATCCGGAGACGAGCCGTTCGACACGCATAGGTGGATGATCAGGAAACTGATCACGTAACCTAGTGTCAAACTACCAGCGTCGCCCATGAAGAGTTTATGGCCACGTTTTGCGTTACCATAAACGTTGTAGCACCAAAAAGGCACCAAGACTCCAAGCGTACAGAGCGCTAGCAGGGCATAAATATACTGGCTTTGGGTGGAAAAGACCACGCTCAAGACAGACAAAGCGATGCAACACAGGCCGGAGGCCAAGCCGTCAATTCCATCGATCAGGTTGATGGCGTTCGTCACATAGACCACGGCGAAGACCGTGACCGGAACACCCAGCAACGCCGGGACAGTATAAATCCCGAACAGGCCACCCAACGAGTCGAACCAGTTGCCGGACAACACCAACAGAAGAGCCGACACCACCTGCACGACGAACTTGTAACGGTAACCCACCCCGACCAAATCGTCGCAAACCCCCACCAAGTAAAGCAGCGTCATGCCCACGAACAGGAAAAGATACTCATGGAGCATACCCAGCGAGAGACTCGACACGTCGGACGACCACAGGTAAAGGCGAAAGCCCATCACCAAGGCCATAGACATCAGGATAACCGGAAAGAACGACAATCCGCCCAAACGGGGAACAGGGGTCGTATGTACCTTACGGGAGTCCGGAATATCATACAGGCGTTTCTTGTGGGAGATCACCAAGATCCTAGGGATGATAACCATGCCAAAAAACACGGAGGTCAAAAATCCGGACAGTAATAATAATGGTATTTGCATCACACTCATACGCTCTCACTTAATAAAGGCAATCCCTCCACCTCGCCGGAGTGCCATTCACGGTAGGCCGGCAAAGGAAGCCCGGGGACGGTCAATAGCTTGTAATCCGACTCGTCTCTTCTCAAGATATGTTTGCGGGCGTACGAGCGGAGCGAGCGATCCGTAACGGACACCATCACGATCGGGAACGGGTAGGCGAACAGGCGCAACGGCATGGTCTCGCTATCCGGAAATGCACGATACAACTGATAGGCCGAACACTCGAACGCTACCCAGTAGGGCCCCGTGCAATACAGGTGTATTGAGTTTTGGTTCGCACGCTCACGATCCATGATCTCCACCAAACGTTCTTTCAGCAATAGCATCAAACGGATGCCGGAGGGAACCTCCTCTTTTTCTCTCTTATCTTTGATTTCCATCTTGCTTATTCTTGCGGATTTACTCTTGATGTCCGAGCCAACGGTCGTAATCACGTAAACGACGTATCAACACGGACTTGCTCTTCTTGGGCGAGGCCTCCTCCATCCAAGGGTCAACCAACTCGTGCGCCATGCGCTGATAGAGGCTGCTGTCCGTACAGCCGTACAGCGTGACCAGCAACAAGGCACGGGATTGCCCCGCTTTTATCACCGGGAGCATGCTGCGCATCGTGGAGCGCAAACGATCGAACTCATCCGACTCGCCCAAAAGCAGATAGGCAGGAAGGAGCAAAGAGTAAAGCTTGCAACGGATCACGTCGGTCTCACCACGGAGAGAGGCGTAGCCACGCAGGACCTCACGGGCCAGACGGGCATCCTCATCCACTACCACGCCGGAGGCGTGGTAACGGCCCAAGGCATCGTGCAAGCCCTCCGACAGACGGTCGTTGTCCAAATGGGTATAGACGTGCTTACCCTTGGTATTCAGCTCGATCAACTCGTACTCCCCAGCTCTCACCTCGAACAAGGGGACCCACAGACAGTCGAGGATACGCACCATCACGTCCTTATGCCCACCGCCCGGCTGCACCACCACCTCCGCCTCCATGTCGGTAAAAGGGCCGGAGGTGATACGCACACGGTCGCCTTTCAACAAGCGGCCGCTATCTGGCACGTATACGGGAAGCTCGTTGGAGTAAGAAGCTGCGACCCAACGCAAGGTATCCATCTCACGATCCGAGAGGTACGGGAAATAAGACCGCCCGCCGGAGGAAACCCGGGGGAGGAAATTATACAGGGGAAGCGTACGCTTCAGGCGGAAGATCTCGTCCTCCGAGGCGTGGACGAACACGTAGTTGTACAACAGGGGTTGCCTCGTGTTGACCATCTTGCCGCCCACCTTCCTCGCCTCGACATACGAGGGGGAGAAATACTCGAACAAGGCCTCCCCACGACGCTCACGGCGGGAAAGCTCAGCGTCCAGCCCCTTCGAGGGACTGATCCTGTCACGCCCGCCACCGGCGGTAGGGAGCGTGAGCACGTACCAGCGGACGGCCTCCTGGTCACGTCGCTTCAGAACATGCGCCATGAACCTATCCGAGCACTTGCCTGTCAATATATCCATCTCTATGATTATCTTTTCTAGTGGTTATCCCATGGCCCGAAAACAGACCCCATGGCAATTCAGAGCCCTACCAAGAATCATTTATATCATCTTGATAAACAGCGTTTTATATTTTCAAATATGGCATTACTGAAAATTACCATCTCTCGAAATCTTAGGCTACTTGGAGAGTAGCGTAAAAAGGTAGGAGAATGGTTATTACCCGGTTGTAGAGACGGAGCGTGCTCCGTCTCCCACCGTCTGGGAGTAACTTTAAATACCATTTTGAAGGGATGAGACGGGGCACGCCCCATCTCTACAGGGATACACACAGGTTATGAGACATGGCGGAATGATACCGAAAACAAGGAGTCGTTTCGCCCGCATCACCGTGTCTATACGTCTAGGAAAAAATGGAAAAATCAAAGAATAGAGAGGGTCAAACACCAATAATGAACAAACAAGCGGATCTATTCGCTTGTTTTTAGCTATTTTTTATTACATTTGCGCCGTGAAAGAATACGCTACTCTCCAAGTAGCCTCACCCCGCTTGAGATTCATAATTATAGACACCGCCAAAGCAGGCGCTATTAACCTCTGTCATTTTCCCTAAAGAGAAACTCCTTAAATAAATTTGTGTTGTCTTGATCGATTTATGCCCCAATAGTTCGCTGATCATTTCAATCGGGACATTTTGTTCTTTTAATGTCATGGCAAAAGAATGGCGAATCGTATAAGAGGTGACATCCGAGGTAATTCCCGCAAATTCTTTCAACGCTTTTAAATTCCGGTTAAATCGAAATAGTGCCGCATTGTATTCGAGGTATTCCTCACGCCCCTCTCTGGTGCCACTCAGAAAGGGAAATAAATATCCGGAATCTCGCACTTTCTCTCCTGACAATTCCTTATACATTGTCTCGGCTGTCTCCAATATCTCCAGTCTCATCGGTGTCCCGGTCTTCTGACGGTTGTAATCTAATATACCGTTTTTGATATTACCGGTCTTCAAGTGGGCAAAGTCAACGAAAGACATACCCCCAAACAGAAACATCAAGCAAAGCGCCAACTGTGTCTTTCTCTGCTTCCCATCCTCCACCGGGACTGTCATCAGACGGTGTAAATCCTCGATAGGCAAGGACTTCTTACGCTTACTTTCCACACCCGTAAAAATCCCCTTGAATAAAGTGGGAATAAATTCCGCCTTACCGTTCTCCACCGCCTTGTTATAGATACAACGCAAACGCCGCATATAAGTGGAAATCGTATTGCGCATACAGCCGTTCTCCAATAAATAAGCCTCGTACCGGCGAAGATTATCCTTATTAATAGCCGAGTAAGCTATACAGTCGGTTCCGCTATACCTTATAAAGGAGTTTAATGCGTCTTGATAACTCTTAGCCGAGGAATAACGCTTTTCTCGATTCAACTGGGCTATATACTCCCTCATACCTTCTACAAATCCTTTCTCATCCATATCCCTATTTTAAATACTGTTTTGTAAATGAATGAACAAATGTATTTAAAAAGACATCCCCTTTACCCTATCTCAAAAAAGAGAAGAGTAAAGGGGAAATAAATGATTATCCGATATAAAATAGCTTACCTCATAAGTACCACTACCGGATTTTTTTCTTCATCAAGGTCTCTCAACGCAGCCAATTCCTTCGGAAGCTCTTGATCAGTATGCTTATCCGCCCACTTCGCTATATCCTCCATTGAAAGAAGACCTCCATATTCGCCCGAGATGGAAACTGTCATCAATTGGATAGGCAGGAAACCGGTTATATCATCCTTGATTCCTTTCTCGAATAAAGAGGCTTTCGTCTCGCCCTTTTGTTTATCAAAAGCCACACTATAAGTCTTTCGTTTATCCTTATCGTATAAGCCGGTAATCGCCAAGGCAAAAAGAACGTGTTTACTATCCAGCACTTGAGAAATGAATAGTCCCCTACTCTTGTTGATGCTGAAACGATCCTTATAATCCCATTTCAGATCAGCGCAATCAAACCAAAGATGAGGTATCAAGGCCGTACCTTCCGAATGGAAGATCGTGTCATTGAAAGACTCCATGAAATAAGTATCCTTCCCGACATGCCAGAAATTGGAATTGTTGGGATACATAACACTAGCCGTTTCCGGATCTTTGCCTTCCATATAAATGAGACCTCTCAAGGCAGACGGCCCGAACTCCTTCACGGCGCTCTCACCCTTCCATACGGACATAGAATTGATCTCGAAAGAAGCGCATTGACTCTCATTCGGTAATAAGGCCAACAATTTACCTCCCTCTTGAAAATAAATAACACGGTTCTCCTCCTTTCCCAAAGTATTCTGGAAAAAACCGGCTATCGTATCCCCATTCATCACAAAGCAATTGGATGGATACACATTTTCTTGAATGCATGGAACCTCTATTTTTCCGATATAATTGCCATCCAGATTATAGCTAATCAAATCATGTCCCCATCCATTAAACAGCAAACGCCCGTTCAACTCGTCCACCAAGCAGTCTACATTTCTATAGCCACCCGGATCCTTCCCTACATGCCCTATCTGACATTTAAACTTTCCCGTAGCCTTATCAAACAAAAGACATTGCCGGTTAGCGGAAGTGATCAGAATATATTTATCCAATAACTTGATATCAGGAGAACTTCCGACCAGACAATCATCCCTCGTCTCTAAAGGGACATACCGGATCTCATAAAAATAATCAGAGGCTTTCAGCTCGGCAGGCGATGAGATAGCTTTACCTACCTCAATCACCCGCTTGCTCGCTTCTTCGTTTTCACGCTCCATACAGGAAGTTAGAAATATTCCCGCACAGAGGGAGCCGAACAAGCCTACCTTGCATATATATGCGAAAATCATTTCTTCAATTTTATCTCGATAACGCCATTACGACCTTTCTCTCCGAATTTAGCGATCGCCTCGTTTCCTTTGTACACATTCATAGACGCAATATGATCGGGATTCAAATTGTCCATCCTCTCTTTAGAAGATTCCATCCCATCGATGTAGACAATACCGGAGAAAGAGGATTTTACCTTTGATGCCTCCTTAGCAGCCTTCTCATTGATATCTATGGCTTTCATGGCCTCCTCTATGGTTCGATTGATCTCCGGTTGGATCTTCTCCATTTCGGCAGCGATAGTCTCATTTATCTTGGCTGCCTCTATCGCCGCTTGCACAGCCTTGTCGATCTCAACTTGGTGTTTCGCCATTTCCGCAGAAACGATCTCGTTGACATTCGCCGCATTCACAGCCTCTTCAACCGCCTTGTCAATCTCCGGCTGGTATTTCTCCATCACGACCGAGACCTTTTCCTGTATCGCTTGCATATCTTTCTCAAAAATCACCGAATCCTTTGCGAGGGTCTCAACCTCTACATTTCTTTTAGGCTCTTTTTTTTCCTGAACCGGAATAATTTCGCTAATTTTGACACTCGAAATCTTCTCCAATTCGTGAGAGATTTCCGGACGGGCAAAGGCTACCACCGTTAAGGCTGCCAACGGGAGTACATACAGATACTTCAACCGTGCCCATGGACTTGATTTTTGTTTTAACATCATAGCTATTCGCTTTTTAAGTGAACTGTGATTAAAGCTGTTGGCCATAGAAGTGAAGCGCTGTGCACCAACAGCTTTCTTAATTAATAATAATTGATATCTTTTTGCGTCGACGCCTTGATTTAATACGCTCTCGTCGGCCTCGTATTCATGGATATTTTGCAATTCCTGTCTCAACAACCAGACAGATGGGTTGAACCAATGGAACAGGATACAAATCTCGGAGATCAGCAGATCAATGGAATGACGGGCTTTTATATGCGCCATCTCATGCGTCATGATCTCTATCCCACTTTCCTCAAAATCCTTCCAGCTTATTACGATCGTTCGCATCCAACTGAACGGGGCGACTGGTTGGTCCGTAAGAATCAGATGGATTCCGTCCACCAGCTTCGGTGTACCTTGTCTCATCAACCGAAACAAGGCATAAAATGAATATGCGAATTGACAAAGCGTTAATATCCCTCCGATTATATAGGCTATCACCATAACTCGTAACCATACAGGTTGGCTAGCGGATTCTGCCGACGTTCTCATGGAAACCGCCGCTAGCAAATTCTCCAAATCCATGACCGGACGCTGAATGGCCGTCGCTTCCTCCAAAGTAATCTCACAAAATGGGATGATAACCGAAAGCATGATCAAGCTTAATAAAGCGATCCGGTTGAAACGATGGAAGGTATCACGGCTCAACAATAGCTTATAAAACAGATAAAATATCGTCAAGCACACGGATGATTTAAGGATATATACAAAGAAGATTCCCATATTCGTTCTTATTTACGATTCCCTTGTTCTACATCATCTATTAGTTTTCGCAGATCATCCACAGAGATATCCTCTTCCTTGATCAGCGTAGAGACAACCCCCAGATAAGAATTATTGAAATACTTAGCGATCACATTTTTCAACGTACCGTTGCTATACTCCTTTTCTGTTAAGACCGCATAATATTGATAGCTATTCCCGAAATTCTTATGGGCGAGGAAACCTTTCTCCTCCAAGCCTCGGACAATCGTAGAAAGGGTATTGAAATGAGGTTTAGGCTCCTCGTAATATTCAAGTAGCTCCTTCACGAACAATGGGCCTTTCTGCCAGAACCAGCCCATGATTTCTTCTTCTTTCGCCGTAAGTCGTTTCATAACCTTATCTTGTTTGCGACAAAGTAACTAAAACTTTTAGTTACCAAACTAATTCGTATAGTTAATAAACTAAAAGAGATAGTTTATTCATTGATCCAATCAAAAAAGCCGCCCCAGGAATGTCCGGGACGGCCTTTATTATATCCAGATGTTTGAATGATTAGGCGACAGGAATCGTTCCGCCAATCAAGATCACAACCAATAAGGCCAAGATAGCGTATAACTCAGGGAATACGGCCATTACCATCGTAGCACCGAATACGTTGTGTCCGGCACCAACACCAGCGATACCATTCGCGCAAACTTGAGCTTGGCGGATTGAAGAGTAAAAACCAGCGAAACCTAACACTAAACCAGCGCCGAAAACAGCCGTAGCGGCCAACATGGAAATATCAGCGACCAAGAACTTCTGCATCATAAAGTAGCCCACGAATCCATACAAACCCTGTGAAGAAGGCAACGCACTTAAAGCGATGTACGTACCCAGAGCATCCGGATTTTTCTTCATCGCACCTACCACCGCATTACCTGCGATCGTAACACCATAACTACTGCCGATAAAAGTTAAACCTGTCATCAACGCAATACCTACATAAGCTAATAAAATTGGTTCCATAATAAAATGTGTTTTTAAATTATTCTTTTATTGTTTTATTTTCTCGTTTAATTGTTATGCTTTTCTGAATGGCTCATAAGCCTTACCTCCACCTTCGAACTCTGCGTTCTTGTAATATTCCACGAAGATCAAACGAAGCGGGTGTACCAAGGAGCTGATCGTACAAAGAGCGATATTGATGGAGTGACCCACTAACAAGATCAACAACATACAGATCGCACGTGCCACGATATTCATACCGTCTGTCATCGTAACCGCCAACGTATTAAATACGCCACCCAAGATGGAACCGGTCAGACCGATAGCGAACAAACGAATGTATGATAACGTATCCCCCAGCAATCCGGAGGCCATATTGTACGTGTTCCAAAGTCCGGTACCAAAGTTCAAGAATACGTTCTTGCCCGGTGTATTGTACAAATAAGCGACAACCAGACCCAAGATGGCGATTCCGTAACATACCATAACGACAGCGTTCGGCAAGTGAACGTTCAACATTGGAAGTCCGAACGCCAATGCCAAGGATATGATCACGAACACCCAAGCGAACGGAGCGATACTGTGTTTCGTTCCTTTCTGTATCTTGATCTTGTAAGCAGCGACACATTTACCGAATATGATCTGTACCAAACCGATGACAATAGAGAATGTCATCAAGTTGTCGCTATTCACAAAGTAGTTCTTGATCTTTGACAAAGCCGGGATATCCGCCAAGGCCACTCCGAAGAAAGATCCCGTACAAGTACCCACCAATAAGGCGGCGAAACCTAAATACTGGAACAAGGTCAAATAAGGCTTGAAATCCGGGTTCACCTTCTTCTTCAAGATCGTACAAGCGATCATGACCAGCAAACCGTATCCGCCATCGCCGAAACAAAGTCCGAAGAACAGCATAAAGAACGGGGCGAACAACGGGGTCGGATCAAGTTCACCGTAATTAGGCAAGGAGAACATCTTCGTGATAGGCTCGTACAGCTTACTGAATTTATTATTCCGTAACTTGATAGGCACCTTATCCCCATCCTCGATCTCTAATTGCTGGAAGAAATAACCTTGCTTATCCAGCTCGTGCTCCAAGGCCGGAGCGTTTTCCGTCGGCACCCAACCTTCCAACAGCATGAGCTTATCACCCGCTTGCCGGTCTGTCTGCACTAACGCATTAGAAAGATTAAACTCGTCCTGCAGGTTCTTATCGAATTCCTCCAACGTCTTATAATCCTCCACGGCACGATGTTTTAGCTCATCCTCCACATTCTGGATATCCTTGGTACGTTGATCCAGACGGGCACGCAACTTCGCCAATCCTTGAACCGGCATCTTCGGACGTTCAGCGTCTATATCGATCAAGGTACCTTCCTTGGTAATCGTGATAAAATACGTTACCGATTGGAAGTTATTGATCAGAATGGCGTTATACAGCACGCCCCATTCCGGCTCGTACTTAGCGGTAGGACAGGTAAAGAACGTAACATCGTATCCCGCTCTTTTCAGACGGTTGATATTCTGATAACTGAACTCACCCCATATTTCCATATAAGCCAGATCCTTCTCGATCGATTGCTTGGAAGCGATCAATTGCGCTTTCTTATCTTGCAATTCCTCTATCTTACGCACCAACTTCAAGCCTTCCTCTTTCGTCAACTCACGGGCCGGGGCAAACTTAACGTCTTTCTCCGCCGCATGGAGGTTCTTAAAGTAACGCATCAGCGTATTGATCTGTTTACGCTCAGCCAGAAGCTCTTGCAACCTCTCGTTATCCATCACGGAGTTTGTCTCCTTGATATGGACGACACCTAAGTCACGAAGCGTAGAAAGGAACGTATCATACTCCTTATGGTACACCATAAAGGCATATTTACTCATCTTTACTATCATACCTCGGCCTCCTCTTTTTCTTCTTTTGCCTTACGTTTCTCCTGATTGGCTCTCATGATCTTCTGTGAGGACTTAGAAAGACTCTCCTCGTCTTCCATAAACCGTTTCACCTTACGGATCGCATCCTTATAACCCGGAATCTGTACCTTCTCAAACAGGTTCACCTTCTGAGTGGTCTTTTTCCTAGCATGCTCCAACAACTCCAGCTTCATGCCCGAGAACTCCGCCTCGATACCGGTACGAGCCAGCTTTTTCAGCAACTCGATACCATCCGTATACCATGCGGGGGCATTAAAGAGACTATAGTGTCCGATCTCGAACTTGATCTCGTCCAATAACGGGACGATCACGCCGGCGATCTTCTTCGTGGAGAGCGTAACGTCCTTCACGGAGATCAGCTCCGGATTGAACTCGTTCCACAAAGCCACCATATTCTCGTAACTCTGAATCTCTCGTTCTAGCTGAAGTTCCAATTTATTCACTTCGTCCTTGGTCCGCTTCACCTCGATACGCAGGGCGCTCTCCTTGCTCTTGATCGTAGGCAGGGAGCGTTCACGCATCTTCAGTTGCTTTTCCAATTGCTGAAGAGAGGTTTTATTATATTGAAACTTTATTGCCATGTTTATTTAATTTACTTCCAGTACTTATCAACCAATCCTTGTTTGATATTTACCTCCTCCGGGCTGAAATATCTAGCGAACAATCCCCAAGCTACGTCCAGCATCTCCGTCGTATCCAAGTTTACGTCGATAGCCAACAGCTTAGAAGAATAATCCTTGGCGAAAGACAAGGTACGGTTGTCGTAGTCGGTCAAGTCGAAACCGTTCTCCAGCTTGGTCTTAGCGTTGGCGGCATCGGCATACAAACGTACGGCGGCGTTCATTACCTGTGGATGATCCTCACGGGTCTTCTTTCCGGTTACCAACTGTTTCAAACGAGACAAGCTTCGGAACGGATCGACGATGACCTTACCCACATCGCTATCACGACGCAAATACAACTGACCTTCCGTGATATAACCCGTATTATCAGGTACGGCATGCGTGATATCACCACCGGATAAGGTCGTTACGGCGATAATCGTGATGGAACCTCCCGCCGGGAATTGAACGGCTTTCTCGTAAATCTTCGCCAAATCCGAATACAAGGAACCCGGCATAGAGTCCTTAGACGGGATCTGGTCCATACGGTTTGATACGATCGCCAAGGCATCGGCGTAGTTGGTCATATCGGTAAGCAATACCAAGACCTTCTCGTTCTTCTCCACGGCGAAATACTCAGCGGCGCTCAACGCCATATCCGGGATCAAGATACGCTCTACGGACGGGTCCTCGGTCGTGTTGATAAAACTAACGATACGGTCTAGGGCACCGGCGTTACTAAATGTATTCTTAAAGAACAGGTAGTCGTCGTTCGTCATACCCATACCTCCCAAGATAATCTTATCGGACTTTGCACGCAAGGCTACCATCGCCATAACTTGGTTGAAAGGCTGGTCGGGGTCGGCGAAGAACGGGATCTTCTGACCGGTTACCAAGGTATTATTCAAGTCGATACCGGCGATACCCGTAGCGATTAATTCAGAGGGTTGTTTACGACGTACCGGGTTCACGGACGGACCACCGATCTCGACCTCACGTCCCTCGGGGATCGGACCGCCATCGATAGGCTCGCCATAAGCGTTGAAGAAACGTCCGGCTAACTGGTCACCTACTTTCAAGGAAGGGGCCTTCCCCATGAATACCACCTCGGCATTCGTACGGATACCTTCCGTTCCGGAGAATACCTGCAACGTCACCTCGTCGCCGATAATCTTTACCACCTGAGCCAGCTTTCCGTCTACAGAGGCCAACTCATCATACCCAACTCCCGTTGCTTTCAGCGAACAGGTAGCTTTTGTGATCTGGGTAATCTTCGTATATATTTTTTGAAATGCTTTTGTTGCCATAACTCTTTTAATTTTCGATTCTCTCCTTCAAAAGTTCATCCAGTTCCGTATTAAACTTCTTGAATTGGTCACTCTCGTATTCCGAATAGTTCATCTGCTTAAAGATGTTGATCATCTTCTTAAAGTAGTCCATAACCTCAAGGAAGTTATCAAACTTAAACTCTGAACGGCAAACATTTACGACTCTATCCAGCATAAATTCCTGACGTTGCAACGGAGTAACCGCATCGATGGCATCGAAAGCATCCTGTTGCAAGATCACGAAGTCGATCAACTCGGACTTCCAGAATGTAACGTGATACTCGACAGGCACACCATCATCACCCAAGATATTGATTTGCTCGGAGATCTCCTTACCACGCAACATACGGGTCTTGATCTCGTTTACTTTCTCGATCCATTCCGGGGAGATATGTTTAGCGATGTATTCCTGAAACTCCGGATACTCGATATACTTGGAATAACTCTCGATCGGGTTTACGGCCGGATAACGTTTACGGTCGGCACGCTCCTGCTCCAAGGCATAGAAACAACGGGCCACCTTCTTCGTATTCTCGGTCACCGGCTCCTTCAAGTTACCACCGGCCGGCGATACCGTACCGATGAAAGTGACGGAACCTGTAGCGTTGTTTTTCAAATGGACGAATCCCGCACGAGCGTAGAAGTTCGCCACGATAGCGGACAAGTCCATCGGGAAGGCATCCGGTCCGGGCAACTCCTCCAAACGGTTGGACATCTCACGCAAAGCCTGTGCCCAGCGGGAAGTAGAGTCGGCCATCAACAGAACCTTCAAGCCCATGCTGCGATAATACTCGGCGATGGTCATCGCCGTATATACGGATGCCTCACGAGCGGCTACCGGCATGTTAGATGTATTGGCGATAATGATCGTACGTTCCATCAATTTACGTCCCGTATGCGGGTCTACCAATTCCGGGAACTCCGTAAATACCTCTACGACCTCATTCGCACGCTCACCGCAGGCGGCGATAATCACGATATCCGCTTCCGCTTGTTTAGAGATAGCGTGCTGAAGCACCGTCTTGCCCGTACCGAACGGACCGGGGATAAATCCGGTACCACCCTCAACGATCGGGTTCACGGTATCGATCGTACGAACGCCCGTCTCCAGCAATTTGAATGGACGGGGCTTTTCCTTATAACAAGTGATGGCTTTCTTTACCGGCCATTTCTGGATCATCGTCACGTTTACGTCCGTGCCATTTTCGTCCGTAAGGACAGCCATCGTATCATTGATGGTATATTGTCCGGCTGGAACCACCGATTTCACAGTATAAGATCCCTCGAACTTAAAGGGGACCATAATCTTATGAGGTTGGAAATTCTCGTCCACCTCTCCCAGCCAATCACCGGCACTCACGGTATCGCCCGCTTTAGCCAGAGGCTTGAAATCCCACTTCTTATCATTGTCCAACGCAAACGTATAATCGCCACGTTTCAAGAATACACCTTCCATCTTGTCCAAGTCGTTCTGCAAACCGTCATAGTTGCGGGACAACATACCCGGACCCAGCGTAACTTCCAACATATGCCCTTGGAATTCAGCCTCGTCGCCGACACGCATACCACGTGTGCTCTCAAATACTTGTACAAAGGCATTCTTACCTATCACCTTGATTACTTCCGACATCAGCTTCACGCCTCCGACAGAAATGTAACAGATCTCATTCTGAGAAACCGGACCATCCACCTCTACGGTTACTAGGTTGGATACGATTCCTTTTACAATTCCTTTCGTAGCCATAATTTATTTTATATTGTTTCTTTTAAATTCTTCCAACGCATTCTCACTACCCATCTTCATGGCGCCTACCAATTCACGGAAAGTCTTCTCGCCTCTCGCCTTATCCAAGGTTACCCAGCGCTCTATCATCTCCAATTTCAATAAATAAGCGAATACACTCTCTATGTCGAACGTCTTGAAGAAGGTATTATCGTCCAGCCATTTCCATTTCAAAAGATCGATTTTCTTCTCACGAACGATCAGATCGGTCTCTTCGGCGATGCGTTGTAACTCGGGCAAATACTCCACGGAATCGCCCAAGCCGAAATCACGGGCGTTCGACGTACGGATATTTTCTGCTATCTCATTATGCCCCACGATATAATTGGCCTTATCAAATCCATATTTACGGCAAGTGATCGCAGTAAGAACATTGTTGATATTCAAGTTAAGCTCGAACCAATCGGCCACGAACTTATTCCCACATTTCATGGCATATTCATAATATAACGCAGCCAAGCGGTCTTCCCATGATATATATTCTTTCTCACTTTTGGTGTCCTTAGCCTCTTCGGCTAGATACAGTTTAAAAAAGTCCACGAAATAAGGCGGGAGATTATCATTTTTGGGAATTTTTTCCTCATCCTTCAACGCTTTATATAAAGTATTGAACTCATCATACGTTATTCTTCCTCTTTGATCCGGATCGGAGTCCGGTCTTTTAGCGTGAGCCAGCAGATTTATATTATCATATTTCAAATAAAATAAATCAATCAGCTTTTTATCCTTAGAAGATAGCATATCCTCTATTTCCGTCCGGAACTCACAGACCGAATAGGCTAGTTTACTATCATCCAACGCTATGTTAGGAAGTCCGGAGATTAAGTAGTAATACTTACTCATATCAGAACAGCATTTCTACTAATTGCGGACGCAAGAACTCTTTAAAGAACTCGATGAACTCGTCTTCGCCAAACGTCACTTTATAAGACCCATCCGCCGGGATAATAGAGAAAGACGCTTTCTTTCCGCTTACCTTCTCGATCTTATACCCTTTCTCTAGCAAGCCTTTGGCATTGGCCTCAAAATACGCCTTCAAGCCATCAGAATCAGAAGCTTGGATAGTTAAGAACTCATTAGCGGGCCAGCTTTTCACAAGCTCAAGGATCACTTTCTGCATATAGGCGGGATCCATCAACGCCGCTTTCACATTCGAACTAGCGATATCACCAGTGATAAGGTTTGTCACCTCGCTCTTTAACGCCTCGACAGACTGGGTGGCGAACAATTTCAATTCGGCTTCCGTATTCTTCTTCAACTCGGCAGCTTGTTTCTCGGCAGCCGCTACGATACGTTTCGCTTCCGCTTCCGCATCTTTAAGAATCGTATCCTTTTGAGCATTGGCCTCGGCGATTATACGCCCCGCTTCTTCGTTCCCCTTCTCTACACCTTCCTTGTAGATCTTGTCTGTTAGTTCCTGAATCTTTGTATCCATTTCCTATTATGTATTTGAATTGTATTTTTCAATAGTAAACGCCCACAAAGTTATTATTTTTCGCGGATTAACATGAAAATAAGTGTGAAATCAAGCTAAAAAATAACACTAGTCAAGTAAAATTCTATTTACATTCGTCTATATTGTATTTTTGTTCGTCTATTTGTATCTTTGTGAGTCAAAATACAAAATTAACATGTTTACGATTAGAAAAGCGACTATTGATGATCGTTCTCTTATTCATGACCTTGCCTCACGCATTTGGGAGAACACGTATGGAAAGATACTTTCTAAAGAGCAATTGGATTATATGTTCGATATGATGTACGCTCCGGATAACATTCTTAAACAAATGGAAGAGTTACATCATCAATATTTTATTATATTGGCGGACGATATGCCGGCAGGCTATTTATCCATAGAGAAAACAGGTGAAAACACGTACAATTTTCAAAAGATCTATTCCCTACCGGAAATGCATGGCACAGGAATCGGGCGTTTTATCATCGAGCAAGGTATTAACTATTTGAAGGAGGTACATACCGGGCCTTTCACTATAGAATTATACGTAAACCGTTACAATCCCGCCATAGGCTTCTACAGACATATGGGATTACGGGAAATAGGCACACGGGACCATCATATAGGAAACGGCTATTTCATGAACGATTATATCATGGGCATGGAAGTGGAGAATAAATAGACAGTCATCCCCTATTCATATATTTATATATAGAATAGGGGATGATGATTGTCAACGGGTCTTCCCTCTTTTCGGATTACGAGGTTTCTCTAGGATTCGTACACTACTAACTTTTACAGAGTAAATAACAGCGATCCTATCATTCTTCGGATTCTCAATCGCAAGTTGAGAGTTCCAGATTTTCTTTTCTTGTTTTTTATCCATAACGCAACAATTTAATAGTTCATATTTAATAAGTCAAACCTTGACTGTCTTTTTCTCTTTTCCTTCCGCTATCTCAACCAGATAAACCCCGGCGCAAATACAGATAATGGCGAACGTCTGTGTCCAACTGAAACGGTCTTGCCCGATCAATAGGGATGTAATCGTTGCTACGATCAAGATCAGATAGCCATAAATAGCCACCAACGTAGTTTTCAAATACTTCAATCCGATAGGAATCAACAGATAACTGATTACCGTAGGGAAAATAAGCACAAACATCAATACGGCAAAAGGCCACCAATGAAATGGCTCCGAGAATAAAGGAGCATGAAAGCCTTCTATCGGCAAAATCAATAGACTGGAGAAAGCGGCGCCCGTGAATGTATATCGAAGCATCGTCATCGTCCCTACTTTTTGTAAGATCCGCTGGCTTAAGACCAAATACACGGCATAAAACACGGAGCTAGCCAGGCATAGCATATTTCCATTAAAAGCGTCCGCCGCTAAATCGTCGCTTTGCTGGGTCAAGATGCAAACCAAGGCCCCGGATAAACCAATCAAGATACCGAGTATTTTCATCCAAGTAGCCTTTTCCTTATAAAAGAATACCATAATCAAAAATACCCAGATCGGTTGCAAGCTCGTGAAAATAGAACTCGAGACCGGCGTTGTCTTACTAAGCCCCACTAAATAAAGAAACATAAAACCATAGATACCGATAGCGCCTAGTAAGAATAGCCACACCTTATCTTTCGTCGTAGAAACCTCCGGTTTCATAAACCAGCCGATCACCCAAAACGCCACGGCCGCAAACACGCATCGGAAAGAAGCGCCCGTCAACGGGCTCATCCATAAGGGAAGCAAGTATTTCAAGGCGTTCATATTCAATCCACTGAAAGTTTTTGAGACCACCATGCTAATATTAGCTTCTGTTTTCTTATTTTTCACTGTCTATCGTTTTTTAGTTTTATATTCGTAAATCATATTTTATCGTTGAAAAGGAACGAGTCTCGTTTTACATAAGCCCAGATCGTAGCGACCAGCGCAATACAGAGGTTAAAAATAAACGCGAATTGCTGGCTCTTGACATGGAGTATAGACTGGAAGAAATCGATAATAAACGGACAAAGTAATATCGCCAAATAATTCATCGCCATCACGAAAGCTAATGCCAATGTAACTTTCTCAGGAATGGCCGTACGAGTCGTTTTATCATAAGCGATTGGCTGGATAACACCATATCCGAAACCGATAAAAATACATCCCAATCCAATTAGCCATTCCGTACGAGATATCAAAATCAAGGCCATCCCTAAAGCGATCGCCAATAGACTGACAAATTTTGTCTTTTGCTTAAATAAATCAACGATCTGATTCAAGATAAAACCGGGAGCCATAATAGCCAAGAAAAACAATGATATCATTAATCCGGAATTACCGCTTGTAAACTTATATTCCTTCATTAAAAACGGTAAGTTAAAGCTGACTATAATCACTAAATACGTAGCCAATCCATAAAAACACATGATTTGTACCAGATGCTTTATATCCACACCATATTTACCCGGAACCGTGACGGGATCTGCCGCAACAGGGGCTTTCACTTCTGATTTCGATACGATCGCCGGCTCATTCTCCATACTCCTTTTCAAGTATACGGAAAGTACGATGGAAATCAAGGGCAATAGATAAACGGCAAACGGTAAATGCCAATTCACCTCCGCCAGATATCCCGTTAAGATCGTGGCTAATACCAACGTTACATTTGTAATAGCAGAACTTAAACCAAATTGCTTCGTCCGGTATTTCCCGATAAAGAAACGAGAAATCAAACCGGTCGATAAGGGTACGATCAAGCCAGATCCGATTCCCATTAAGGCGCTCACCGCTATCAACTGCCACATCTTATTAGAGAGTAAGTATAGAATACCACTTAGGGCAAAGATCACCAAGCCTAATTGCAATAGACGTATCTCATTTACTTTCTCCGTTAATTTACCCGACAATATAATAAATGGAATTATCAATAACGATGGCAAAGAGGAAAGCATCTGAATATCCAGTTCCGTAGAATGAGGAAAAATAACGGAAAGTTTCCCTAATATCGGAGAAACCGCTAAACCCGGTAATGCATTTAAAGCGGAGATAGACCATATCCCTACCAGAGTTATAAGGGGAATTGTGCCCCGGCCTGTCTGTATTCTCATAAAGATTTAGTTTTACGTTTTTATCTAATCAAAACAAACATTTTATGTGAAAGTTCATCATTTTCGCTCTTTCCAAGAGGACTGGACTTGTATCGCTAATAAACCCCAAATAATGTAAATCCAAAAAACATTCCAATCCATAATCTGTTTTGGCATAAACGCTCAGTGGAAGCAGTATTCCATTGACCCAAATCATTTTATTAACAAAAAAACTAAAGAAAAATGAAAGACTCAAATTTCAGAAATGGCGATGCCAAAACAGCGATTTTTGGCTCAGAAGTGATGTTGACACCCTCTCCAGTAGATAAGATTCCTGATGGCCCTACAACCCCGGAGATCGCTTATCAAATGGTTAAAGACGAGACTTTCGCACAAACACAGCCTCGCTTGAACCTAGCTACATTCGTTACTACGTATATGGACGAGTACGCGACAAAATTGATGAACGAAGCTATCAACATCAACTATATTGACGAAACAGAGTATCCGAGAATCGCTGTTATGAACGCCAAATGTATTAATATCATGGCGAGTCTTTGGAATTCTCCCGAGCAAGAAAAATGGAAAACCGGAGCCTTGGCTATCGGTTCTTCAGAGGCTTGTATGCTAGGTGGTGTAGCCGCTTGGTTACGTTGGCGCAAAAAGAGACAAGCACAAGGTAAACCAACTGACAAGCCTAATTTCGTGATCTCTACTGGCTTCCAAGTCGTATGGGAGAAATTCGCCCAGCTATGGCAAATCGAAATGCGTGAAGTTCCCTTGACTTTAGACAAGACGACACTTGATCCGGAAGAAGCGCTTAAGATGTGTGACGAGAACACGATTTGTATCGTTCCTATCCAAGGTGTAACATGGACAGGACTGAACGATGACGTAGAAGCCTTGGACAAAGCGCTCGACGCATACAATGCCAAGACCGGTTATGATATACCTATCCACGTAGATGCCGCCAGCGGTGGTTTTATCCTTCCGTTCTTAAGCCCGGAGACAAAATGGGACTTCCGTTTGAAATGGGTTCTTTCTATCAGCACATCCGGACATAAATTCGGATTGGTTTACCCGGGATTGGGTTGGGTTGTTTGGAAAGACAAGAAATATTTGCCGGAAGAAATGGCATTCAGCGTAAACTATCTTGGAGCGAATATCACTCAGGTTGGTTTGAACTTCTCTCGTCCTGCCGCACAAATCCTCGGACAATACTATCAGTTTATTCGTCTCGGATTCGAGGGCTACAAACAAATCCAATATAACAGTATGGAAATCACGAAATACATCCACCAAGAAATCGGTAAGATGGCCCCATTCGTTAATTACAGCAACGAGGTTGTGAATCCATTGTTTATTTGGTACATGAAACCGGATTACGCTAAGAACGCCAAATGGACACTTTACGATTTGCAAGATAAATTGCAACAAAGCGGTTGGATGGTTCCAGCGTATACACTACCGAAGAAGCTGGATAACTACGTGGTTATGCGTGTCGTAGTTCGTCAAGGTTTCAGCCGTGATATGGCCGATATGTTATTAGGTGATATCAAGAACGCTGTAGAGGCATTGGAGAAACTTGAATATCCGACTCCTACTCGCATCGCTCAAGACAAAAACGTTCCGGTTAAGGGTAAGGTATTTACTCACACCGCAATGAGCAACGCTAAGAAATAAAAACAAAATTCATCAAGGCGTGCATGAAAGGGCTATCAGTGTTTTCATACACGCCTTCTTTAATCCAATTCATATATGGACAAAAAAATAACGATCGCCCAAATAAAGGAAGTAGCTCAACAGGCTTACGATCTTTACAAGACAAATACGGATGGTAAGAATGCCGATTACATTCCTTATCTGGCGAATATCAATAAAAATCTATTCGGAATCAGTATTTGCCTTTTAAACGGACAAACCATCGAGGTGGGAGATTCCGAATATCGTTTCGGTATTGAATCCGTATCGAAAGTACACACCGCTATCTTGGTACTGCGCCAATACGGAGCGAAAGAATTATTGGAGAAGATTGGTGCCGACGCTACCGGATTGCCATTTAACTCCATCATCGCTATCTTATTGGAAAACGACCATCCTTCTACCCCATTGGTAAATGCCGGCGCTATCACGGCTTGTAGTATGGTGAAGCCTGTCGGTGATTCCAAACAGAAGTGGGATGCTATCGTAGCCAATATCACGGATTTGTGCGGAAGCGCACCGCAGTTGATCGACGAACTCTATAAATCCGAGTCCGCAACAAACTTCAATAACCGCTCCATCGCTTGGTTGCTAAAGAATTACAATCGCATTTATGACGATCCGGATATGTCTTTGGATCTGTATACCCGTCAATGTTCTTTGGGTATCACGGCTAAGCAACTATCTGTCGCTGCCGCTACGGTCGCAAATTTAGGTCTCAATCCTGTGACAAAGAAACAAGTATTCGATGCAGAATTATCTCCGAAGATCACTTCCATGATCTCTACCGTAGGTTTTTATGAACACACCGGTGATTGGTTGTACACTTCCGGTATTCCCGCAAAAACTGGTGTAGGCGGTGGTGTCATGGGTGTACTTCCCGGACAATTCGGTATTTCCGCATTCGCTCCTCCTATTGACCAAGCTGGTAACTCTGTAAAGGCACAGCTTGCTATTAAGTATGTAATGAATAAACTCGGATTGAACGTGTTCAACGGTCACCGTGTGACGATCGTTGACTAATAGACTGAATCAGTTTAAACGAGAAGTAGTATAGAAAAAGTGTTTCATTACGATGGGCTGTTATACCATCTAAATGAAACACTTTATTTTTTGTATCAATAAAAATCGGATCAATTCTCCGACACGACCCAAGCCGAATCGTATACTTCCGTATTCGGGGTCTTATAATACATATCCTTTTCTTGAGGAATGCTTAATTTATAGGTCTTCCCACCTGTCACCAATTTACGATCACGGAGCCAAGGATTAAAACGTTTCAAGTCCGCATAAGTGATCCCATGCTCTTTAGCGAAAGCCGACAGATTCTGTATATCTTGGCTTACAGCCACGTCTACGGTAGGGATCGGCTTATACAGGTCACGGGCACGAAGCACAAAACCGTACTTCGACGGATTCTCGAAAATTTGCTTGATCGCCATGATTCGATAAATATAACGGGTAGTCTCCTCCACCAGCCAGAGATCAAAGGAGGAATCCGCATCTTGTTTGACCAGCTCACCGGATATACGTCCCATGCCGCCATTATAAGAAGCGGCTACCGCCGCCCAATCTCCATATTTCTTATAGGCGGCCTTCAAATAGCGGCAAGCCGCCCCGGTCGCTTTCTCCACATGGCAACGCTCATCGACCGTCGGGGTGATTGTCAAACCATACTCCCTTGCCGTGCCCTCCAGTAATTGCCACATCCCGACAGCACGAGCCGGAGAGGATACACGGGGGTCCAAATGGCTTTCTATCACCGCTAGATATTTGAAATCATCGGGAATGCCGTTCGCCTTCAAGATCGGCTCGATCACCGGGAAATAACGGTTCGCCCGCTTGATCAGAAGCATCGTCGTAGAATGGAAATAAGTAAAGCTACTCAATTCACGGTCATAGGCTTCCCGCATATCATAGCGGGTAATATCGATTAGTTTCCCACAAAAAGGAACCGAGGACGGAACATCCGGCGACAGGGTCATGGATGAGACAACCGGACGGCTCTCTATCACTTTTTCCACGTCATTCGAACCCATCGAGATACATGCGGTCAAGCAAACGACGCCTCCACATAAAAAACTAGCTAAATTATTCTTGGATATTCTCATTTTCATCTTGAATTGTTTTAGGTCTAAGAATGTTTATATCGCCTTTTTCCTTGTACTTAATACCATCGGAACCTTCGGCTTCTATCACATAAAAATACACACCCGGCTGAACGTATTTACCACCTTTCTTACCATCCCATCCTTGGGCCGGATCTGTCCAGTAATACATCTGTAGGCCCCAGCGATTAAATATCCATGCCTTAAATTTCACCAACGACTTATAGGCAACCCGGAACTCATCATTAATTCCGGGCGTGGTACCCGGGGAGAATGCGTTCGGTATCATCAGATAAGACTCCGAGATATCAATCTGAACCTCATCTTCCGTGCTGCAAGTAGTGCTTTGGTCGCTTACTTCCAACTTGATGATAAAAGTCCCGGATTGGTTGAACGTATAATCCACTTCCTCACCCGTAAAACGAACAACCGGATTATCTTCTTCCCCTTGCCGATAGATTTTCCAATTAAACAGGGCGGCTGTCGGCGTATTCGCGATAGCCGAGAATTGAACAGTGGCGGGAGCGCAATAACCGCTCTTCGTCGTATTCATATTCGGGGCCTCTTGCTCAATCAGCAACGTGTCTATATGAGCATCTACCGCAGCGGCCTGATATTCATCGATACAAAGCGTGACCTCCTTTCCAAAATGACGAGCGAAATAATCGCCTTTCACACAGATCTCCGTATCACACCAAGGAGCGGGAATGGATTTACCGAACAAATTACCCTCGATGACCGCCGTCTCTTGTTTAGAGGTATATTCTTTTTTATCCGAATTGTATTCCAATGTATTATAAATAACATCAAATTGGCGAGACAGTTCACGTCTTGTTCCCGTATTCGGCCAATAATAATAAATAGGTTGGATCGTACCTGTCCCAGCCAAGACCAATCCGCTACATGGATCGCTATTATCGGAGACATGCAGGTTGGATATGTTTAAGGTGTATTTGCTGTAATCAACGATCCAGACGTAACGAGATACGGCTCCTTCCTCGACAAAATAGCCATATCCCTCCTCTACATTCCGAATGGTGGAAGTAGTTCCATTTTGGGTGGAGGCCACCTTCTCGGCCTCCAATCGCTTGGTTTTATAACGATACCATTGATGCGAAGAAGAAGAGGATGAAGTATAACTAATCGTCACGTTATCCATTCCATACACCAAGTAGACCTCAAGCCGCTCGGCGGAATCGCCGGAACTCTGCGTGGCTTTCATCGGGCTACCACTTCCTCCCGTCACCACATATTGAGCATACGAGACAGCCACTACAAACACAAAACTTAGCGATAACAGTATCTTTCTTAATTCCTTCTTTAGCATATATAGTCTAAAAATTACGGTTCCAAAATTAGGGAAATAAAAGGACATACGTAGCATGATAAGCAAAATTCACTATCTTTGTCACAAAATACTCCGAACAGCAAATGAACAAGATTAGTATATACGCATTGACGTTCTTTTTAAGTTTATCGAGCGTAACCGTTTATTCCCAAAAGAATAATAAGCAAGTTATTTTTACTAACGAACAAGGGAGCGATATATTTTATCATACCATCGAACGCGGACAAACCGTATACGCCATAGCGACCATGTATGGCGTAAGCGTAGAGGATATTTATCGGTTGAATCCGGAAAGTAAAGAAGGGATCAAGGCCGGTTCTACGTTAAGAATCCCGCAGAAGGACTCCGCTATCGCACCTTCCGGCAAAGCAGATAACTATACATACCATACGATCCAGCCGAAAGAGACCTTGTACTCTTTATCCATTAAATATTCAGTGCCCGCCACGGATATTATCGCCGCCAATCCGGGTCTCTCCACATCGACCTTTACGATTGGCAAGAATATCCGGATCCCGCCGACACGACTGGAAACCTTGCCTACTACGGAAAAAAAGACCGTACAGAAGGAAATGGAATATACCATACAGAAAAAAGAGACCATGTACCGTATCTGCCGGAAGTTCGATATTTCCAGCGCGGAGCTTTTAAGACTCAACCCCGAGCTGAAAAACGGAGTAAAAGCGGGCATGGTTATCAAGATACCGGTAGCCAGTGAAGAAGTGATCACCCAAAACATAAGACAGCCGGAAGAGCGTGAGGTGAACGCCCTCCTCTCTACTCCTAAAGATATAAAGAAGGTGAACCGTATCCAAGTCGCCTTATTGTTGCCGTTCATGACGAACGAGACAACGCAATCATCCGCGACCTCCCGTTTCGTGGAATATTACGAGGGATTGCTATTGGCGGTCGACAGCTTACGAAATATGGGAACCTCTATCGAGCTATCGGTATATGATACTGGAAACGGTACGAAGAAAGTCAAGGAGATATTGAAAGAAGATGCGTTATCAAACGCTAATTTGATCATTGGTGCCGTACAGAACGACCAAATCGGATTGATCGCAGATTTCGCTCAAAAGCACAATATCAAATACGTGATCCCTTTCACCTCCAAGAATGATGATGTCTTGTCAAACGCAAATGTTTATCAAGTAAACACGCCTCATTCCTATTTATACTCCAAGGCGGCGCAAGCCGGATGCGATTTATTCTCGGATTACAATATCATACTTGTCAATATAAAGGATAAAGAAGAAAAGCCGGAATTTATCAAAGCCTTCAAGACGGAGATGCAGCAACGCGATATCCCGTTCAAGGAAGTAACTTATAAAGGGGATACTTTCGCCACGGATATAGAGGCAGCCATGGTAAGGGACAAGCGGAATGTGGTATTGCCAACCTCCGCCTCCTTAGATGCGGTGAATAAGATCAAGGCACCGCTCCGTATGCTTTCCGAGTTGAAAGAGGAGGAGAAAGAGCCTTATATGGTCAACCTATTCGGTTATCCGGAATGGCAGACCTATACAAGAGAGTGTCTGGAGGACTTCTACGCATTGAACACCTATATCTATAGTAATTTCTATGCGGACAACTTATCTCCGGAAGTCCATAGCTTTTATTCCGATTATAAAAACTGGTATAGCAAGAATTTAATCAACACATTCCCGAAATATGGAATCCTAGGCTTTGACACGGGTATGTATTTCCTAGGCGCCATCAATAAATATGGCTCGAACTTCGAGAATAATTTAGACAAGATCCATTATAAGAGCATCCAGACCGGATTCGATTTCCATAGAGTAAATAATTGGGGCGGTTTTATCAATACGAACTTGTTTATTGTACATTACAAGAATGATTATACGGTAACCCGCAGTGAGGTAAGATAATTGATATGATGACGAAAAAGATATTTGTAGCGATATTTCTGTGCATGGCAAGCTTATCGATTTGCTATGCGCAGAAAAGTACTTTTAAGCAAGAGCTTGCGGTTGGAGCGTCCTTCGGATTAAATTTCTCTAGCGTAAGTTTTGCCCCAAAAGTCCCTACGAAGATGAAACTTGGGTTTAACGGGGGAGCGACGATACGTTGGAATACGGAACCCAATTTAGGCATACAGGCGGAATTGAACTTTACCCAACATGGATGGGAAGAGAAGTTTGAGGAGAAACCTCAATATAAATATAGCCGTACGGTAAACTATATGGAGCTTCCGTTCTTGACTCACATCCATTTCGGAAGCAAGCGAGTGCGTGTATTCGTCAATCTAGGGCCTAAAATCGGTTATGCGCTGAGCGAAAGCACGGAGTCGAACCTTAATGGCGAGAACCCGAACGCGAACCGTCCGGACGAACAACATACAATGGAAGTCCAAAAGAAGTTCGATTGGGGGCTTTGCGGCGGACCGGGAATCGAGCTCCGCACCGGAATAGGCTCTTTCCTGTTGGAAGGTCGTTATTACTATGCACTGGGCGATATGTTCAATAGCCGTAAAGGAGACACTTTCTCTAAATCTTCCAGCCAAATAATATCCGCGAAACTAACCTATCTGATTCCCATCTTTAGCAAATAAAGGGGATGGGCCCGTGATAATATCGTAACAACCAATCGTAAGATCTGTGCCGCAAGTAATCCCACTCAAGGGATAAGAACGGTGGATAGTATAGCCAATCTCCGGACGATCTGATCTTTTCACACCTGTGAAGAGATCTTTTCACGCTCGTGATACGATCGTTTCACCCTTGTGAAAAGATCATTTCACATCCGTGAAAAGATCTTTGGATACAGGCGTACAAGCTACTTCCGATAATACCTTTATCCAACAGGAAGGTTCTACAGTAATAAATCATGAATACAATGGGGAACGCATCTAACTATCATTATTGTTGAGGTGACCTACTATAAAAGAAAAGGCCATCCGTCACGGACAGCCAATCTCATTGTTAACCTTAAATCTAATACCATGAAAAACACAGTGCAAATATAGAGACTTTATGTTATGCAGCATAATTTTCCAACAAGAAAAGCCTACTCATTAACTTTATTTAAGATAAACATGCTATACAACATAGAATTCAGCTCTTTTTATCTCGTTTTTTCTATTAACAGCGAAATACTACCACTATAAATATTTCTTACCTTTCCTCTATAAATCAAGTTCACGTTAGGAAATAGTTGGCGCGAAACATAA
>OBXZ01000690.1_pt1 | contig 26463 bp, 39 predicted proteins | sample 1538171 | NCBI WGS metagenome assembly OBXZ01 (sample SAMEA2580161, study PRJEB22360) | human gut metagenome | biome: human gut; feature: human-associated habitat; material: faeces | place: Denmark | collected 2008/2010
CGTTGCCTGTTTTGACAGTTACTTCGCCGGCACGTACATAGGTGGTACTGGCTGTTTTGGGGTTAAACGAAACAGACTGGTCTTTCGCACCGACCTGAAAAATATCAAAGTCTTTGGGTGCCTTTTCCGAGTCTGAAGTTTTAATGCCAAGCACCCAGGTGTCAGCGTCTGCGAAACCGGCATATTCAGGCCGCGGAGTGTGATTTGCCATCAGTTCACTGATTTTCATTGCTCGCGAGCTCCTTTCTGATAATATTGCAGTTGAATTTGGATTTGGAATTTGCAGGTGCCGGCTGCACTGGTGATAATGTAGCCGGTACTGGTAACCGCGACGGAGCGCGGGGTTTTGCCGTCTGCAAGGGTCGGCAGTTCTTTGGCGTCAGATTTGGCTTCAATCCAGTCCGAAAACGCTTCCCAGAATTCGCTGTTTCCGGCTTGTTGTGCAATCTGCTCGCTGTACTCCATACGAGAGGCCAGTACGAAGTTTTTGACCCTTAGCGAACCGGAAATATACTTTTGCAGAATCGGATCGCCGGGAGTGTCTTCGATAGCAAACTCTACCGGCTTGCTGCCCAAATAGTTGATGCGAAAGGCGACATGGCTGCCGCCAATATCTGTGACAAGCGGGCAGCTTTTTAGCCATGCTTGCATGCTCTTAATGGTTCCACCCATCAGCCTGTCCCTTTCTTAATTGCTCCGGCGACAAACGAATGCAGATGTGCTTTGTTGTCGCTTACCATTCTTTCGCCCCAGTGTGCGCCGCGCAACCCGCTGTGTAAGCCGGTACCCAGCTCATGCCGATAATACTGCGCGCGAGCATAGGGCGTGTTGTAAACGAGCAGGCCAGATCCGAAATCAGAAGCAGTGATCACACTGTTTTTCAGCGTGCCGGAATCATTGGGGACATATTTATCGGTTAAGCGAGCGCACTCGTGATCAAACATTGTTTGTGCTTGCTGCATTGCGCCAGAGAAACGAGGCCCCATGGCTGGAGACCAGTGTAAACGAACCGAACAGCCGCCGTTGCGCCCCATGACAAAATCATTAGGCTGCGGTACACGACATTTTGGATTTGTTCCCATTTACTCGCCCTCCACATACCAGTGTGGCATTGCGGTGTCGCGATTGTCATGATAGCCGAGAATAGTGACACAAGAACCTCTGGTTAACGCCGCATATTGCATCGGTGAGATGCTGTCAACCTTGCCGGCGATGATTTTACTGCCTGGTGCAAGTGTCCAGCTGCTTGACTTTACAGCAGGTGGAAGCGCATCCCATGCCTTTGAATGATAAAAAGGCACCCCGGCGGCCGAAGCAACCGGGATGCGCAGCTTATGAATTTCAGCAGAACTTAAACCGTTTGTTTCGGGCCGGCTCATACGCTGCGCATACCAGCTGCAACCATAGAACGTATGGCAGAGGTAAACGTCCTCATCGGTATCAGGATTGTGATAGCTGTTGACGATGGTGATTGTTTTATTACAGCCTAGCATGCTTATACCCCCGCATATAGCAACCCATAAGGATCGTTGCCGAGTGCGTCGGCAAGTAGACGGTAGAGCTCTCTTTCTGCGGCACGACTGTTCCCAGCGGAGTATCTTTCGCTGTAACCATCGGTACTTGCACCGGCAAGGAGACCACTGGCAGAAGATGTTCGCGCAGCTGCTTGGCGTTGCATGGCGTCGGCCATTTGGCCACATGCGTCAGCAAGCTCAGCTGCAAGGTATAACCTATGAGCTTGCGCTCTTCCCATGGTTAGTTGGTCGATTTTTCGAGTCGCCCGGCTACCCCAGATTTGATACTGTTCTTCGGTCATCAGCCCACCCATACGTACATAGCTACGATAATCACAGTAAATCAAAATATCTCTCCTTAAATGTCCGGCGAAGTTGTAGGCTCGGAGCTTGCTTCTGCTGCTTTTTTGGCAGCTTTAGCGGCTTTAGCCGCTTCTTTTTCGGCTTTCTTTGCATCTTCAACGGCTACCTCTGAAAGCTCCACCTCGTAGCCCCGGGTTTTCAGATACTCAGCGCGGGTATCGTCATCAGTGCCGGCAATGCCATCTACAAAATGCAGACCATAGCCGTCGCAAGTCTTTTTAACCGGTGCGATAATTTTGTATTTACTCATAACTGCCCCCTTACAGAGTAATGCCCCGCAGCACAGCGGCAGCACGGGTGGCCTTCAGTGCCATACCAGCAACCATCTCAACCTCGCCGAATTTCACAGCACCAGGCTCCGACATGTTCGGCAGGTAGGTCTTGGGACCGCGAGAACCGTCCGGAGTAACCGCATGTACGCCGTCCAAACCGATGCGAGTCATGTAAATTGCGGAAGTGGAGATGATGGGGCTGGAAGAGCCAGGTTTGTCACCGGCATCCATCAGGATGGTGTTGCCATATTTAACGAGCTCCTGACCGAGGTCGTTTTTTGTGGCAGTAAAACCGGCGGCGTAATCTGCGACTGTCTGAATTACGGCAAACATGTCACCGTTCATCAGTGCAATGCTGGGCGCACCGTCCATCAGCTTGAGAGTCTGGCGCAGCTCATAGAGAAAAGCTTTCCAGTTCGTCTCGATTTTGGTTGCAGAGGAAAGGTCGAGACCAGCTGTGATGGTGCGCTCGGTAGAGCTGCCGGTGATCGCTTTATCCAAGCCATCAAACGCGGTGGCGTCGGTAGACGAGTCACCATTGATGAACTGATCGCAGAACTTGGCGCGGGTTGCAGCGATTTTCTGTGCAAGCTGAAACTGCACCAGATCGGTTACCTGTTTTTCGTTGTTGATCAGCACACGGTCAAGGGCGAATTTGCCGCCGAACACAGCAAGGTTGCTGGTATACTGAGTGGTTTTTGCTTCCTGCGCGGTATATTCGGAGTTGATCGCACGGCCGGCAGCAGTGGGCAGGGTAGTTACGCGGTTATAAACATAGGCAAGAGAGTTGCCACCGCCGGGTTTAACGGTGTCATCGAACACCATCGCATCGAGAATAGGGGATTTGCGGAATTCGTCAATGACAAAATTGGTCAGTTTAGACTGACTGAGTTTTTTTGCATCCTCAAGAGTAAATGCCATTATGGTTCATCCTTTCATTCGCTTTTGGTTCCGTAAAGAATAGAGCTGATTTCGCCTGCAAGGGTTTCGGAAGATGCACCGCCGCCAGTACCATGTTCGCCGCCAGTCTGCATGCCTGTTTTATTGGCTGGATCTGCTTCAGTGCCTTCAAAAGCCCAGGCGTTTTCGGTCTTGCATTTTTCCAAAGCCGCTTTAATATCAGCAGTCTGGTCTTTTGAGGCTTTGAGCGCGTCCAGATCGAGCAGGCTGCGAATTGCCTTCACGTTACGACCCTTGCCGTCGCGGATGGCTCCATCGAGCAGACTGTCAAAGCGAAAAGCTTCTTCCTGTGCAGTGAGCTTGTTCTGAAGCTCGGTGATTTTGCCATTCAGAGCGCTGACGTCCACGCCCTCAAAGGCTTTCAAACCGTCTTGTGCGGTTTTCAGCTGCGCACTTACCGCCTCCAGCTTGCCCTGCAAATCTGTAGACTTGTTTTTTTCGGCGTTGATGTCTTTGCCGTGCTCGTCCATCAGCCAATCAAGTTGTGCGTCGGTAATGCCTTCAATTTTGGATTTTACATCTTCGCGTTTCATGTTGATTCCTTTCTGCCTACGCTTTGTTGTCGCGGGTTGCTTCCGCATGGCTGGGCAGTTTAACTCCATGTCCAGGGCATTTTTTGTATAAAAACAGCACCCCGCAGCAAGGCAGGACGCCGAATTTATTAAAATAAGGCATGAAAAAACCACCTTGCAAAAGCAGGGTGGTTTCACCATTCTGTAATTGTAATCTGGTTTGCAACCTCAGATAAGGTCTTTCCATCTATAAATGGCGTGCTGAACACCTCATCAATAGAGGACACCGATTGCTCATTTCCGTTGAAGAATAACAGAAAAGCATCTCCGGTTTCTGGCGTATAGCTGGGATCAATGTTTCCTGATTTTCCATTATAGTCGAAACCGAATAAAGTTGCATTGTCTACAATAGTGCTTTTAATCACATCCATCATATTCATAAAATATCGTCATTCTCCTTTCGCTCCTTATCGGTTAATTCTCTGGCAGCTAGATGATGCGGCTTGCCGTTTTCATCCCACCAGTAATCATGCGCATGTTCGCCGTGGCGACCTAGCGCCTCCTCTACTTTATGACCATGCCCATTATTGCTGATTTGCTTTACCTGTTTTCCATCAGCTCCATAGTAGTTGCGGTCTATACCGCCTTTTGCATTTGCTTTTTGGGTAATGCCGTTTGCAGGGCCGGTGGGGGCGCTTCTCTTTATTTTTATTATGGTATGCCCAATGGCGTTTGTCAAGGTGTTATGCCTTACAGCCCAGATAGCTTTGCTTGCTTGGCTATGTCCAAACCCGTAGACGCTTACCCTTGCAGAATCTACCCGCCTTTGAGTAGCGTGAGTAAACTGTTTCAGTTTTTGCCGAGCGTTTGACAGCTTGGCGGCTGCGTTTACAGTGTCTAGCCCGGCAGCATCTTCAGCGATAAATAGCTTTTTAGCTGCTCTCACTTTGCGCTCTAAGCTGCGTTGCATTTGAGAAATTTCATATCGGGAATATTGCTGCCCAGCATATTGAATCTCTTTGGCATTCAATGCGTCAAGCTCCGCATCGGTGTAGCTTGGTTGAGAGAGCCCAGGAAAGAAAGGGTAGAAGTTGTGCCGGCAGTTCCAACCGCAAAGGCCGGCGCCTGTGCCATAGCCGGTAGCGGCTTCAAAATCACGGTAATGCTGTCCTTCATAATTGATAGAATCACCGCGGTGATATATCTGGCCTTGCCACGCTGCATGCTCTGGGCGGGCACCAGCGTGCGCGGTAACCTCAACAAATTCGCAACCCATCTCTTCCATACGTGCTACTTGCAACTTAGCTGCGGTCTGGTTAACGCCAGTGAGTATTGCGCGCCGGCATGCGACCTCTAAGGTGTCGCGGTGGCCGCTGGGATAAGTGACGCCATGCATAGTTTGAGAAAGGGTATCAACTGCACGCTTAATAGCGGACTTATAATCAAATGCTCCGCTAGATACCTGAAGCCATGCGCGCGATAGTTCGTTTTCAAACTGCCGTGCCACAGTGTTGGCGGTTGTACCGGTAAGGTTTTGCCAGGTGCCAAGCGTTTGCCGATATCCAGCATTCAATAAATTTAAAAGAGCTGTACTCTGGTTTAAATCGGAAGGGGAAAGCCCGGCCGCTCGATACAGCGCGTCATCGCTTGCAAGCGTTTCGATACCGGCGCTTTGCATGAGCTGCCGAATAGTTGTCGCACTTTTACCGCTGTATTTGGCTAGCAGCTTTATTACGTCGGTGCGCAGTGCACGCGTTTGCTCAAAGCGCCAGGCTTGCCATTCGGCGGTATCAGTAATTCCGTCCATCTTGGAAATGCGGCGTCCGATGTCGCGGAGAATATCGTCTTCGACTTGCCGCCACAGAGAAACGAAGGCGTCGGGCAGCTGTTCCAGATATTCCGGCGTCAGCATTAGGCGTCACCACTTTCAAACTGCAACCGCTCATTGATGCCAGATTCGTTGCTTGCTTCGGTGACCGCTTTCTTTGCGTCTTGCTCGCTCATCCCGCGCCATTCCATGTTATACCGGTATTTGGGCAGGAAACCGTTAAGTGCGTCCTCCTGGTCCCATTTGCGGCGTGTATCAGCATCAGCAATGTAGCGATCATCAAAATTAATGGTAATTTGCGCATCTGGATTGACTGGCTGCCCCATGATAACTTTACCAGCCCAGAGCATTGCTTTAAAAATCTGTAATAATGCAGCTTCTATTTTAATTTGATGCTTATTTGCATGCTGGACCATGTCTTGCCGATCACCATTGTACTGAGTTGCAGTTGCAATGTTACCAGCGCTAAATTGATAGTGATGGGTGCCAAGACCCACTTTAAATGAGAAATAGTCCAAGGCATCCTGTACGGCTTTGCTGTTATCATCCACTCGCAGATCTGGATTATATTCATGCCAATCTGGTTCATCGTCAGGATCGTTGCCAGGAGCATGAACGAACAGCGACTGCCGAACATCATCAGGAGTAGCAAAATGCTCCTTTCCGTCTTTGTCGATATAGCTGTTTAGCAGACGCTTATTATAAAACACTTTCTTACCGCCGAGGAAAATATCACGATGGTAATTATCAAAAGCAGCATCGCACTGCTTTGCCTGGTCTAAGGCTTCGGCGAAAACTGCCATGCCAAGCCCAGGGCCACCGGAAATGTTCTTAACGACGTTGGGTGTAATAATCGCAAACCACGGCACATCGCTACCGGTGGTAAAGGTACCAATTACTCCATCAGGCAAAGCCGTAGGAGCATAACTTGCGGTTTCCTTTTCCTCGTCTTTGCTGGTGAAGTATTCGTTAGTGATGCGGTATTGGCGAACACCTTTTATTGTTACAAGCTGGTGCGTCTGTAGATAAATGCAGCTATTGCCGCCAATCGTCACCTCTGAGGCAAAAGCAACATCAACCACACGCCCGTGACGAATTGTGAGAGGCAAAATACATTCAGCTGGATCATAATCCATGCAGATGACCGCATCCGGAGATTTCACAACAGCGCCTTTTTCCACCTTGAGATTATCCACGCTCATCACAAAAGCCCCGGTGCCGCTTCGCATTGTAAGTTCAACAAGCTCGTTTGCTCGGGTCCAGAAATCAATTTGTCGAAGGATGCCGCCGGTTTGCTGTCCTTCTGGACCAATTAGCCAATCAGATGAGTTCTTGTCGCTTATGCAGGCGAATGTCTTATCATTTAGCAGTAGGCTTGCCCAGTCTTCACAAGCGCGCTTTGGCATGCGCATCCGGTACATTTCGCGCGTACGAGTTTCCCCGTCCAGCCCGATCTCCCGGATTGTATGGAACTCAGGAGTGAAACCCTGCCACCACGCACGCCACTGGTCGATATAAGTATAATATTTGCCCTGGATGTTCCACTTCTTGGTTTCATTCAGGTATTTAATGAAATTCGTAATGTTCATGTCACACCAGCCTCAAATAACGTTTGTAGTCACGCTCCAGGGTGTATTCCAAAGCGTCAAGCGTATCAATATCAGTCGTGCCATCGTCTAAACGCTCATCTTTGCCCGGGTGCTTGCCAGACCAGAGTGCAGTACCCAGTGCATCGCGCGCGCTACCAGCTTCCGGCAGATACCAAAAACGCCCGCCGCCCATCAAAGTGGACGTCAGGCGTATGCGATCTGTAATTTCTATCTTAGCAGCGTTATAAATGCGGCCGGCAAGCCAGGGGAGGGAAGAGTGCTGCGCAGCTACACGCAAACCCCGAATTAAAACTTGTTCGGCGCTATCTGCGAAGACTGCATGAATCTCGCCCCAACGAGCGAACACAGCAAGGCAAAAGTTTAAGAATACGGTATTGAGCTTTTCAGGATCTGTCTGAGTAGCATTGGTCCGCTGGCTTTGCAGTATAATGACACCCGCATACTCCGGCAATATTCCGATTGCCACAAAAGCGTGTTGTGAACCATTGCCGCCGAAGTCTACGCCAATATGAACGTGCCAAGGGTGCAACGGCTTGCCAGCAGGCCATAGAAAGCGGTTATCATTAGCGGCAAGGCTATCTGCGAATGCGCGATAAATAATGCCTTCAGCGGCCGCCCATTGCCCCAGAATGAAGCGATTATAGTAAACAGTGCCAGCGTATTCCTTTTTCAAGTTCTCCACGAATTCGCGGGGGAGAAAAGGATTATCATCAATCGTAGAAGTCTGACAAAAGACATCCGCGTCACTGTCCATAAAGACTTTAAGAAAGTGCTGAGGGTTGTCCGGGTTTGCGGTTCCATCAAAAAAGCTGTGTTCACAGCGCAAGCGACTTTTCAGCATCTGAAATACTTCTTCATTCCAGGTGGTCATCTCATCGCCGTAGCCGTATTCGATGGTCATACCCTGCAAGCGAGCGACGTGCTTTTTATTATCGGCGCCCAGCACGTGAACCTTTTTGCCGAAGAGCTGGGCAGTATTGTCGCTGCTGATAGTGCCGACAAGCTGCGGTCCCCAAATCTCGCGCATTGGATCCAGTATGTTGCGGGAAAGGGTACCTTGTGTATTGCCAAGTAGTACTGCCGCACCCTGCCCGCGTAAGGCCAATAAGCGCTTAGGAATTACCACAGCATAGTCGAGCCAGCTTTTGCCGCTACCGGTTGCGCCGACCTTGATATTCCAGCGGTGATTACAGCTTTGTAGGTATTCAATTTGCTTATTCGATAACGCCATGAATGCCCTCCAGCATCTTTGCCGCTTTTGCCAGATGTTCGGCTGCCTGGTCTTCCCTAGGCGTTTCTTCACCAATCAGTTTTGCAATTACAGTAGCTGCTTTTGCATCACCTCGCGTTGCGGCATCAGTCAGACCGATAATCATGGCCATCTGGTTATCAATATCTTCTATATCGACATACCGGCGGGTGATTTTATTGAAAGCGCGACGATCCGAAACGGGGAGAGATAAGTACAGATCAGCTGCTTCTTTTAAGCTGCGCTTTCTTCGACGAGCGGCTCCGGAGGCAATGCCGCCAGCAGTTGCAATTTCTTTGCGCTCTTCCGGAGTTCGTTCGGAGTTAGGAATAAGGTTTTTTTCATTGGGCACACCACCACCTCTCTCTTAAAAGTAATATGAATTTTGCGCATAAGAAAAGCAGCTGAGATTGCTCTCGGCTGCTTGTCCTTATTTTGCACAATATTAGTTTAGCATGAAAGTAGGTCCTCTTGGTGACCCGATTTTAACATTTTAGCAGAGAAACTTCTTGCGTTCTATAGTCCTCAGCAGATAAAATAGGTTCTTATAGAATATCTTCAGCATTTTGACACAAGTGAAAAAACTATAAGTTTGTTCATTTCGTGTTATGTATTATACCGCACGCGGAGAACAACTTTCATAGTTTTCATAGTTTCCGGTGTTGTTAATTTATTGTGAGGGGGTGGATCTCCTTTTTTGAGACTGAAAAAGACAACATGCTTCTTACAGTAAATAACCGGTACTAATCACTTCAGTTTTATAGTTGTTGGTACATTTCATCCGAATTCAAAAAATTCACTGTTTGCTGAATTATTTTTTCTTCGAACGCCTTGTCTTTGAGCATATGCTTGATCGTGCATTCCCAAACCACAAGACATTTTATGCTTTGCGAGAACAGCTCTTTCCTAACCGTGACGTCTCTTTGCATATTAGCTTCAAATTTATTATCCCAAAATTCAATACGACTTTTGGGCACATATGCAAACTTGCAGTTTTGGTGTCTATGCCAGAAGCATCCATTAATGAAAACTGCTGTTCGTTTCCCTGCAATATAAATATCTGGATGTCCATAAATTTTGGGATTGTGTTTTCGATATCTGTATCCCAATGAAAACAGCTTTTTCCTAAAATATATCTCCGGCTTGGTATCTTTGCTTTTTATAGCCGACATGTTTTTACTGCGGCGTTCTGGTGAAACTATATCTGCCATTATAATTGTTCCACTTCTCGAACATACTGCACAAATTTTCCAATCGTCCAAATTTTATTCTGTCTATCTTTTGGGAAGTGATGAAGATATGGCTTAGGAACAACAAGTACAACCTGTTCTGCCTCCATTTCATCTATTTGCGCTGCCGATATTCCCTGCTGTAAGGTGCAGAGATACTTATTTTGATCTCTTAGGCGGTTGGCTTCATTAATTACCTGTCTCCATCTGTCTTTACAAGTAGTTTTCGCAGCAAGAGATATGAGTTTTTCGGTGGGGAAAGAAAAATCATGGTATGCTTCCTGTGATGGAAAAATAAAGTCTGGTTTTTTGTTTCCTTCAGTGGTTGCCTGCGCCTTGTACGCTATTTCATTACCGTCAAAAATTGCTGCCAAATGATGCTCTAAACTTTTGCCTGCACGACTTTTTCTCCGGTTCAAAACTTGGTTTGCAGTAGTGATAAAACCTTCTACAGTTGGAAATCCATGAGCTATCATTTCACCATATCGAGCGTATTCCAATGCACGAAAAAGTTTGAACTCTGTGGCTGTCCAATCTACTAGTTTTTTATCAGGATTCAATACAGTAGATTCTTTATGATCGTATACTTGATTTTGAATAGAACGAGCGGCGGCAGACATTTCTTCTGATGTCGGAAAGTCAACCGTTAATCCTGCTAGAAATTGCTCTATGGCCAGATCCTCATCTATTTCAGGGGTTAACTTACAGGTTTCGATGAGTCTATTAGTTTCAGTTGGACTTAAACCAAAAGTGTCAAGAAACTGATTGATTTCGTCCTCTGTGTTTAGAATAAAACCGCAATATTCATCTACTGTATTCTGCACAAAAACAAATAATGCCCCTGTATATTCTGGTTTCAAAAATGGAAATCCGGGTCCGAAGTTGGTGATGCGATATTCATTTCTGGTTCCTTGTCCATAGTAAATAAAACGGGAGTCTGTTTCAAAATCATTCTGCCACTTTATCTTCGCCCATTTTTCTTTGTTATGCCCTTTCACACCGGGCTCGCTAAATAAAATAGATCTAGAAGGTTTTGATATATATATTCCCGCTTGGTGGCCTCCAGTAAGTCCAGTGTCATTGGCAGACAGGAATTTACAAAATGCTTTTTGCCCTTGCAATGCAGACTGAATAGCTTGCATAGAGTAACTTTCCATGATTAGACCATCTCCTCAATTGGTGAATTTTTATCTAATGCATCCATTGATTGTATATTCGCCACAATCAACTCTGCAACATTGGACATAAGGGGAACCACAACCGAATTACCGAATTGTTTATACGCTTGCGTGTCAGATACTACGATTTTGAATGAATCAGGAAATCCTTGTAGCCTTGCACACTCCCTTGGAGTTAATTTCCGCGGATTTTTCCCCTCTTGCGGGATAAGCACTTCGGACCCGTCTTTATAATATCTTGCACTTAATGTTCTTGAAACACCGTCAAGTGAAGCTATTCCATATCCAAAACCGTTTCCCGCTGCCTTATGTTTAGCTGCATAATTTTGAAGATACGTCCAAAGTTTGTCGGACAAAGTATATCGTTGGTCAACTTGGTGTTCCAAAATGTCACGAATGACCGGTTTAGGGATTATCGGGGTAATATCGAACTTAAATTTAATTTTTTTACCATAGCGCTGTCTGTCAAATCCGACAATCAATATGCGCTCTCGGTGTTGTGGCACAAAAGCCTGTCCATCCAAAACTTTATAGAATACCTCATAATCGAGTTCGTCAAGAGCTTCCAGAATAACCTTAAATGTGCGGCCTTTATCATGGCTGCATAGGTTTTTTACATTCTCCAACATAAAGGCTTTGGGCCGTTTAGCTTTTAGTATCCTGCAAACATCAAAGAAAAGAGTGCCTTGGGTTTTGTCTTCAAATCCAGTAGCCCTCCCTAGACTGTTTTTCTTTGAAACACCAGCAATTGAAAACGGTTGACAGGGAAAGCCCGCTACTAATATGTCATGGTCTGGTATACTGTTGGCATCTACTTGTGTTATATCTCCTTCTGGTTGTTCTCCAAAATTTGCAAGATAAGTTTGCTGACTATATTTATTCCACTCGTTGGAGTAAACACATTTGCCTCCTGCACGGTCAAATGCAAGTCGCATTCCGCCTATCCCAGCGAAAAGATCAATAAAAGTAAATACTCTCTCGTTTTCATTGCATTTGCCTTTTTTCTGATGGAGCAATTGTATAACTGCTTCCGAGACACAATCTTGTACCGTCTTTCCGACGGTACAAGTATATTCCGACAGTGCCTCATATACAGTATCTTCTAATCTTATATGAATTTGTTTTGCCATAACTCACCTCATGGGAACTTTTTTATACCTACGATTGCCCAGTATAACACAAAAATATATGTTTTACAATTAGACTGGGTTGAAAATGGTATATGGTTTTTCCCTGCGTAACAATAGATGTTACTTAAAAATATGTTGATGGCTCTTGCTATTACTGCTTTCAGTATAAACAGAATAAGTATACACTTACGAAACTAACCAACGTACTTTAGATCAGCATTGTATACGTAAATACACACGAGCTACTGTTATATTAGGAAGGATGAAAGGCTTTTGATTTAATTATCTGCTTATCCGTTCATCAAGCAAAAAGAAGAATTTCCTTCTATCCGCATAAAACTGCCGACGCCCACAAGCAGGGGATAAGTACTCATAGGGAAGATTCGTAGCGGTGACATTAGCAAGTAGACTATCGTAATTTACTGAGTCAACCTCCATTACCGTTTGCTCAATCAAGTCAATGTCTCGTGCAAGCTGCTGGGCGCGTTCCGCCTTGGCTGCGGTTGGGTTAGAGATTCCGCTGCCATGGGGCTCGTTGTTATATATAACTGCACCTAGTCCGCGCAACGCTGCGAGTTGCTGCTTTTTTTCATTATACTGTAGACAGAAGTTTTTTAATTCTCGGTAGCGGTATTTTGATATTTCATATTTCTCAAGATTCAAATCTTTTTGATTTGGCAAATTTTTGTCCTCCTTCTGCGTTGGCGATGCACTTGTCCGTTGATTCTCAAATCCGCAGCCTCACATTCTTTCGATCATCGCGGCCAATTTCCAGTTGGTGGCCATGGGATCTTTGCGCTATGCGTGAGCCAATGCCTTCATCTAGGTCAATTAGCTCATTGATGTATTTTTCGGTCGAGATAATCGTCAGTAAGCTGCGGCTGTTATACCGCGCATTGATAATTTCAAAGGCGATATTGAGATCAGCCTCGGTGATGCCGCCTTTGAACAGGTCGTCTATGTATAAAACAGACGCGGTTTTGAATCGTTCCAACAGCCGGCTACCAGCCTCGTCGTTTGCTTTGGCTTTGATATCTCGTACATCGTCGCGCCATTTCATGTAAACACAGGCTTTATTTTTCAGCAGCTCGTTAAGGATGGCGGTGCAGATATGTGTTTTTCCGCAGCCAACCTGACCGCCGATAAAAAACCATCCCTCCGGCGCTCTGGTGTACTCAATAGCGGCTTTCTTGATGTCCAGCTGCCATTTCTCGCACGCGGTATAAGTTTGAAATGTAAGGCCTTGCAGAGCGTCTGTAAGGCCACTCTTTTTTATGCGGGACTCTGCAGCGCGTCGGTCCATGCATTCGCAACGCTTCATAACCGGTGTGATATGCTTTTCATCTAGCACCCATACGATGCCGCGATTTCGGCAAATGGGGCAGTCGATTCCAGTAAGGTGCCCCGGCTTTTGATTTTCGCGCTCTACGCGGCGACGTTCATAGTCGAGTAGGGCATTGATATGTACTTCTTGGTTTGTCGGGGGTGCCAGCAATCGACTTTCCTGTGCCTCCATTTTGATTTAAGCCTCCTTCGAGCTTGTCCCAGATGATACCCTTCCAACCGTTTGCCATACACGCTTCTATTAAATCAATGACTGCGGCTTCAGGATAAAGCTTTAATTTGTTTTTGACACCGCTTATAAAAGCGGTGAGGCCTGTGGGCTTATACGTTTCCTTGCGCTCTGCCTTATATTGCAACCAACGCATTAAAGCTGCTCGCATTTCGGGTGAAAAAGGGGAAAGAAGCTCTTCCTCTTTACTAACCTTACCTAACCTAACCTTACCTAACCTAACCTCGGTATGACAAGTGGCAGTCAGTTGGCTGGCATCTGACGGACAAGTGTCAGTCAAAAGCGTATAAGCGTTGTTTTCATCTTGAACCAGAAGCGCTTTTTCATCAGTATATTTTGTGCTATGAATTCGATCTCCGCGAATGTAATTGTGAATTTTCCAATGCTTAATTACGACCACACCACTTTCAAACGGGATAATGAATTTCCGCGCGATTAGAACATTCATATCATCGTCTTTTGCGCCTATCATCCGCATAATTGTTTTCGGTTTATTGATAAAGCCCTCATCATCTGCACGCATGCTCAGATGAAAATATAAGCATTGCGAGGAAATTGGCATTTCTAAAAAAGCATCACTGTCGATAATGGTTTTTGCAAACATTCTTCTTTCAGCCATATAATCACCACCTTAAAAGGGCAAATCTTCGTTATCGTCTACCACTCTGAAATCCTCACTGGACCCCTGCGAAAAGCCAACCGGTGGTTCATATAACACCGTAGGGGAAGGCTGAGCGGGCGCAGATGCCCTGTCGCCGCCAAAGGACACGTTATCTGCCAAGATCTCAAAAGCCTTGCGTTTACGGCCTTCTTTGTCCTCATAGGGCCTAGTCTGGATGCTGCCGGACAAAGCAATCAGCTTGCCCTTGCTGAAATGTTTGCAAACAAATTCCGCAGTATTTCTCCATGCCACAATTTCAATGAAGTCAGTTTGCCTTTCCTGACCGTGGGGGGTATAAGTACGTTCTACCGCGATGGTAAATGTGGTTACCGACACACCGTTAGGGGTGCGCCGAAGCTCGGGGTCCGCTGTAAGGCGGCCCATAAGCACAACAGTATTCAAACTCAAAACGATACATCCTTTCATTTGGCTTTCAGTCCCAGCTTTTCGCAAAGGTATTCATCCAAGGTAATGCCAAAAACATGGTATTTCTTGCAAAAGCTGTCTCGGCCGATTGTATGGGCTTCGATATGGTATTCTCGGGCGAGCGGCAGCACTCGCATGGCTAGATGAATGATCTCATTTCTATCGCGCCCTGCGCCTATCGCATCCACATGATGAATTTCTGCCGGCTTGCCAGAAAGACAGCATTTTCGGTTTGCAATGCATGCGTAGATATACTGACTGATATCCGGGCTGCGCATCAAAAGCGATTCAGAAGTTCCAATGTCATTCTCGATGCAAAACTCAATTAAGAATGTCAAGAACTCCCTGGCTTGGCTCATAGTGCAATCAGCTAAGCTGAAATACTCAGCGCCGGTGCGTGCAATAAATTCGTATTTCATTACGGCTTTTATTTCTTCGCCCACAAATCCAGTAAATAAGCCAATATCACGTAACGTAGCGTAAATGTATTTTCGCTGTTGTGGACTGATTTGCCGGCCGTCGGTAAGCCTTGTTTCGCAGTGCATTTGTTGTTTGTTCAGCAAATAAGTATGCTTGAACGGCGTGAACGTCCAAAAGCCCACGCCGTCCTGGCACTTTATAATTTCGCAGGGAAGAGGTCGCAATTACACCACAATCCTTTTCTTAGGTGCAGCATCAGGAGCCGAAGCTATGTCCTCGGCTTCATCAGCGGTAGAGAAGCCCATAAGTACCTCGGGGCAATAAGTACGAGCAAACCAGCTCGCCGCACGGTACATCAGCATTTGCTGCGGAATAGTTTGCCACTTGCTGCCGGATTTCCCAAACCAGCCCTCGGCCTTAGCCAGCTGAATCGAAATGGAAGTGCCGATTAAGTGCTTGCCATCAGATTTGCGAATTGTTTCGCAATGGCAGCTCCAATCGTCGTTGCCGGGTGTGCCTTCAAACACAAAATCTAAATCGTGGGTAAACTTACCGCAGCCATTAACCAGCGCAATACAGCTTTGCCCGCTCCATGCCGGCCGCCCTTGCACTACCACAAGGTTTTGCATGACAAGGGTAGGCGACACGCCCATGCGCCCAGCGAGCTCAATAGCAACAAAGCAGTTGTCCGGGTTGCGTTGGTAGTCTCGCGGAATCATGGTGCTGTTGGCGTATTTATTAGCTAGTTTGGAAATCGTATTGAGCAGGGTAATATTTTCAGCGAGGCTTTTGGCCTGTGCAAGCGTGTCCTGCATGGTAAGAGCGGCTGCTGCCGGATCTTGTAAACCCTGATCTAAAGGTTCCATCATTTTACCGTTCATTCTATTTTTCCTCGTTTCTGTCGTTTTGACATTGCGGCGTGGATTTTGTAGCACGCCATGAATTCTATATCGTCAATTGCAGTGGGGTAAAAGCGGTACTTTCCATCGGGCCGCAGTTGTAGACAGACAAGCCGCTCAACTCGCTTGCGGCGCGCCTGCAACAGCTTTCGGTAGCCGTTTAATTGCGCCTTTACCAAAGGCTTTTTAACTGCGCAGTTGGTTTTAATGTCTACAATAGTGTAGAACCCATCTACCAAGCCCGCGCGGTCAATTGTGCCAGCATACAGCAGTTTCGGATGTGCGAAAGCGCGCTCGATAATGTCCCAGTGAACCTCGTGCTCGCGCAAAAATTTAGCATAGGCTTCAAGATATCCGAAAATTTCTTCGTCGCATTCCACCGTTCCATGCAGATCCAATTCCACAGCTGCTTTATGAACCGCTGTGCCACGCTCTGCGGCATGGTCGAGAATATATTTGTCGATTTCGCCATACACTTCTCGACTCATAAATCGCAATATTTCTGACACGCTGGGGATAACCTGATTTCGGTATTCGTAGATATGGCCCTCGTCGTAGAATTTAAGGCGCTGTGTCATAAGCCTGCCGCCTCATGATATTGCTCCCACCATTTCTGTGCATCGTAGGTTTTCATGCAATGCGAGCAGCCGGTGACGACAGAGGGATCATCACTATCTGTGTAAATTTCGTCTTCATCGCTGTCCAGTACAGCCCAGCACAAAGGGCAAACAGGGTATGTAACAGGCTCTTCTTGAGGCTCAAGCTGCGTGGGGTCATAGGGTTGCGTATAATATGACATTTGACATTTACCTCCAATTCGTTATAATTGAGGCAAGACGGCGAGTCTTACCATTGCGCTTGTTCGGGGTTCCAGCCCGGGCAGGCGCTTTCTTTTTTGTAGTGGGTTCTGAAATCCAAAAAACGTATGTACAAATTCCTGAGGCAAATAGCAGAAGCATCCAAAGCACATGGTTAGTAGGTTGTAGTGCCATTAAAACGAGCAAGGCAAGAGGCCAAATACTTTTCAATTAGTGTCAGCTCCTTTCAAGATCCATACTTTTTGCATGGTCATTCCAAGTGGCCAACGCAGCGCTTCCTCGTGTGTGCCCGGCACGGCAATGTCAAGGTGCTGCCCTTGCAGTCCGCTGCCAGTATCTTGCACGACTCGCACGCCGATATTTTGAATATAAAGAACGGTGCCAAGGGGGAAGACAGACAGATCTGCTGCTACGGTTAAGCCGGGGGTACAAGGCGCGCCGCTTGCGGTAATACCGTCCCCGGTGCCGCAAATATGAGGATATCGTTCGCCACAATAACTGGTGACGGTAAATTCGCCAGCATAGGTTGCTCTCATTCCTTTGGGCAATAGATCAAGATGCTCTAGCTTGTCCACCTTTAATGCAAGCACAGCGTTTTCACTTTCCAACCTGCGGACTTCGGTTTGAGCGGCAATAGCATCTTGTTCATAATCTCCGGCGATTAGCGCAAAGCCTAAGGCGAGCAGCGCCACAGCAGCCGTGAGAGACAAATGGTTTCGTTTCATCGTAAAGGCTCGCTTTCTGTGAGGTTAAGGTGCCGGGCGGCCATATTTGAAGAAATAGACAAAGCCCGCACGGGGGATTTTGACATACCGACCACAGACGATGACCGGAAAGCCTAATTTAGAAGGGTCTTCTTTGGCTTGGTTTCGGATAGTTTGCGGATCGGATTCCAGCACATCAGCAATCTCATCAGGGATGAGGTAAATCTTTGTGCTGCGTTCGATTTCTGCGAAAGACATATATAACTCCTTTCTGAAATCCGTTTTATTGGACAATTACTGTGGTAAAATCCGGATGTGGGCTAAAGATTAAGCCGGTTTCAAGTAAAGCAATCGGAACGTTTCGCGCCCTTTGGGAGTGATTAGTGTCTGAGTGCCAGCCCACTGTGTTTTTTCGTTGATTTGTTCCTTTATTTCGAACAAACCGCTTTCCACGTACTGCGCATATGGCATCAGCTTTCCGCGCTTATCGCGGTAAATGTACTTTTTCTCCAAAAGAAAACAGATAAAAGATTTTTCTTTAATACCGAGTTGCTTTGCGGTTTCCCTGAAATTTGTTAAAAGATTGCGGTCGACCAGCTCGTCAAAGTAATCTGCTTTCGGTTGCATGATTTGTGCTTGCACTGCAAGACGGCTGTTTTCTGTGCGCAGGGAAAGAATTTGCTTGTCCGCCAGTTTAAGCGCTCGTGCCATAACCTGCTCCGGCGTGTTCCAGGCATTCTCTAACTGGATGAAATATTGCCGCGCTTGCTTACCTTTTTCGTTGCGCTGCAACATGCAGATTTCTTTTGCCATCGGGACAGTGAGTTGGTGGTCGGTCATGTTTTGACCAGTTGCAGAGGTAAGACATTTTTGGGTCACCTTTACAAAATCGGTGTTTTCGGAGAAACCGTATTCGCTCATTCTCTCAAACCACTTTTTGTATTCGGTACCAACCTGCAAAAACTGGTGCAGTTCTCTGCCGCTAACGGTAGGCTGTTCAGAATCGTAGTTGATTTTGATAAGTTCGTTCATAGCTATCCTTTCTATTTGTATTTCGCCTATGTAAATAGTAAAATATGGGCGAAAGGAGGTGATGATTGATGGCGAAAGTTATTGTTACGCACGAAGAAGATGCAAAGCGATATTTGGATTGCGGTTGGGAGCTAATACGCCAAAGAGATGTTATACTAAAAGGCATCAATAAAAGTTTTGTGGAATGCTCTGTTATGTGGCAAGGAGAAAATCCAGTTTTTCCACAGGGAGATGCACCTTCACTTAAAACGGTAGAAGTTAAACCCAACCCAAAACAAAGGTGACTCCATTGCATTCATCACGTTCGATTTTCAAAACTATCCAGTTACCACTGGATAGCTTTTCTTCTACTTCGGAAAAGCTTTTTGTTCGTGAGATGCCGACAATATAACGCTCAATATCATTTCGAGCTTGATAGTTCAATGGGGAAAGTTCAATAGGATAATCCGGACACTGAGATAGAATTTTCAAGATTGATTTTCTCCTTTCTACATGTTCTTTTTTGCGATTTGTAAGTTGTTTGTTCTTGAAAAGACTCTATAAATGAGAAAAGAAGATAGATTATTTCATCATTTCGTCCACTGTCTTTCCAAAATATGTAGCAACTTTCCATGCGTGTTCCAAAAGAGGCTTTTTACCCTCGCGCCAGTTTTGGACGGTAGTACAATGAACACCCAAATCCTTAGCTAAGCGGTAGTTTGTTAGGCCTCGTTCATTTTGGAGTTGAACCAGATTTTCAGAAAATGGCAAAATTACACCTCCTTCTTTGGTTAATGTGCTAATTGCAATTTGCTTGTCTAGATGATAGTCTAATATTATAGATTATTAAATAGATATGGACTATTCCAGAGGAGTGAAACTTACTTTTCAGAAAAGTCAAGTTTCCAAGCAGTTTGGTGTTGCTATGCCTCTATTATATTCCACTACTATGGAATAGTCAATACTTTTACTCCAATACAATGGAATAAAAATGGAGGTAATGATTTGTGACTTTTGCTGAAATATTAATAGATTTAATGCAGTCCAGTGGAACAACGAACTATCGCTTGTCAAAATCTATTGGATGCTCCGCTACTACCGTAGCTAATTGGCTTGCAGGGAAGGCCCCATCTGCAGATAAGCTTCAATCCATCGCGGATTACTTTGGCGTCACGGTTGACTATCTGCTTACGGGTGAACAAAAAGAAAAAAAGCCCGCCGCAAAAAGCGACGAGCCGGATATTTTAGATGAAGTAGACATCGCTTTTTATGGCGAGTACAAAGAATTAAGCGATGATGAAAAAGACGTTGTGCGGGATATGGTCCGCGTGATGCGTGAGCGCCGCGCAAAGAAACAGGGGAGATAAAGTTGTTTCAGCTTGCTGATTTTTACGATTATGCTGAAGAAAACGATGTGGACGTAATTCCGTATATGGGTATGCCGCATCCCGCTGCCACGCTTAGAGCCGGAAGCCATTATGCGGTTGCAATCGATTTTTCTAAAATTGACACTACAAGACAGCTGCGATCCATGTGCATGCATGAGCAAGGACATTGCATGACAGGCGCACTTCACAAAGTAGACAGTCCGTTTGAGCTGGTCGAACGAATGGAGCATAGAGCGCACCGCGCTGTGATTGAACGTTATCTTACGCCTGCGGACTTTCAAAAGGCTTTTGATGCTGGCTATACCGAGTTGTGGGAGCTGGAAGAGTGGTTTGATTTACCGCAGGAAGATATTTTAAGAGCATACCACTATTGGACAGTGTGCAAAGGGATGCACTTGAATATCTAAAAAAGCAATTGCGTATCCGCCTTAGCCACAGCCAGGGAAGGAGCCAAGAAATGAATGATTCTTTGCAAAAGCAGGAGATGAGCTTTCAACAAATAGTAAATAGGTTTATTGGATATGGGGTTGCTTTCATCCTAGCATATACTTTTTTTGCTCCAGAATTTGCTTTCTTGATTTTGTTGCCAGCTTTGCTATGGTGGATAAGCAAGCCTTTACAAGTTTCACTAAAATGCTTTTTTTATGATGAAGAAAAGCAGATTTGTTGGTTTGAAAGTTTAACTTTAGTTGTCCTTTTTGCGTCAACTTATATCATTTATGTCGAGCTGCTCGCCAGCGCGGGAATCATGAAATTATATTATGGCGCTGAAGCATGGACAAACGTTAGTGTGTTTGCAGCCGTAATTTCGGCTCCCATCATGGAAGAGTTGCTATTTCGAGGAGTAGGCATCGGCATTTTAAAAAAATACGGCAACGGATTTGCCGTTCTTACGACATCGCTGCTTTTTGCCCTTATGCACGTCGGTGTCAGGGTAATAATTGTGATGCCTTCGGCTCTGATGCTTGGCATTATTATGGTATTAACAAAAAATATCTTGTTTTCTGTTTTACTTCATATGATGATTAATGGCTGGATTTTCAGTTGGTCAAGTTCGAATGTATTTATACAACTCTTTTCCAAAGAACCAATAGTTAATCCTTGGGTGAATGTTCCGGTTACCTTGGCCATAAATGTGGTATTGGTGGCACTAGCACTTATGATTTTATGGAAAAGGCCATTTTTCGTAAAACTGTTATACGATTGCAATCCTAAAAACGTGATTACAGCTATCAACTGTAATAAGGGCACATACAGAGAATTTTTTAACTTAAAGTCAGTAAGATGGTTTTTGATTGGTGCGATTGCCATGTCTATATATAATTTGGTCAGAGCAATTCTAGTGCTGATATAATAAGCAACACCCGGCTAAGGCCGGATAAGTATTAGGAGGTAAGGAAAGATGATCGATTTTCAAAATGCAGATTTTTTAAAGCTAAGACCGGTAGGTAATGACTCTTTTGCAGGCATGATCCAACCGATGTTTATTGAAGACGAGCAAATTGTTGGGTCGTTCCAAGGCATGCGCGACGGCGTAGTGTTTACCAACAAGCGTATTTTCGCAATCAATGTTCAAGGCATCACAGGAAAAAAGAAAGATTTCACCTCGCTGCCATACAGTAAGATTCAGGCTTTTTCCGTAGAAACTGCCGGCATGCTTGACCTAGATAGCGAGCTGGAACTGTGGTTTAGCGGTTTAGGTAAAGTTAAGTTTGAGTTCGTTTCTCGTGCTGATGTGCCGGCGCTCTGCCGCGTTATCAGCGGATTCATTTTGAAATAAAATAAAAAAATCCCCCTGCCGGCGGCAACCGGTAGAGGGAGGGATTTGAAAGGATTCTATTTAAGGAGGGAAAATATTGACTTCGGAGGACTATTTATCCAAACGGGTAGAAGATCAAATCCATTGGTATGATGAAAAAGCAACCAAGGCGCAAAAGGAATATAAAAAATATCAGAGAATAGAGCTGGTAGCCGCGACGAGTATTCCGCTTCTATCTGGATTTGCAGTAGGAAATATTCAAGTTGCAATAATTATTGGTTTGTTGGGTGCGGTGGTCGCAGTTGTTGAAGGACTTACAAAACTAGACAGAAGCCATGAAAAATGGATAGAATATAGAGCCACTTGCGAGTTGCTAAGAAATGAAAAATATCTATACATTACAGGTTCAGGCCCTTATATGAACTCAGATGAAACGAATTTCCATGTCTTTGTAGAAACCATCGAGCGAATGGTTTCTTCGGAAAATAATAAATGGAAACAAGTGAATTCACAAAAGCAAGAGACTTGTAAACATCATTCCGCTGGTTCGTAAGTTTCCTCGAAAATTTCTTTTTGACAAGGATACTGCTCTCCACGTACGCCTGTAATAATCCAGTCACCTGCATTGGCGTGCATGGTGCCTTCTAAAGTTTTGATATCCAAAGGCTTAGTAGTTTGATATGCGTCTATAACAATTTGCCTTTTTTTGAATTTCATAACAAACCTCCATGTAGTAAAAAGAAAGAAGTGATGAATATGCCGGGATTGTACGATTACAGAATTTTTATCAGCCATGCTTGGAAGTATGGGACAGATTATGATCGATTAATCGAGTTTTTAGACGAAGCAAATAATTTTTCGTTTTATGATTATTCTGCTCCGCGAGAGAAACCATTATTCCCCGCTGGAACACCTTACACCAACCTTGAAATAGCCAGTAAAATAACCGCTAAAATTAGACCAGCTCAAGTGGTTTTGGTGTTAAGTGGTATGTATGAATCCTACAGCAGTTGGATGCAATTCGAGGTCGATGAGGCTAAACGCATGGGGAAACCTATCATAGGTATTTATCCCTGGGGACAAATAAATGTACCAAAACATGTTTTAGATGCAGCTGATGAAATGGTGCGTTGGCAAACCAGCTCGATTGTTTCCGCAATTCGTAGGGCTGTTCCCTAAACTTATTATACTTAGACGCAAATCTAAATGTCAATGGATAAGTAAAAAAGAGTCTTCGGTGTTGGCGCACCGAAGACTCAGAAAGAACAGCTTACCTCGAAAGATACGCAGTCCAGACAACTGTATTGTATCATCTTTGGGGTAGGCTTAGCAAGTCATACCTTGGAGGTGTTTTATTTTGCGCTGCATTAAATGCGACAATTTCATTAATGACAAGTTTCTCTACTGCCCATTCTGTGGTAAAAAGCAAACGCATCAGACGGTATTGATACCGGGAAGAGATTACCCGCTGCCTCGCCGAACAAAGGGGACAGGCTCTATCCGCTATCTTGGAGATAATCGGTCACGGCCCTATCAAGCGCGCATTGTGAAAAACGGCGTGTCTATGTCCCTTGGTACTTTTGAGACACTGTCAGCTGCCCAAGCTATTCTAAATCGATTCGATCCGGCTATGGTGTCCGAGCGGTTTAATGCGACCTTGGGCGATATCTGGCGCTCGTACACCGAAAGCTCGGCTTACCGAAAACTAACCGACAAAGGGCAGGAGGGTATGGATACCGCATGGAGCCGGTTGCAGGTGCTCTCCTCGTGCAAGATGCGGGATTTAAAGCGGAGTGATTATCAGAAAATCATCGATACAGCGATGAAAAAGCCTCGCTATGTTATACGCACCAAAGAACAACTGGCCAAGATGCAACCGGCAGATGTTGAGCGATATAAAAAGCTGATTTCGCAGCCGCCAGAGCCCTTGGGTTATGCCGGTAAGCATAAAATACAAATTCTTATCAGCATCCTTTGCCAAGAGGCCATGGGCGACGATATTATTGACACCAACTATGGTGAGCTGCTGAGCCTCAAAACGGACGAAGAGAAGGTGCAGCGTCGCAACTTTACTGAAGAGGAAATAGAAAAGCTATTTGTCGCAGCGCACCAGGACGAAGATCCAAAACTGCGGCTAGGCGCTCGGCTTATCTTAATTTATGTATATACCGGCTTCCGTGCAAATGAGCTGCTCAGGCTGCCGAGAGCTAACGTAGATCTCGAAAACCAGCTGATGCGCGGCGGTAGCAAAACTAAGGCCGGTAAAAATCGCCCCATACCAATCCATGAGCGAATCTATCCTTTTATAGAAGAAATGATGCAACAAAAAACAAAGCAGACGCTGCTGGTCTTGGAGGATAACCGAACAATCACTTATGACCACTTCGTAGACGTGCTGTTTTATCCGGCACTGGATAAACTGGGCATCAACTATTTGGATGAGGCGGGGAATAGGACGCTAACTCCGCATCGAACCAGGCATACATTTACCCAATTATCAGTCGAAAACGGCGTGAAACCGGATGCGTTAAAGAAGATTATGGGGCATACAAAAATCTCAACTACCATCGACAAATACGATGAAGTTGAGAATACAAAATACCTGGTTGGAGAGCTTGGAAAAATCTAATTTTTTGTGCCATTATTGTGCCACTTTCAGTAAGGATATGCCGCCATTTTGCACCATTTTGGCAATTTTGAGCCCGAAATAAAAACAACAGAAAAGCCCTCATATTTGGCTTAAATAAGCGAAATATAAGGGCTTTTCTTGGAGCTACTGACCTGATTCGAACAGGCGACCTGCTCATTACGAGCAATTTGAAGAACGTTGAAACAATTGGAAAACACGCGGTTTAAGTGCCACGGTATGCCATCAGATGGCAAAACTTCCTCATTTTTAAGCGGTTTTTTATAACTTGACTGCTGCAAAAAAAAGCAAAAAAGCAGTCAAGGAATGCAAGCTGTTTCTGAAAAAATTATAGATGTTTCGCTCGAAAACGAGAGTAATTCTCAGTACATATACCAAAAATGTGATTTGGTACTTTTTTCCAAAATATTTAGGTGGTACAATGGTCCTAATATCTGTTTTCTAAGTATAAATAGCACAGGGCGTTTCCCAAATAAGCAGATTGTAGCAATAACAAGTAATTCGCAAACACATAAACTTAGTTACTGATTTTTGATAATCTAAAGGCACATAGGTCCATGTAAGCAATGTAATATGATTTTTAATTTATTGTCGATAGGTGGCTAAAGGAGAATTATACATGCAAGATGTTATTATACTTCGTAATCAAGCAAAACAAGCTAAGGAACAAGGGGATTTCACAAGTGCCGTTGCTCTTTATGAGAAAGTATATACGCCTGAATGTGATAAATGGATTGTCTGGGAGTATGCTACCGTACTAAAAAAATTAGCACGCCTTGATGACGCGATAGATGTTTCGAAGTCGTTGTTTCAACGTGATAATAATTTTTTGTATAACAATAATTTTCTTTCGTGGTTGCTTTATGATAAATACTTCAAAGAAAGTAAATCGGAATACAATCAGCAAGAAATAAAGCAATTATATAATATTGCTTTATTTGTTACTGAGTTTTCTCAACAAGATGGTAAAAGTGCGTATGAAAGAATCGTAATTAAAACTCTTAAATTGTTAAAGGATTTGACTCATCCCGAATTTGATAAAATTCTAATTTTAATAGAAAAACTTGATGTTGGTAAACTTTCAGATACATCAGGAAAATATGAAAATAATGGACGATCAAAAGAGTATCAATCTCCAAAAGAAATGTACTATTCTTTAAAAACAAAAGCTTTGTTAGAAACAAGAAAATATGAAGAATGCATCGACTGTTGCGATGAAGCGTTTATAAATATAAAAAGCTTTCATCATGACAATAATGCATGGATTTTAGCAAGAAAAGCAAGTAGTTTAGCAGGTCTTGAAAATTTTGAAAAAGCTATAAAATTACAGAGAGAAGTTATTATCAAGAAAAACCACTGGTCATTATTTGCTGAATTAGCGAAAATGTATTTAAAAATCAATGATAATAAAAATGCATTATTGTATTATTGCAGGGCTGCCTTAACATCTGATCCACCGAAAATGAAAGTTGGGTTGTATTATGATATTGCACAACTTCTTTTAGAAAATGGTGATTATGAAAACGCATGGAAACATCTCGTTTTCACAAAAGATATAAGAAAAACAGAAAACTGGGGTGTCCAATACTCTCTTTCAAAATTGCTGACTGAACTCTCGGCAAAAAAATTTCAACCTGACGTTAAATACATTGAACTAAAATCTTTTTGGAGGAAAAACATATGCGACCTTTTGGGTGAACAATATGGAAGCATAAGTCGTCTTAATGCTGGTGGAAAAACAGGATTTATTAAAAGTGGTAATAAATCCTGTTTTTTTAAAGTTTCTTCATTGATTGATAAGGTACAGCTAAAAGAAAATTTAAAGGTATCGTTTGTTACTGTTGAGTCATTTGACATAAAGAAAAATCAACAAACGATAGAATGCGCTTATATAAAAATTGACGAAAACAAGTAGATGAAGTATAATAATATATTCACTTGGAGGAAATCATGGCTAAAAAGTATTATGCAGTTAAAGTCGGACAAGCCCCTGGCATATATAAAACATGGGATGAGTGTAAAAAACAAGTAGATGGGTTTTCTGGCGCATCATATAAAGGGTTTGACACTTTATATGATGCGGAAGAGTATTTGGGGCTTTTAAATAAAAACGAGAAAAGTTCAAACATGGCTGAGCCCAAAGCTGTCTCTGATGCTGTAGCTTATGTAGACGGAAGCTACGAAGATTCTCAAAAAGAATTTTCGTATGGACTTGTTATATTTACGAATGGTATAGAGAAACATTTTGCAGAAAAATATAATACAACAAATCTTGTTGACATGCGTAATGTGGCTGGCGAAATTATGGGGGC
>OBXZ01000691.1_pt1 | contig 26459 bp, 29 predicted proteins | sample 1538171 | NCBI WGS metagenome assembly OBXZ01 (sample SAMEA2580161, study PRJEB22360) | human gut metagenome | biome: human gut; feature: human-associated habitat; material: faeces | place: Denmark | collected 2008/2010
ATCGCTGGTAACAACGCCTGAATTTTTTCAACTGCATCAGGGGTGTCTTTCTCTATCCAGCGGAAAATTTTCTGGGTATTGCGAGCCAGGGCTTCCGGATGGCTGTCGTCGTACAGTTCAGGAAACGTCATACCCAACTCAAAATAAGCCTGGGTTATTCCAGCTGCCGGAACTTTTTCGCCATCAGGACGCGCCCAGGCATTCATCGCCATGCGGATGTGTTCATGCTTGATTTTCATGAATCCCCCCTTGGTTAGAAGGCGGATTATGATCAGAACCGGGAATGACAACCGTCGGTATGTGTAACTCATATTTGAGCGCCCCGGCAGTGACTGCCTGAATTAGCAACGCCCATTTCCACGGAACCTCTTCCCCCCACATGCTGACTGTGGTTTTTGACGTTCCTAGAGCTGCGGCTGTTTTAACAACTCCGCCAAAATAGCCTAATACTTCTGATTTTTTCATGAGTCGCTCCATAAAACTGAACGCCAAAAGTTTAATAATCAAAACCAAAGAAAGTCAAGAAACAAAACCATCTGTGTTTTAAAATCAAAACATGAACAAGCAAACAATATCTGAACGCATAACCCAACGTATGCATGCGCTAAACCTGAAAGGCAAAGACCTTGTCAATGCCACTGGCGCATCAAAAGGCTCCGTAAGTCAATGGATGAACGGTGGAGGAGCGCCGTCCTCGCGTTACATAAGTTCACTGGCAAAAATATTGAAAGTAAACGAAAATTGGCTTCTTAATGGAGGAGAGTTAAATACAGGTGATTCGCTTGATCTATCTTTACCGCCGATAAAAACGGTTCCGCTACTATCACTTCAGCAGGCAGCAAGCTGGAGTGATTATATGAAAAATTCCTCAATAACCTCTTGTGTGCAGCTTGTCGGAGAAATCCCGGCCAATACCTTTGCAGTTGTTCTAGAGAGTGACAGTATGTCAACATCTGGTGGGGGAGTTTCCATCCCAAATGGTTCAACAGTTTTTGTTGATCCCGATCGAACCGTACAACCAGGAAATATTGTCCTTGCCTTACCCAAAGGGACCACAACACCTGTCATTCGTAAACTGGAGATAGAAGGGCCGGATATTCTTTTAGTCCCCACGAATCCTCGCTACCCTTCAATTATGCTGGATGATCTATCTTGCATATTGGGCGTATGCTTTAAAATTCAACAAAATATTTAACCGACCTCATCTATTTGATTAACTGTATGCCATCGTGGTGATGGCTTAACAGCTGCCTGCTTAAAATGTTTTGATAAAAAAACATTGACCTGAAAAGTTCATTTTTCTAAACTTAATTCATTCCCTCTCCCCACCCCACAGAATGCAGGGCAATACTTCTAGTTACCAGGCAGTGGTCAGGGGTTAAGTAGCCAGCCCGAGGCGTAAGAACATGACGGCAGGGTTCAACTTTAATAACTATGCAGCAGGTTTTTGTTCCGCTACCCCGGCGTTAAGGGGAAATGAGGTCAGCATGGATACTATCGATCTTGGCAACAACGAATCTCTGGTGTACGGCGTGTTTCCAAACCAGGACGGCACGTTCACCGCAATGACGTATACCAAAAGCAAAACGTTTAAAACCGAAAATGGTGCCCGTCGCTGGCTGGAAAGAAACTCAGGTGAGTGATATGGATTTCGACACAATCATGGAAAAGGCTTACGAAGAATACTTCGAAGGCCTTGCCGAAGGCGAAGAAGCTCTCAGCTTCAGTGAGTTTAAACAGGCGCTTTCCAGCTCGGCAAAATCTAACGGCTGATAAGCGAAGCAGCACCGCGAGGAATCAGTATGCAGAAACGAGAACCCGTCATCATCGCGCCAGACTATACCAATGATGAACTTTATGAGTGGATGCGCCAGAAAATTAATGCAGCGCAGGATTTGAAATGGGCCAATGAAGCCAGGGCTAAGCAGGCTGAAAATCTGTCCGCTCTGGAGCAGGATATCACCAATCTGGAAAAAGCAGCGGCATTAAGCATTGCCAGAATGATTACATACCCGCGTGAATAGCTAACCAACGAAGCTAAGGTTGGTAATTAAGGAGTTCTCCACGGGTGAGGTGGAGTGCGTGCGCCGGACACGGGTGAGCATCCGGCACTGACAGTTTACTGAAAGGATATTTCCCTGAAAAGTCAGACCATAACGCGAAAGCGCACGGCGAGGTAGCTGGTTCATAGATAGCCTGTCGTTAAATTTTCGTCGACCGTGCGCTTCCGGTTGTGGCAATCCGCGAAATGGCGCGGCGGTAAGTATGGCGGGGTTATTCCTTCCCCGTTGAGGACACCGGGTTGTCAGGTTGACCATACGCTTAAGTGACAACCCCGCTGCAACGCCCTCTGTTATCAATTTTCTGGTGACGTTTGGCGGTATCAGTTTTACTCCGTGACTGCTCTGCCGCCCTTTTTAAAGTGAATTTTGTGATGCGGTGAATGCGGCTAAGCGCACGCGGAACAGTTAAAACCAAAAACAGTGTTATGGGTGGATTCTCTGTATCCGGCGTTAATTGTTAACTGGTTAACGTCACCTGGAAGCACCAGGCACCGCATCACAAAATTCATTGTTGAGGACGCGATAATGGAAACGTTATTACCAAACGTTAATACGTCTGAAGGTTGTTTTGAAATTGGTGTCACTATCAGTAACCCTGTATTTACTGAAGATGCCATTAACAAGAGAAAACACGAACGGGAGCTATTAAATAAAATATGCATTCTTTCAATGTTGGCCCGTTTACGTCCGATACAAAAAGGATGCTGGCAATGAATACAGCATTTGCACTTGTTCTGACAGTTTTTCTTGTTTCCGGAGAGCCAGTTGATACTGCAGTCAGTGTTCACAGGACAATGCAGGAGTGTGTGACTGCAGCAACCGAACAGAAAATTCCCGGTAACTGTTACCCGGTCGATAAAGTTATTCACCAGGATAATAACGAAATCCCGGCAGGTCTTTAAAACAGTTCCGTAATAAACATCCGATTTCATTCTTATATGCCAGCAATGGCAGGGATTTGTTCACCCTTAAATCTGTAATGAGGTAAAACAAAATGAGTAAAGTCTTTATTTGCGCCGCCATTCCGGACGAACAGGTAATAAAGGAAGAAGGTGCAGTCGCTGTAGCCACTGCCATTGAAGCCGGTGATGAACGTCGCGCCCGCGCAAAATTTCACTGGCAATTCCTGGAACATTATCCGGCTGCTCAGGACTGCGCTTATAAATTTCTTGTTTGCGAGGATAAACCTGGTATACCCCGCCCTGCCCTCGATTCCTGGGATGCTGAATATATGCAGGAAAACCGCTGGGATGAGGAGTCTGCTTCCTTTGTCCCGGTTGAGACTGAATCAGATCCGATGAACGTCACTTTTGACAAGCTGGCCCCTGAAGTACAGAACGCTGTCATGGTTAAGTTCGACACATGTGAAAACATCACCGTTGATATGGTTATTAGCGCACAGGAATTGTTGCAGGAAGACATGGCAACATTCGACGGACATATCGTTGAAGCGTTGATGAAAATGCCAGAAGTTAACGCCATGTATCCGGAGCTTAAGCTGCATGCCATCGGGTGGGTTAAGCATAAATGTAAGCCTGGTGCCAAATGGCCCGAAATTCAGGCAGAGATGCGCATCTGGAAAAAACGTCGCGAAGGTGAACGCAAGGAAACCGGAAAATACACGTCTGTTGTTGATCTCGCCCGCGCCAGAGCCAATCAACAGTACACTGAAAATTCAACAGGAAAAATCAGCCCGGTCATTGCTGCCATTCATCGCGAATACAAGCAGACATGGAAAACACTGGATGACGAACTGGCCTACGCTCTCTGGCCTGGTGATGTGGATGCCGGAAACATTGACGGCAGCATCCATCGCTGGGCAAAAAATGAAGTTATCGACAACGACCGCGAAGACTGGAAGCGTATCTCGGCATCAATGCGCAAACAGCCTGATGCCCTTCGCTACGACCGCCAAACTATTTTTGGCCTTGTCCGTGAGCGTCCGATCGACATTCACAAAGATCCCGTAGCACTGAACAAATATATCTGCGAATACCTGACGACAAAGGGCGTGTTTGAGAATGAAGAAACAGACCTGGGCACTGTTGATGTTCTCCAGTCATCAGAAACACAAACTGATGCAGTGGAAACTGAGGTATCTGATATCCCAAAAAATGAAACCGCGCCGGAAGCTGAACCATCTGTAGAGCGTGAGGGGCCGTTCTATTTCCTCTTCGCAGATAAGGACGGAGAAAAATACGGTCGCGCAAACAAACTTTCTGGTCTGGATAAGGCACTGGCTGCTGGCGCCACTGAAATCACAAAAGAAGAATATTTTGCCCGAAAAAATGGCACATACACGGGCTTACCGCAAAATGTAGATACCGCTGAAGATTCAGAACAACCAGAGCCGATAAAAGTTACCGCTGACGAAGTAAACAAAATTATGCAGGCAGCCAATATCAGCCAGCCTGACGCCGATAAGTTGCTTGCTGCATCACGTGGTGAATTTGTTGAAGGGATTAGTGACCCGAATGATCCGAAATGGATTAAGGGGATCCAGACCCGCGATTCTGTGAGCCAGAACCAGCATGAATCGGAACGGAACTACCAAAAAGCGGAACAAAACAGTCCAAATGCGTTACAAAACGAGCCAGAAACGAAACAGCCTGAACCAGTGGCGCACCAGGAAGTGGAAAAAGCCTGCACCGCCTGCGGTCAGACCGGCGGCGGCAACTGTCCTGATTGTGGCGCGGTGATGGGCGACGCAACATACCAAGAAACATTCGATGAAGAGTATCAGGTTGAAGTTCAGGAAGATGATCCGGAGGAAATGGAAGGCGCTGAACATCCACACAAGGAGAACACTGGCGGCAATCAGCATCACGATAGCGATAATGAAACTGGCGAGACGGCAGATCACTCAATTAAGGTGAACGGTCATCACGAAATCACATCCACCAGCAGGACGTGTGACCATCTAATGATCGACCTTGAAACCATGGGAAAAAATCCTGATGCCCCGATCATCTCAATAGGTGCAATATTTTTCGATCCGCAAACCGGAGATATGGGACCGGAATTTAGTAAGACTATCGATCTGGAAACTGCTGGCGGAGTCATTGATCGGGACACCATTAAATGGTGGCTTAAGCAATCACGCGAAGCGCAATCTGCCATTATGACCGATGAAATCCCGTTAGATGATGCACTGTTACAATTGCGGGAATTTATCGACGAAAACTCCGGTGAATTTTTTGTTCAGGTTTGGGGAAATGGAGCCAACTTCGACAACACGATTTTGCGCCGTTCATACGAACGGCAGGGGATCCCCTGCCCGTGGCGTTACTACAACGATCGCGATGTACGCACAATCGTTGAGCTGGGGAAAGCCATAGACTTCGATGCCAGAACGGCTATTCCATTCGAAGGTGAGCGCCATAATGCACTTGATGACGCCCGTTACCAGGCAAAATACGTTTCAGCTATCTGGCAAAAACTGATCCCAAATCAGGCTGATTTTTAATGTTCAACCCCGGTCGTTGCCCACCAGCTATAGTGGCGGCGACCATGATTAGCGAACGACGCTCATGGCAAGACTTATTCTGCTCACTGAGTGGGCAAAGGAGGAATTCAGTGAACCGGTCCCTACTCCGAGTACGTTAAGTAAATACGCTAAAGCCGGAATGATATTTCCTCTCCCCAAAAAAGTTGGAAGACGCTGGCGAGTGGATCCGCAAGCTCGCTTTGTCGGAATGCTAAACAAGCCGGAGGTGATCGCCACAGATCACCCTGCTTTGAAGAGGATACTGGAAGATGGCGCGCCCGCGAAAATATAAAACCGATGTTCCGGGATTATCTCCGTATTTTGACAAAAGAAATAACAAAGTTTACTGGCGTTACAGGCATCCCATAACAGGCAAAAATCACGGTCTCGGCAGTATTGACCAGAAACTGGCAGAAACTATTGCAGCAGAAGCGAACAGCCGTCTTGCCCGGCAGCAAATGGAACAAATGCTCAGTCTGCAGGAGAAAATTATTAGTGACACCGGCGGTTCATCAACCGTTACCATTTTTCTGAATAATTACAGAAAAATTCAACAGGAAAGATATGAAAACGGCGAGATCAAACTCAACACGCTGAAACAGAAAGCGGCCCCTCTCAGGGTATTTGATGAACGTTTTGGCACCAGACCGTTAGATGCCATAACCGTAAAAGATGTGGTATCAGTACTGGAAGAGTACAAGGCCAGAGGACATAACAGAATGGGACAAATTTTCAGGAAAGTACTGATCGATGTTTTCCGGGAAGCTCAGCAAACGGGCGATGTCCCGCCAGGCTTTAACCCTGCAGAATCGGCAAAAAAACCGCAGGTGCGGATATCAAGACAGCGACTGACTTTTGATGAGTGGATGATGATTTATAACGCAGCGGAAAAGGATGGTTACTTTTTACAGCGCGGTATGCTGCTGGCACTGATGACAGGCCAGCGCCTTTCAGATATTTGCAAAATGCAATTTTCGGATATCCGGGATGGTTATCTTCATGTCGAACAGCAAAAAACAGGAACCCGGATTGCCATCCCTCTGGCTCTGCGTTGCGATAAATTAAATCTCACCCTAGATGATGTGGTGTCATCCTGCCGCGATTGCGTTCTTAGTCCGTGGCTATTGCACCACCATCACGCGAAAGGGACAGCTAAGCGCGGCGGGATGGTTAAGCCAGCAACATTAACCGTTGCATTTAAAAAAGCCCGGGATTCTGTGGATTACAACTGGCGTGCTAATGGCACCCCACCCTCTTTCCATGAGCAGAGATCTTTATCAGAGCGATTGTTCAGAGAGCAGGGGGTTGATACCAAAATTTTGCTGGGCCATTCGAATCAAAAAATGACCGATATTTACAACGACGCACGCGGTAAGGAATGGAAAAAACTGGTCATTTGATGACCAGTTTTGCAGAGGGGTTTTGCAGAGGTTTTGCAGAGAAAATTAAAAACGATATCCTGCGGAGAACATAAACACCCACGGATCCAGTCGTACCGAGTCTTTTACGGTAGTAACACCAGATTTGTACTTAGCCGTGGTATCGATATCCATGTACCACACTGACATGTTAACCAACCAGTCACGGTTAATCAGATAATCAACCCCCACCTGCCCGGCAGCTCCCCAAGAGTCTTTCAGACTGAGATCGGAAAGCCCCGCCTCTTTGCCATGATCGTTAAATCCATTATCAAAGAAGGTGGTGTAGTTAATACCTGCACCAACGTAAGGACGGAATTTGCTGCTGGCATCACCAAAATACCACTGCGCCATCAGTGTTGGCGGCAGATGATGAACGGTTGCAATATCGCCGGTCGCCCGGGTGCCGATTTTATGGCGGAACGGCGTTGCTGCCAGTAATTCCACACCAATGTTGTCGGTCGCCATATAAGTAAACGTCAGGCCCAGTTGAGTGTTATTGGTCACGCTGAATCCACCCAAACTTCCTAACGTACCACCAGCACCTTCTGTTGGACGTACGGTTGCAGAACCTGCACGCATAAAAAATTCGCCGGCTTCATGTGCAAAGGCACTGCCAGAGAGAAGAGTTGCTACTGCCAAAGCCGCCACTGTTAACTTTTTCATATCCGCTCCGTCGTTATGGTTATAAAAACGTGACGAATATACCCACATTGAGGTAACAAATGATCCTACACAGATCACATTACATATGGTAATTCACCCTTTATTGATCTGGATTAATTTAGAAGTTGCATTGAAAATCCTGGTTAATGTGATTTAAATCAATTTTTATATATTTCGCTACGCAAATATTAACTCGCTCGCCACTTTCAGCGGTTTGCCCACGCCTGAAGGCCAGCAATTACCTCCGCTTTACAAAGATATGCTTTTCCATACAAGACCTGATGCTGCCACCCGGGGCTTAACCAGGGTACAATTGCCCGCTAATTAACACCTGCATAAAACTCAAGGAGAGTGCATGTCTATCACGGCGCAGTCCGTATACCGTGACACCGGAAATTTTTTCCGTAATCAATTTATGACCATTCTGTTGGTATCGTTGCTATGTGCGTTTATCACAGTGGTGTTAGGGCATGTTTTCTCACCCAGTGATGCACAGCTTGCGCAGCTCAATGACGGCGTACCCGTTAGCGGCAGTAGTGGGTTGTTCGACCTGGTTCAGAATATGTCACCGGAACAGCAACAAATTTTGCTGCAGGCTTCAGCGGCGTCCACTTTTTCAGGATTAATCGGTAACGCCATTCTCGCCGGGGGCGTAATATTAATTATCCAGCTGGTGTCTGCGGGTCAGAGAGTCAGTGCGCTGCGAGCTATTGGTGCCAGTGCGCCGATATTACCAAAGTTATTTATTCTGATTTTTCTGACTACCCTTTTAGTACAGATTGGCATCATGCTGGTGGTCGTTCCGGGAATTATCATGGCCATTTTACTGGCTCTGGCACCGGTGATGCTGGTACAGGACAAAATGGGCGTTTTTGCCTCGATGCGTAGCAGTATGCGGCTGACATGGGCGAATATGCGTCTGGTGGCACCCGCAGTACTGAGCTGGTTGCTGGCAAAAACACTGTTGCTGCTTTTTGCCTCTTCTTTTGCCGCATTAACCCCGGAAATTGGTGCCGTACTGGCGAACACCTTGAGCAACCTGATTTCAGCCGTATTGCTCATCTATCTGTTCCGCCTGTATATGTTGATTCGCCAATAACCTTAAGCATTTGATTACGGAATCGTAAAATGAAGCAGTTTCTTGATTTTTTACCGCTGGTTGTCTTTTTCGCGTTTTACAAGATTTATGACATCTATGCGGCTACTGCGGCGCTCATCGTCGCCACGGCGATTGTGCTTATATATAGCTGGGTTCGCTTTCGTAAGGTTGAGAAGATGGCCCTGATCACTTTTGTTCTGGTGGTCGTCTTCGGTGGCTTGACGCTGTTCTTCCACAATGATGAGTTTATTAAATGGAAGGTTACTGTCATTTATGCCCTGTTTGCGGGTGCCCTGTTAGTCAGCCAATGGGTGATGAAAAAGCCGCTAATTCAGCGGATGCTGGGTAAAGAACTCACCCTGCCGCAATCGGTATGGTCGAAGCTGAATCTGGCCTGGGCTGTTTTCTTTATCCTTTGCGGTCTGGCAAACATCTACATCGCATTCTGGCTGCCGCAAAATATTTGGGTCAACTTTAAAGTCTTTGGCCTGACCGCCCTTACCTTAATCTTCACATTGTTAAGCGGTATCTATATCTACCGCCACATGCCGCAGGAAGATAAATCCTAACCAGACTGCCAGTCCTTCAGGGGCTGGCGCTGTATCTCCTCTGTTCTCCTCAGGAAAATCATAGTAGCATCGCGCCTGTGATTTTCCTTTTAAGTCGGTTTTACCATGTCTACAACACATAACGTCCCTCAGGGCGATCTTGTTTTACGTACTTTAGCCATGCCCGCCGATACCAATGCCAATGGTGACATCTTTGGTGGTTGGTTAATGTCACAAATGGATATTGGCGGCGCTATTCTGGCGAAAGAAATTGCCCATGGTCGTGTAGTGACCGTGCGGGTTGAAGGAATGACTTTCTTACGGCCGGTTGCGGTCGGCGATGTGGTGTGCTGCTATGCACGCTGTGTCCAGAAAGGGACGACATCAGTCAGCATTAATATTGAAGTGTGGGTGAAAAAAGTGGCGTCTGAACCAATCGGGCAACGCTATAAAGCAACAGAAGCATTATTTAAGTATGTCGCGGTTGATCCCGAAGGAAAACCTCGCGCCTTACCCGTTGAGTAATAATCAAAAGCCTCCGGTCGGAGGCTTTTGACTTTATGCTTACTGAATTTCGGTAGTGCCGTTAATTTTAAACAGGATATTCACCACAATCCCACTGCCTGGCTTACCCGGCTCATAACGCCATCTGCGCATCGCATTTTTCACCTCACGCTCAAACATGTTTGCAGGCTTGGCTGAGAGGATTTGTACGTTATCCACGCGACCATCTGGCGTGACATCAAATTTAACTTTAACCTGCCCTTCAATGCGCAATGCCTGTGCTCGTGCCGGATACTGCGGCTGATTACGGCTTAATGCGCGTGGTCCTGAAGCCACACTGGTAACCGGCTTGCTGGTTGCAGCCGTTGCCGTACTTGATGTCGGGCGCGCGGGTGCCGTATTTTCAAACGGTGATGCCGGACGCGACTCTACGGGTTTGACATCGCGTTTTGGCTGCTCCACCTTTTTCACCGGCTTCGGTTTTGGCTTAGGTTTCGGCTTCGGCTTTTCAATGACCACCGGAGCTTCTTTTGGCGGTTCAGGGATCGGCTCAGGTTCCGGTTCTGGCTCTACCACCGGCTCCGGTGGTGGCTGAACGGCTTGTGGCGGTTCAAGATCAGCAGGCGCAACCATCGTGACAGAAATCGGCTGCGCAGGCGCAGGTAGTTCAATAACCTGATGTACCGAGGTATAGAGCAAACCCGCCACAACAGCACCATGAATGCAGACCGAAAGTAACGTCGGCCAGGGGAAGCGGCGAGGTAAATCAAGGGTCATTGAAGTCATAATCATTTCAGTAGAAAAACCAAGTCCCGATTTTAAATGCAAATAGCAATCATATTCAATAAGGCAAGACGATCAGGATCAGTGAAAATGTCATTTTTGGCGTAATTGACCTTACTTTATGCATGGTCTTAACAAAGACATCATCTTTCCGTTGCAGATCTTCGCCCTTTCAAATAACGTACTTTACAACTTTCCCGAACAAGGAGTTGTGCCTGTGTTGTATGTTATTTACGCTCAAGACAAAGCTGATAGCCTCGAAAAACGCCTTTCCGTTCGTCCGGCACATTTGGCACGTTTACAGTTACTGCATGATGAAGGTCGTTTGTTGACCGCCGGTCCAATGCCAGCGGTAGACAGTAACGATCCAGGGGCTGCGGGATTTACTGGCTCAACCGTTATTGCTGAATTTGAGTCGCTGGAAGCAGCTCAGGCCTGGGCCGATGCTGACCCGTACGTAGCGGCAGGAGTCTATGAACACGTTTCAGTGAAACCATTTAAGAAAGTGTTCTGAATAGAAATTCAATATTTAAGGGCACGGTTTTTGCAACCGTGTTCTTGTTTGGCCTTTCCTTATAGGTCGGTCAGTGCATTCACCACCACAAGCAGATAATAACTTTATCTGTATTTCTTTATATGATGTGAACATATTCAGGAAAATGCCCTTTCCTGACGCAGAGTTGCTCACTCAAAACCTTTGATTACTGCGGATAAAGTCATCTACTATTGTTTAACACATTCACGCGCTGCATGTATGTTCAGAAAATGTGCACGTTGAGATAATTAAACAAAATTGTGGTTACAGAGGTATCAGTGAGTCACTGGACTACATTCAAACAAACAGCAACAAAGTTATGGGTGACCCTACGGCACGACATTCTCGCGCTGGCCGTCTTTTTAAATGGATTGCTTATTTTTAAAACAATCTATGGTATATCGGTCAATTTGCTTGATATTTTCCATATCAAAGCATTTTCAGAGCTGGATCTCTCCTTGCTGGCAAACGCCCCACTCTTTATGCTCGGCGTATTTCTTGTCCTGAACTCCATTGGCTTACTGTTCCGGGCAAAGCTCGCATGGGCAATCAGTATCATTTTGTTGTTGATAGCGCTAATTTACACTCTGCATTTTTATCCCTGGCTGAAATTTAGTATTGGATTTTGCATTTTTACGCTGGTGTTTTTGCTGATACTGCGCAAAGACTTCTCCCACAGTAGCGCAGCAGCCGGGACAATTTTCGCATTTATTAGTTTCACGACGTTACTGTTTTACTCCACTTACGGTGCGCTTTATTTAAGCGAAGGTTTTAATCCGCGAATAGAAAGTTTGATGACCGCGTTCTATTTTTCGATAGAAACCATGTCAACCGTCGGCTATGGCGATATTGTCCCTGTTTCTGAATCAGCACGATTGTTCACTATTTCGGTCATTATTTCCGGCATTACCGTTTTTGCCACATCTATGACCTCAATTTTTGGTCCGCTTATCCGCGGGGGATTCAACAAACTTGTAAAAGGAAACAATCATACAATGCATCGTAAAGATCATTTTATTGTTTGCGGACATTCGATTCTCGCCATCAATACGATTCTGCAACTGAATCAACGCGGACAAAACGTAACGGTTATCAGCAACTTGCCTGAAGATGATATCAAGCAACTTGAGCAACGCTTAGGCGATAACGCCGATGTTATCCCCGGTGACAGTAATGACAGTTCAGTGTTAAAGAAAGCGGGAATCGATCGTTGCCGGGCCATTCTGGCGCTGAGTGATAACGATGCAGATAACGCGTTTGTTGTACTCTCGGCAAAAGATATGAGCAGTGATGTCAAAACAGTTCTCGCCGTCAGTGATAGCAAAAACCTGAATAAGATTAAGATGGTACATCCGGATATCATTCTCTCACCACAACTGTTTGGCAGCGAAATTCTGGCGCGAGTTTTAAATGGTGAAGAGATTAATAATGATATGCTCGTTTCAATGTTGTTGAACTCCGGTCATGGCATTTTCAGCGATAACGATGAACAAGAAACGAAAGCTGACAGTAAAGAATCGGCGCAAAAATAGAGTTTAAAGACGGAAGAGTAAACTTATTGGGCACCGCAATGGTGCCCAGTACATTTAGATATTGTAGATCGCAAACAATAACGAGTTACGCTGTTTGTTTAGAATGCACTTCCTGATGCTGTGGATACGCATATTTCGGCGCGACTGCCCCTCAAGCCAACGCGATTTACGTCGGCTAGCCTGACGCTGCATGCGCCAGCGCCCCACTTCCGTTCTACTCCGCTTCATGTTAACTACTCTATGCAACAACAGAATGGTCATTATACCCCCGCCCCTGACGCTGACCAGTGCTTTTCCCGCGTTTTTATTTGCCAGATGAATCCATATGCGTAAACTCATAACAATGCGCTTTCAAAAGGATTTCTAATCTATGACAACCGTTTATACGTTGGTGAGTTGGTTGGCCATTCTGGGATACTGGTTGCTCATTGCAGGCGTAACTTTACGCATTCTAATGAAACGACGCGCAGTTCCCTCCGCGATGGCCTGGCTGTTGATTATTTACATTCTGCCGTTAGTCGGAATTATTGCCTATCTTGCCGTTGGCGAGCTCCATTTAGGCAAACGCCGCGCTGAGCGCGCCAGAGCGATGTGGCCTTCCACCGCAAAATGGCTTAACGACCTTAAAGCCTGTAAGCATATCTTCGCCGAAGAAAATAGCAGTGTCGCTGCGCCATTATTCAAGCTTTGCGAGCGTCGTCAGGGGATCGCTGGGGTCAAAGGGAATCAGCTACAACTGATGACCGAGTCAGATGATGTGATGCAGGCGTTAATCCGCGACATCCAGCTCGCGCGCCATAATATTGAGATGGTGTTTTATATCTGGCAGCCCGGCGGCATGGCGGACCAGGTGGCTGAATCATTAATGGCCGCTGCACGGCGCGGTATTCATTGCCGATTGATGCTCGACTCCGCCGGGAGTGTGGCTTTTTTCCGCAGCCCGTGGCCCGAGCTAATGCGTAATGCCGGTATTGAAGTTGTCGAAGCCTTAAAGGTCAATCTGATGCGTGTGTTTTTACGCCGTATGGACCTGCGCCAACATCGCAAGATGATCATGATTGATAATTACATCGCGTACACCGGCAGCATGAATATGGTCGACCCTCGCTACTTCAAACAAGATGCGGGCGTAGGGCAATGGATTGATCTGATGGCGCGTATGGAAGGCCCCATCGCCACCGCGATGGGGATTATTTATTCCTGCGACTGGGAGATTGAAACCGGGAAACGTATTCTGCCGCCGCCACCAGATGTCAATATTATGCCGTTTGAGCAGGCCAGCGGTCACACTATTCACACAATTGCTTCTGGCCCCGGCTTTCCGGAAGATCTCATTCACCAGGCATTATTGACTGCTGCTTATTCGGCTCGTGAATATTTGATCATGACAACGCCCTATTTTGTGCCAAGCGATGATTTACTTCATGCGATTTGCACGGCGGCGCAGCGCGGGGTGGATGTCAGTATTATCCTTCCGCGAAAAAATGACTCGATGCTGGTCGGCTGGGCCAGTCGCGCATTCTTTACAGAACTGCTGGCTGCTGGGGTTAAAATTTATCAGTTTGAAGGCGGGTTACTGCATACCAAGAGCGTGCTGGTCGATGGTGAACTAAGTCTGGTTGGCACCGTTAACCTTGATATGCGTAGTCTGTGGCTAAATTTCGAGATTACCCTGGCAATCGACGATAAAGGTTTTGGTGCAGACCTCGCCGCCGTTCAGGACGATTATATTTCGCGTTCTCGTCTGCTCGATGCCCGTTTATGGCTAAAACGTCCATTATGGCAACGTGTCGCCGAGCGACTGTTTTACTTCTTCAGCCCGTTGCTGTAAAACGTCGCCAACAGAGGTTAAACAGGTAGTGACTATGGATATGGATCTAAACAATCGCCTGACTGAAGATGAAACGCTTGAGCAGGCCTACGATATTTTTCTCGAACTGGCTGCCGACAATCTCGATCCAGCTGATGTTCTGCTGTTCAATCTTCAGTTTGAAGAGCGCGGCGGCGCGGAGTTATTCGATCCGGCGGAAGACTGGCTGGAACATGTTGATTTCGATTTGAACCCGGACTTTTTTGCCGAAGTGGTGATTGGTCTGGCGGACAGTGAAGATGGTGAAATCAACGATGTTTTCGCGCGCATTCTGTTATGCCGCGAAAAAGATCACAAACTTTGCCATATCATCTGGCGGGAATAAATAATCGCTTTTGGCGTGAAAAAGGGCTGACAACTGTCAGCCCTTATTGCTTTTAAAGCGGATCGACTTTCAGGCAAGAAACGGCGTGTCTGAAACTCCCTTCCAGCACAGGACGTGTTTTGGCGCACTCCGGACCTGCAATCGGACAACGGGTACGGAAAACACAACCGGAAGGCGGGTTGATCGGCGACGGTAATTCCCCTTCCAGTAACTGGATGGTTTTGTTCTTCTCCAGATCCGGATCAGGTATGGGGACTGCCGACATCAATGCCCTGGTGTAAGGATGTAGCGGATTGTGGTAGACCTCATCATAGGTCCCCAGTTCTACCGCATGGCCGAGATACATCACCAGCACACGATCGGAAATGTGTTTTACCACGGCCAGGTCGTGAGCGATAAAAATTAATGACAATCCCATCTCACGTTGCAACTGCTGGAGCAGGTTGACCACCTGCGCCTGAATTGACACGTCCAGCGCCGACACCGGCTCATCACAGATAATCAGCTTCGGTTCAAGAATAAGAGCACGAGCAATCCCGATACGCTGGCACTGCCCACCGGAGAACTCATGCGGATAGCGGTTAATCAGGTTAGGCAACAAACCGACTTTCAGCATCATCGCCTTCACGCGCTCGCGAACTTCCTGGCGTGACATTTTCGGATGATAAATACGCAGTGGTTCAGCGATGATCTCGCCGATGGTCATACGCGGGTTCAGTGATGCCAACGGATCCTGGAAAATCATCTGAATATCACTGCGTACGGCACGCCATTCATCGGGCTTCATGCCCAGCAACTCTTTACCTAACCAGGCCACATGACCGTCGGTCGCTTTAACCAAGCCAATGATGGCGCGAGCAAAGGTGGACTTCCCGCATCCCGATTCCCCTACCACACCTAATGTTTCCCCTTCATACAGGCGAAGAGTTACACCATCGACGGCTTTGAGCGTTTTCGGCGGTTGCCAGAACCACTGTTTGCCATCTTTGATTTCAAAGTGCACTTTCAGATCGGCGATTTCGAGGAGGACTTTTCTTCCTTCGGTTACAGCATTCATAACAGTTCCTCCACTGGTTTAAAGCAAGCACGCAGACGGCCAGGCGTAAACTCTTCCAGCGGCGGTGCGCTACTACAAATGTCCATCGCATGCGGACAACGTGGCTGGAACGGGCAACCTTTCGGTAATCGCAGCAGGTTTGGCGGATTACCCGGAATAGTCAACATTGTTTCACCTTCCGCATCGAGACGCGGCACCGCGTTGAGCAAACCGATAGAATAAGGATGTACGGGTTGATAAAAGACATCGCGCGCGTTGCCATATTCCATCGTGCGCCCGGCGTACATTACCAGCACTTTGTCGCAGATCCCCGCTACCACGCCAAGATCGTGGGTAATCATAATGATGGCGGTATTAAATTCCCGCTTCAGTTCATTCAATAGCGTCATGATCTGCGCCTGTACGGTGACGTCCAGCGCAGTAGTGGGTTCATCCGCAATCAGCAGCTTAGGTCGACATAGCAATGCCATCGCAATCATGACTCGCTGACGCATGCCGCCAGAAAATTCGTGCGGGTACATTTTCATGCGTTTACGCGCTTCCGGCATTTTTACCGCATCGAGCATCCGCACCGATTCTTCAAACGCCTCAGCTTTGCTCATGTTCTTATGCAGCATCAGCACTTCCATCAACTGCTCACCGACGCGCATATAGGGATTCAACGAAGTCATTGGGTCCTGAAAAATCATTGAGATTTGTTCAGCTCGCAGTTTATTGAGTTCACGCTCTGGCAAATTGAGGATTTCACGCCCATTGAAGGTTGCCGATCCGCCAATACGTCCGTTGGCAGCCAGCAGGCCCATCAACGCAAATGCGGTTTGCGATTTGCCCGAACCAGACTCACCTACGATGCCCAGCGTTTCTCCGGCACGTAGCGAAAAATTCAAATCATTGACCGCCGTGACGTCGCCATCCGGGGTACTAAAGGTGACACGCAAATCTTTCACGTTCAGCAGTGCGTCAGCCTGTTGTTGTGCGAGCGGCACAGTTGCAGTTTCAATTACGCTCATGGCTGCACTCCTTAACGATCTTTCGGGTCGAGGGCATCACGCAAGCCATCGCCGATAAAGTTGAAACAAAACAGCGTTACCACGAGGAATCCCGCAGGGAACAACAGTAACCATGGAGAGACTTCCATCGAGTTCGCGCCATCACTCAGCAATGCACCCCAGCTGCTTAACGGCTCTTGCGTACCTAATCCCAGGAAGCTAAGGAAAGATTCAAAGAGGATCATGCTGGGCACCAGAAGCGACGCATAGACCACCACCACACCGAGTACGTTCGGCACAATGTGGCGAATAACAATGCCCGGCGTCGATACACCGCCAACTTGTGCCGCCTCAATAAACTCTTTGCGCTTCAGACTCAGGGTTTGCCCACGCACAATACGAGCCATATCCAGCCAGGAAACCATGCCAATCGCCACGAAAATCAGCAGGATGTTTTGACCGAAAAAGGTCACCAGCAAAATGACGAAGAACATGAATGGGAAGGAGTTGAGGATTTCCAGCAGACGCATCATTACCGAATCCACTTTACCGCCCAGATAACCGGAAAGCGAACCATAAAGTGTCCCCACGACCACTGCCACCAGTGCCGCAGCAACACCGACCATGAGTGAGATACGCCCGCCAATCGCAACGCGCACAAGCAGGTCGCGACCGGATGAGTCAGTACCAAAGTAGTGACCGGACTCCATATCCGGGGCGCTGGACATCATCGCCCAGTCAGTATCGTCATAGGCAAACTGCGAAAGCATCGGTGCCAGGATTACAAATAACGCGATCAGCACCAGCACTATCAGACTGGCAACCGCCGCACGGTTATGCATAAAACGTCGACGTGCGTCCTGCCACAAGCTGCGCCCTTCGACCTCCAGCTTTTCACTGAAATTTTCCAGCGTCTCGCTGTTTTTCTTACTTAACATCATCGCGAGCTCCAGTATCAGTAACGGATTTTCGGGTCGATAACCGCATATAGCACATCGACAATGGCATTAAACAAAATGGTTAACGCGCCAACCAGAATGGTCAGACTTAACACTAAGGAATAGTCACGGTTCAATGCGCCATTAACGAACAATTGCCCAATCCCCGGTAAACCATAAATGGTTTCGATGACCATCGAACCGGTAATAATGCCGACAAATGCGGGCCCCATATAGGAGAGCACGGGTAACAGAGCAGGTTTTAATGCGTGGCGTAAAATGATCCGCCGCATAGGTAACCCTTTCGCCCGGGCAGTACGAATAAAGTTGGAGTGTAAAACCTCAATCATAGAGCCACGGGAAATACGCGCAATACTGGCGATATAGGCGAGTGATAACGCCACCATTGGCAATATCATGAATTTAAGCGCTCCACCATTCCAGCCACCGCCCGGCAGCCAATGCAAAATGATCGCAAATATCATGACTAATAATGGCGCAACCACAAAACTGGGGATAACAACCCCGGTCATTGCCAGCCCCATCACGGTATAGTCCCATTTGGTGTTTTGCTTTAATGCGGCAATAACGCCAGCACTAACACCCAGTATTACCGCAAGAAAAAATGCTGCGGCTCCCAGTTTGGCAGAAACGGGAAAACTGGATGCAACCAGGTCATTGACCGAATAATCTTTATATTTAAACGATGGACCGAAATCGCCATGCGCCAGTTGTTTCAGGTAGCTGAAATACTGTGTCATGATCGGATCATTAAGATGATATTTCGCTTCGATATTGGCCATCACTTCCGGTGGTAAAGTACGTTCGCCGGTAAAAGGACTGCCCGGAGCGAGGCGCATCATAAAGAACGAAATAGTAATAAGAATAAATAGCGTCGGAATCGCTTCCAGACAGCGACGTAGAATAAATTTTAACATTGCCCTACCTTCTGGCCTGTGCCTTCTGTAATGCGATAAAAATCAGACACCGTGGAGCAGGACACTCCTGCCCCACGTATTGCCATTAGTGCTTCACAATGTACATATTCCGGGTGTAGGTATTATCCAGCGGATCTTTGCCGGTATAGCCACCAACCCACGGTTTCACCAAACGCGCATTCACGTAGTAATAAACAGGAACAATGGCCGAATCCTTATCCAGCTGTTGTTCTGCTTTAGTGTACAGAGCTGTACGCTGCGCCTCGTCAGTCACTTTCAGCGTTTCCGCCATAATGCTGTCAAAGGCCGGGCTCTTATAATGCGCGGTATTCATTGAGCTGTTCGACAGCATGGTGTTCAGGAAGGAAGTTGGTTCGTTGTAGTCTGCACACCAGCCTGCACGGGCCACATCAAAAGTGCCCTGGTGACGGGTGTCGAGGAACGTTTTCCACTCCTGGTTAACCAGTTTGACGTTTACACCAATGTTTTTCTTCCACAATGAAGAGGCAGCAATCGCCAGCTTTTTATGCAGATCGGAGGTGTTATACAACAGGTTGATGGTCAACGGTTTGTCTGCGGTATAACCCGCTTCAGCCAGCAGTTTTTTCGCTTCTTCGTTACGTTTTTCCTGGCTCCAGCCAAACCATTCCGGCTGAGTCAATTTTGCGCCATCAGTATATGGTGGAGTGTAACCATAGGCGGGCATGTCGCCCTGCGCTTTCACTTTATTAACAATGATATCGCGGTCCATACCCAATTTCAGTGCGGTACGCACACGCACGTCATTAAATGGCGGTTTCTGGTTGTTAATTTCGTAATAGTAAGTGCACAGGTATGGATCAACGTGAACTTCGTCCGGGATCTCTTTTTTCAGCTTCTGGAACAATTCGATCGGCATGTTGTTATAAGTCATGTCGATTTCACCACTACGGTAGCGGTTGACATCGGTAACTTCAGAAGCAATAGGCAAATAGGTTACCTGGTTAATAACGGTTTTCGCGTTGTTCCAGTAGGTCGGGCTGCGTTCAAGAACGATTCGTTCGTTTACGACCCAATCTTTTAAGGTATAGGCACCGTTGGTGACGATATTACCAGGCTGGGTCCATTTTTCGCCGAATTTCTCGATAGCGGCTTTTGGCACCGGTGAAGTTGATGGGTGAACAAGTAATTTATAGAAGTACGGAACAGGTTCACTTAAGGTGACTTCTAATGTGTGATCATCAATAGCTTTCACGCCGAGATCGGTAATCGGTTTTTTCCCTTCAAGAATTTCATCAATACCGGCGATATGCCCATATTGCAGATAACTGGCATACGGAGAAGCAGTGTTTGGATCAACAGAACGTTGCCAGCTATACACAAAGTCTTGTGCTGTAACTGGCGTGCCATCAGACCATTTCGCATCTTTACGCAAATGGAAGGTCCAGACTTTCGCGTCTTTATTATCCCATGATTCAGCGACGCCAGGTGCCGGATGACCGTCAAGATCGCTGACCAGTAAGCCTTCAAACAGGTCTCGGCTGATATTAGACTCCGGAACACCTTCAATTTTGTGCGGATCTAATGACTGAACTTCTGAACCATTGTTACGTACCAGCGTTTGTTTTTCCGCCAGTGTGACACCTGCGGGTACATCAGCTGCCAGCGCGACATTCCCTGCCATAAGCGCAGCCAAAACGCCAGCTGCTACTAAACTTCTCTTGGTGATGTTGGTCATTGTTTTTTGGACTCCCTCATTATAATTACTGGTATTAACCAGCATGTGTAATCCCGGATTGGGACCCTGCACAGGCTCGGAGACTTTCTGCTGTCAGGTTACTTTATCGTTACGTATTACTATCACCGACTTTATTTATTCTGGTGATTCAGACGATCACCTTATGTCGATTCGTACTGTGTCTCCCCTGTCGAGACACATTATTCTTTCGCGACGATCTTTAATTGTTAATTATTCTCATTACCAATAAAGAATCGCCTGGCGGTTGCCCGGAAAGTACCAAATGCGGTTCTTACTCGCCAATACATTTTGCAAAATTGTTAAGCAATTCTCTTTTATTGACCGTATCAGAATCTATAGCTTGCATCCATGCCTTAACAAACATCTTTCAATTCAATCAAATAGAGGTTGGTTAAGCATGTCTCTCTTTTCTGATTACAGTTCCAGTAGTGAAATGCACAATAATTTAACAATTGATTATTATTTAGCACTTTCCTCTACCAAAGGCAGTGGAATTACTAATATCATTTCAATTATTCTTCAGCAAGCCCAGGATTATGATGTGGCGAAAATAACATGATGGTGAGGAGAAGCAGTTAAGGAAATCCCTATAACTAACTGTAATTTGAGAAGAATATTTTTACCTATTCCTTTTGCTTTTGATAACTGCGCAGGAACAAAGTAAAAATAATGACGAAGTAAACGGAGCATGGCAGCTCCGTTTCATTTGAAAGGAATTAATTAAGCAGGCCGGGGAAAATCCCCTTAATACCAGTAACGATAAATTCAATCCCCAACGCCATCAGCAATAGCCCCATAATACGCGTAATCACGTTGATGCCGGTCTGGCGTAAAACTCGTACCAGCCACGGTGCCATGCGGAACAATCCCCAGCAACATAAAGCGAACAATGCAATAGCCACAAAGAAACCAAACAGATAGCTAATGCTGTGATAACGCGTACCCCAGACGATGGTAGAACTGATCGCCCCTGGCCCCGCCATCAACGGCAACGCCAATGGCACCACACCAATGCTTTCACGTACCGCGGTTTCTGATTTTTCTTGCTTGTTCTGTTTATCCTCACCAAGCTTGCCGCTGATCATCGACATCGCTATTGTCACCACCAGGATGCCACCGGCGATACGGAATGAATCAATTGATATACCAAAAAGTTGTAGAATCGTGTCGCCGAGAAAAAGCGAGATCCACAAGATAATGGCCACAGACAGGTTGGCTGTAAGGTTAGTTTTGTTTCGCGCTGCCGCTGTCTGATAACTGGTCATGCTGATAAAGACGGGAATAATCCCTACCGGGTTGACCAGCGCAAATAACCCGATGAAAAATTTGAAGTAAACGGGAAAATCAAAAAGGGTCTGAATCACGGTTAGCTCCGAAGCAAAAGCCGGATAATGTTAGCCATAAATAAGGTTGAAAAGACGCGCTGACAATACGCCTTTTGACAGCATTTTTCACCTCCTAACTACTTAAAATTGCTATCATTCGTTATTGTTACCTAGTTGTGCAAAACATGCTAATGTAGCCAACAAATCATACTACAATTTATTAACTGTTAGCTATAATGGCGAAAAGCCATGCTGAAAGGTGTCAGCTTTGCAAAATTTTGATTTGGATCACGTAATCAGTACCCAGAAGTGAGTAATCTTGCTTACGCCACCTGGAAGTGACGCATTAGAGATAATAACTCTAATGTTTAAACTCTTTTAGTAAATCACAGTGAGTGTGAGCGCGAGTAATCTTTTGATTTCCATCGGTTAAGCAAATCATCACCGCACTGACTATACTCTCGTATTCGAGCAGATGATTTACTAAAAAAGTTTAACATTATCAGGAGAGCATTATGGCTGTTACTAATGTCGCTGAACTTAACGCACTCGTAGAGCGTGTAAAAAAAGCCCAGCGTGAATATGCCAGTTTCACTCAAGAGCAAGTAGACAAAATCTTCCGCGCCGCCGCTCTGGCTGCTGCAGATGCTCGAATCCCACTCGCGAAAATGGCCGTTGCCGAATCCGGCATGGGTATCGTCGAAGATAAAGTGATCAAAAACCACTTTGCTTCTGAATATATTTACAACGCCTATAAAGATGAAAAAACCTGTGGTGTTCTGTCTGAAGACGACACTTTTGGTACCATCACTATCGCTGAACCCATCGGTATTATTTGCGGTATCGTTCCGACCACTAACCCGACTTCAACTGCTATCTTCAAATCGCTGATCAGCCTGAAGACCCGTAACGCCATTATCTTCTCCCCGCACCCGCGTGCAAAAGATGCAACCAACAAAGCGGCTGATATCGTTCTACAGGCTGCTATCGCTGCCGGTGCTCCGAAAGATCTGATCGGCTGGATCGATCAACCTTCTGTTGAGCTGTCTAACGCACTGATGCACCACCCAGACATCAACCTGATCCTCGCGACTGGTGGTCCGGGCATGGTTAAAGCCGCATACAGCTCCGGTAAACCAGCTATCGGCGTAGGCGCGGGCAACACTCCGGTTGTTATCGATGAAACTGCTGATATCAAACGTGCAGTTGCATCTGTACTGATGTCCAAAACCTTCGACAACGGTGTAATCTGTGCTTCTGAACAGTCTGTTGTTGTTGTTGACTCTGTTTATGACGCAGTACGTGAACGTTTCGCAACCCACGGCGGCTATCTGTTGCAGGGTAAAGAGCTGAAAGCTGTTCAGGACGTTATCCTGAAAAACGGTGCGCTGAACGCGGCTATCGTTGGTCAGCCAGCCTATAAAATTGCTGAACTGGCAGGCTTCTCTGTACCAGAAAACACCAAGATTCTGATCGGTGAAGTGACCGTTGTTGATGAAAGCGAACCGTTCGCACATGAAAAACTGTCCCCGACTCTGGCAATGTACCGTGCTAAAGATTTCGAAGACGCGGTAGAAAAAGCAGAGAAACTGGTTGCTATGGGCGGTATCGGTCATACCTCTTGCCTGTACACTGACCAGGATAACCAACCGGCTCGCGTTTCTTACTTCGGTCAGAAAATGAAAACGGCTCGTATCCTGATTAACACCCCGGCTTCTCAGGGTGGTATCGGTGACCTGTATAACTTCAAACTCGCACCTTCCCTGACTCTGGGTTGTGGTTCCTGGGGTGGTAACTCCATCTCTGAAAACGTTGGTCCGAAACACCTGATCAACAAGAAAACCGTTGCTAAGCGAGCTGAAAACATGTTGTGGCACAAACTTCCGAAATCTATCTACTTCCGCCGTGGCTCCCTGCCAATCGCGCTGGATGAAGTGATTACTGATGGCCACAAACGTGCGCTCATCGTGACTGACCGCTTCCTGTTCAACAATGGCTATGCTGATCAGATCACTTCCGTATTGAAAGCAGCAGGCGTTGAAACTGAAGTCTTCTTCGAAGTAGAAGCTGACCCGACCCTGAGCATCGTTCGTAAAGGTGCAGAACTGGCAAACTCCTTCAAACCAGACGTGATTATCGCGCTGGGTGGTGGTTCCCCGATGGACGCTGCGAAGATCATGTGGGTTATGTACGAACATCCGGAAACTCACTTCGAAGAACTGGCGCTGCGCTTTATGGATATCCGTAAACGTATCTACAAGTTCCCGAAAATGGGTGTGAAAGCGAAAATGATCGCTGTCACCACCACTTCTGGTACAGGTTCTGAAGTCACTCCGTTTGCGGTTGTAACTGACGACACTACTGGTCAGAAATATCCGCTGGCAGACTATGCACTGACCCCGGATATGGCGATTGTCGACGCCAACCTTGTTATGGACATGCCGAAGTCCCTGTGTGCTTTCGGTGGTCTGGACGCAGTAACTCACGCCATGGAAGCTTATGTTTCTGTACTGGCATCTGAGTTCTCTGATGGTCAGGCTCTGCAGGCACTGAAACTACTGAAAGAATATCTGCCAGCGTCCTACCACGAAGGGTCTAAAAATCCGGTAGCGCGTGAACGTGTTCACAGTGCAGCGACTATCGCGGGTATCGCGTTTGCGAACGCCTTCCTGGGTGTATGTCACTCAATGGCGCACAAACTGGGTTCCCAGTTCCATATTCCGCACGGTCTGGCAAACGCCCTGCTGATTTGTAACGTTATTCGCTACAACGCGAATGACAACCCGACCAAGCAGACTGCATTCAGCCAGTATGACCGTCCGCAGGCTCGCCGTCGTTATGCTGAAATTGCCGACCACCTGGGTCTGAGCGCACCGGGCGACCGTACTGCAGCTAAGATCGAGAAACTGCTGGCATGGCTGGAAACGCTGAAAGCTGAACTGGGTATTCCGAAATCTATCCGTGAAGCTGGCGTTCAGGAAGCAGACTTCCTGGCGAACGTGGATAAACTGTCTGAAGATGCATTCGATGACCAGTGCACCGGCGCTAACCCGCGTTACCCGCTGATCTCCGAGCTGAAACAGATTCTGCTGGATACTTACTACGGTCGTGATTATGTAGAAGGCGAAACTGCAGCGAAGAAAGAAGCCGCTCCGGCTAAAGCTGAGAAAAAAGCGAAAAAATCCGCTTAATCAGTAGCGCTGTCTGGCAACATAAACGGCCCCTTCTGGGGTAATGCCAGTCAGTTAAGGATCAGTTGACCGATCCAGTGGCTGTGTAAGAATCCGGAAACGCTCACTCGTTTCCGGATTTTTGTATGCTCATTGGGCAGGCCCTTGATTTGGTATCCCGTTACGATTCTCTGCGTAACCCACTGACTTCTCTGGGGGATTACCTCGCCCCCAAACTCATCTCTCGTTGCCTTGCCGAATCAGGTACTGTAACGCTACGCAAGCGCCGTCTTCCCCTCGAAATGATGGTCTGGTGTATTGTTGGCATGGCGCTTGAGCGTAAAGAACCTCTTCACCAGATTGTGAATCGCCTGGACATCATGCTGCCGGGCAATCGCCCCGTCGTTGCCCCCAGTGCCGTTATTCAGACCCGCCAGCGTCTGGGAATTGAGGCTGTCCGCCGCGTGTTCACGAAAACAGCGCAGCTCTGGCATAACGCCACGCCGCATCCGCACTGGTGCGGCCTGACCCTGCTGGCCATCGATGGTGTGTTCTGGCGCACACCGGATACACCAGAGAACGATGCAGCCTTCCCCCGCCAGACACATGCCGGGAACCCGGCGCTCTACCCGCAGGTCAAAATGGTCTGCCAGATGGAACTGACCAGCCATCTGCTGACGACTGCAGCCTTCGGCACGATGAAGAACAGCGAAAATGAGCTTGCTGAGCAACTTATAGAACAAACCGGCGATAACACTCTGACGTTAATGGATAAAGGTTATTACTCACCAGGACTGTTAAATGCCTGGAGCCTGGCGGGAGAACACCGCCACTGGATGATCCCTCTCAGAAAGGGAGCGCAATATGAAGAGATCAGAAAACTGGGTAAAGGCGATCATCTGGTGAAGCTGAACATCAGCCCGCAGGCACGAAAAAAGTGGCCGGGACTGGGAAATGAGGTGACAGCCCGCCTGCTGACCGTGACGCGCAAAGGAAAAGTCTGCCATCTGCTGACGTCGATGACGGACGCCATACGCTTCACCGGGACGTATACCGGAGCTGATGCGCGATCTTGCAAGTATGGGACAACTTGTGAAATTACCGACAAGAAGGGAAAGGGCCTTCCCGAGAGTGGTAAAGGAGAGGCCCTGGAAATACCCCACAGCCCCGAAAAAGAGCCAGTCAGTTGCTTAACTGACTGGCATTACCCCTTCTGGGGCCGTTTTTTGTTTTCCCAAAACAACTTTTCCATAAACCGGCAGCATTGTCCTTCATCATATTTGCGACGATGTATAACGCCTACACACAGCGATATTGTACTTTACAGGTTACAAGTCAATGTCGGTGTATAAGCGCTCTGTGAGGCGTATAGCGGCGTTAAAAAACTGCCGAGAAGGGTGTATAGCCCGGAAGAAGTGCGTAAAACGAACTGACAGGATAAAAGCGCCCTGCTCACCCTGTCAGTAAAGAAATT
>OBXZ01000698.1_pt1 | contig 25875 bp, 17 predicted proteins | sample 1538171 | NCBI WGS metagenome assembly OBXZ01 (sample SAMEA2580161, study PRJEB22360) | human gut metagenome | biome: human gut; feature: human-associated habitat; material: faeces | place: Denmark | collected 2008/2010
CCGCCACTGGCGGCGGTCGTCGTTGTTGCCCCTTGTAGGGGAGCCTCTGGCGAAGAGATAAAGTTTCCCGCTATGCCAAGGCCTCCCCTCGATAGGGGAGGTGGCATTGCGAAGCAATGACGGAGAGGTTATTCCTATAAAATGCATAACCCTCCTTCCCGTCGGGCATACTGCCCAAAGGAAGGAGGGTCTTTTTGTGCAGACCTTTTATAAAATCTGTCTCATCCTCATGATCGTCGGCGGCATCAACTGGGGTCTTGTGGGCCTGTTCCAGTTCGACTTCGTCGGCTGGCTGCTGGGCGGCAGCGCGTCCATCTGGTCACGCATCGTGTTCACGCTGGTGGGTGTGGCCGCTGTCTGCGGCATCCCGGGCCTGTTCACGGACGAGACCGGGGAATAGAGACAAAAGAAAAAGGCTCTCATGCCGGCAGGAAATACGGCACGAGAGCCTTTTTGAAAACCTATAAAGAATCCCGCCCGGTCGTCTGCGGCAATCAAACCTACCCTTGCGGACAGGTGGGTGCTCTGTCTCCGGTTTCGCGCTTCCTCATCGAGCCTTCATGGTCGACCCATGACGGGGAGGTCTGCAATCCACCGACGAACTCCAAGCTCCCGTTGATTGATTAGTAGGATCATATAAACCGCAACAAATCGCGCCGGGCAGGAAGTCTTTGCTGAAAGATCACTCGATCTCGAACTGGTCGCTCAGACGCTTCTCGAACAGCTTGCTGACTTCCAGCAGGGTCTCATCGTCCTCGACCACGTCGAGATACTCGCCCTCGTCGTCCTCGCCGACGCTCAGGATGACCAGCTGGGCGTCCTCGTCCAGGTCTTCCTCATTCTCGGCGTATTCGACAACGGCCAGGTAATGCACGCCCTTATGGTCCAGAGCGTCGATCACTTCAAACGTGACCTCATTGCCGTCCTCGTCCTCGAGGGTCATCAGGTCGGGCTGATATTCCTCTTCGGTCTCAGCGGCGGACTTGTTCATATCTTCTGCCATAAGTCACGTTCTCCTGTCAAATATCTAAAAAATGGAATAACTGTCACACCCTGCCCGCTCTGCTCCCTCTGAGCTGTGGGTTCCGGGTACGCCTATAGTGTAGCGTTTTTTTGCCCGCTCGTCAAGATGTTTTTCGCATAGAAATCCAATAACAAATTTTCACGCTTTTTCCTCTCGCTTCCCGGGGCGGAATGTGATATACTATAGCGATAGCTTTTGAAAAGCCATCTTTGCTATAATATATGGACAGGGAGGCCCGATCATGAGAGCCTTGAAAAAAATAATGGCGGCACTGGCCCTGACGGCAGTTCTGGCCGGGTGCAGTGCAGACAATATCCTCTCCAGCATCCAGGGCGGGAAGGCCGGCACGGTGCAGACGGTCAGCCGCCCGGCGGTGGAGTCGGCAGAGCTGCAGTTCACCCACCCGGCGGCGGGGGACACCATCGCGGTGTTCGATACCTCGGCAGGCGTGTTCAAAGCAGTGCTCTTTTCCACCGAGGCCCCGCAGGCCGTGCAGAACTTCACGACATTGGCCCAGCAGGGCTTTTACAACGGTCTGACCGTCACCCGGGTGGAGAAGGACTTCGTGGTGGAGGCCGGGCAGGGCGCGGACGGCAGAGGCACCACCATCTGGAACGGGAACCGTTTCTCCGCCGAGACCACCGATAAGCTCCATCACTATTCCGGCGCACTCTGTGCCGCAGCGGACGCCTCCGGCGACTGCGCCAGCGTCTTCTATGTCATGGAGACCCTGCCGGGCAGCAGTTCGGTGACGCAGGAGCTCATCGACCAGATGAACGCCGCCGGCTGGCGGGCCGACGTGGTGAGCGCCTACCAGACGGCGGGCGGCGCACCCTACCTCGACTACACCGACACCGTCTTCGGGCAGGTGTACGAAGGGATGGAAGTGGTGGACACCATCGCCCAGACCGGCGTGGACGAAAATCAGCGCCCCACCGAACCCATCACCATCAACAGTGTGACCATCACGAAATTTGAATAAGAAGCTGCTTTTCCGCCCTCCGGGCGGTGGGACGGCTGCAAAAAAATCACCCGCCAACTGGCGGGTGATCTGCGTTTATGGGGAAATCAGACGAGATGCGGGGAAAATCGGGAAGAAATCAGAGATTCCTGCCCACCCGCAGGGAGATGGCAACATAAGTCTGCCCGCGAATGGTCCGGGCCACTACGCCTGCCTTGGTATAGTTGCCGTTCAGGGCAAAATCCAAGGCTTCGTTTTGATCGTTGCCTTTGATTTGATCGATGATCTTCTGCAGCGTGGTATCGTTGTAGTCGTATTTAGCGACCAGAGTGAGGGTGGCGTTCTTATTGTCGCCGTCCCACTTGGCATCCACCTTGTTGAACACTGTGTACCCAAAGGCATCGAACTTCAACGTGGCATCTAGGTCATCCAGACGGGCGTTTGCAACAGTACGCATCCCATCGTCATTGGCCAGGGGCTCGGCGCGGCCGTTGTTGATGGCCCGCATCACCTTGGCTTCGGCTTGGGCCTCCGGGCCGGAAGAACCGCCGCCACCGCTGCAGGCGGTCAGGAGCAGAAGGGTCAGTGCACCGGCCAGAAGCAGGGCAGTCAGCTTTCTCAGTTTTGTCATGTGGGTCGCCTCCAATCGTTTTTGTTTTGGTGAGTCCAGTTGTTTTTTCTCATGAAGAAGCGTCCTCTCCGGCCATCTGGTCAGGGGGTTCTTCTACCCTCATTTTATCGGAGAAGAGCAGGTGCTGTCAAGCCGGAAAACTATACAAATTCGGCTCAGGAAAATTGTGAAAACAAACCGGAAAACGACGATTTTCTGCGGACTTTGCAACAAACTGTCCGGACTTCGCAAAGAAACTTTGCCACAGGGGCGGCGGGGGCGTTCAGACCTCCCCCGGGTGCTCCTTCCGCCACTGGATGTAGTCGTCCAATATCACCGTCGCACTTACCGAGTCGAGGATGCTTTTCCGCTTTGCGCCGAAGGTGCCGCTCTCGTCGAGGAGGTCAGCGGCGGCACAGGTGGTCTGGCGCTCGTCCCACATCCGGACGGGCAGGCCGCTCCAGATCTCAACGGTCTTGGCCAGCTTCCGGCTCTTGCGGGCGCGCTCGCCCTCGGTGCCGTCCATATTCAGCGGCAGGCCGATGACGATGAGCTCGGCTTCGATCTCCTTTGCCACCTCGCAGACCCTGGAGGCAACTTTGTCCCGGGCCTTGACGGTGATCTGGGGCGTGATGGGGGAAGTCAGGAACTCGGTGCGGTCGCAGGTGGCGAGGCCGGTGCGGCTGTCGCCGTAATCTACTGCTAAAATTTTCATGCAGGTGTCCTCTTTCTGAGATGATTTTTTCTTCATTGTACCACAGAATAGATGTCGCTGCAATTTTGTGGTACAATGATAGAAAAATGAGGGCAAGCCGCCCACGATAAAAAACTGACCCAACGGAGAGATTCACCATGTTAAAACTACTTTTAGGCGGCTCTGGCAGCGGAAAGACCACCCTGCTGTACCAGCGCATCCGGGCGCGGGCCGAGGCGGGGGAGAAGAGCATCCTGCTGGTGCCGGAGCAGTTCACCTCGTCCACCGAGGGCCGCATCCACCGGGAGCTGGGCGACGCGCTGAGCGGACTGGTGGAGAGCTTTTCCTTCACCAGCCTCGCCGAGCATATCCTGTCGGCGGAGGGCGGCTCTGCCGTCCAGACTCTCAGCGACGCGGGCCGTGCCGTGCTGGTGCGCCGCGCCCTCGAGGAACTGCAGGACAACGTCCATTACTATTACCGCCACCGCCGCTCGGCCGCCTTCTGCCAGATGGCCGCCGAGACCATCGACGAGCTCAAGAGCGCGGGTCTCTCGGGCCAGCAGCTCTATGAGCTGGCGCAGGACTGCGGCACCGACAGCGCCAAACTCAGCGAACTGGCCCTCATCTTTCAGGGCTACGAGACCCTGCTGGCCGGGACAGGCATGGACCCCTCCGACCGGCTGGAGCTGGCCGCATCCCGCCTCGAGGCCGCACTGGCCCGGGGCGAACTGCCGGAGTTCCTGCGGGACAGGGCCGTCTTTATCGACGAGTTCGACACCTTCAACGCCCCGAAAAAGCGGCTGATGGGCGCCCTGCTGGCCTCGCTGCCCACCGTGACGGTGGCCCTCTGCGACGACGGCACCCCTCTCGTGCCGGGGGACATGAGCCTTTTCTCCGGCGCGAAGCAGGTGGCGGCGCAGCTGCGCCAGCTGGCCCGCCGGAACGGCACTGCGGTGGCCGTGCCGGAACTGCTGCGCCGGGATATGCGCCACGCCGACGCCCCCGGCCTCGCCGCAGCGGCCCAGCTGCTGGCCGCGGGCCGGTGTGACCCGCCTCCGGCCTGTCCGGAAATAAAATTATTCGCCGCTCCCAGCCGGGAGGAAGAAGCCCGCGCCGCCGCTGCCGCCATCCGCCGCCTCATGCGGCAGGGCGTCCGCTGCGGGAAGGTGGCGGTGGTCTGCCGCGACATCTCGAAATACCGCGCCGCCGTGAAGTACGAGTTCCGGATGGCGGACATCCCCCTCTACTGCGACGAGCCGACGACGCCCGAGTTCAGCGCCCCGGCCACGGCGGTGCGGTGTCTGCTGGCCATTGCCCGGGGTGCAGAGCTGACGGAACAGCTCACCACCCTGGCCAAGACCGGCCTCTGCGCCCTCACCGAGGAAGAGATCTGCGCCCTTGAGAACTACGCCTACACCTGGTCGCCCAATGCGGCGGCGTGGCGCGCGCCTTTCGAGAAGAACCCCCGGGGCTTTGGTGATGTGGAGCCTACCGACGAGGACAGAGAAAACCTCGCCCGGGCCGAAAAGGCCCGCTCCCTTCTCATCACCGCCGCCGACGGCCTGCGCGGGAAGCTCCGCTCTGCCAACGCCGAGCAGATGAGCCGCGCTCTCTACTTCTGCCTGAAGGAGCTGGGCGCGGAGGACGCTCAGGCCGCGCAGGTGGAGGCCATCCGGGCCGAGCGGGGCATCCCCGCCGCCGAGGAAGCCGCCCGGGAGTGGAATGTGGTCATGGGCCTGCTGGACGAGATGGCGGGCCTGCTGGGCGGCCAGAGCGTCACCATCCCCGAGTACGAAGAGCTGTTCGGGCTGCTGCTGCGCTCGTCCGACCTCGGCCACATCCCCCAGACGCTGGACGCCGTGGTGCTGGCCAGCGCAGGCAAGATGCGCCTTGACGCACCGGACTATGTCTTTGTGCTGGGCCTCTCCGAGGGCGAATTCCCCGCCGCGCCCGGCGAGACGGGCCTGCTGACCCACGCCGACCGCGACGCCCTGATGGCGCAGGAGATCGAGCTTCCGGACTGCTTCGAGAACCGGGTGGTGCGGGAGCAGGTCTGCTTTTATAAGGCCCTCACCGCCCCGGCAAAGGGCCTCTGGCTCAGCTGGCCGAAGGGGCAGGGCCAGACCCTCTGCGCCGCCCTCGAGCCCATCGTGGACGTGCTGAGACCGGGTGCGCCGGAACTCGACCTGACTGACCTCGCGGCCACTGCCGCCGACGGCCTCGACGTGCTGGGCGGCGGCTGGCCCCTGACGGAGACCGAACGCGCCAGCCTCACCGAGGCCCTTCATGCCCCCGGCGGGGCGGAACCCGAGGGCCTCGCCCTCCTGCGCCGGATGGCGGGCCGCAGCCCCCGTCAGGTCAGCGACCTCGAGGCGCTGGAAACGCTGCTGGGCCGGCGGCTCCGCATCTCGCCCAGTCAGCTCGAAAAATACTACACCTGCCGGTACGGTTATTTTCTGCAGTACGTGCTGGGTCTGCGCCCCCGGAAGCGGGCGGAGCTTTCCGCCGACCAGAGCGGCACCCTCATGCACTGGGTGCTCCAGATGGCCCTCGACCCCCACCCCGGCCCCGACAACCCCTGCGCTGGCTTACAGCCCTTCCTCGACCTCGACGACGAGGCCATGGCGGCGCTGGCCGGGCTTCTCGTAGATGAGTACGCAAAGCGCTACCTCCCCGAGGACACGGCCCGCTTTGCCTATCTGCTCTCCCGCCTCAAAAAGAGCATGACGGGCCTGCTGTGCTACCTGCGGGACGAGCAGCGCCAGTCCAGCTTCAAGCCGGTGGCCTGTGAGCTGAAGATCGGCCCCGGCGAGGACGCCGTGCGGGGCCAGACCTACCGCCTCTCCGATGGCCGGACGGTGCAGCTCATCGGCACCGTGGACCGCGCCGACGAGTGGATCGAGGACGACGGCACCCGCTGGGTGCGGGTGGTGGACTATAAGACCGGCACGAAAAAGCTCGACCTGCGGGAAGTCTACTGCGGCCTCGACTGTCAGATGCTGCTCTACCTGTTCAGCCTGACCCGGGACGCCGACGGACGATTCACCGGGGCAGAGCCTGCGGGTGTACTGTACCTGCTGGCCGACCCGGCCCCCGAGACGACCACCCGGGGCAAGGCCGCCCGGAGCATGGAATACAAGCTGGACGGCCTCGTCCGGGACGAGCAGAAGGTCTTCGACGCCATGGATGCCGAGGAGACGGGGCGGTATCTGCCCTTTAGCTTCCGGGGCGGTGTACCCAGCCCCTACCAGAAAGAGAAACGTGCCGACAGGGCCAAGCTCTCCCGCATCCAGCTCCATCTGGACGACCTTGTGACCCGGATGGGCGAACAGCTCTACAGCGGCTGCATCGCCGCCGAGCCGCTGGTCACGGGCCGCAGTCCCTGCCGGTGGTGCGACTACGGCTTCATCTGCTGCCATGAGGACGGCATCGGAGAGCGGGCGCTGGACGCCCCCGCAAAGCCGTTTGAACCGCCAGAAAATTCAGATAAAAAGAAGGAGGAAGACCAGTGAGCGAGACAAAATGGACCCCGGCCCAGCGTGCCGCCATCGACGACCGGGGCGGTGCGCTGCTGGTGAGCGCCGCCGCCGGCAGCGGCAAGACCGCTGTCCTGACGGAGCGGGCTGTCCGGCTCATCACCGACCCGGAACATCCCGTGGACGCCGACCGGCTCCTCATCGTCACCTTCACCAACGCCGCCGCCGCAGAGCTCCGCGCCCGCATCGGGCAGGCGCTGCTCCGCCGCAGTCAGGCAGAGCCGGGCAACACGGCCCTCCGCCGCCAGCGGATGCTGTTGCAGAGAGCCCCCATCTGCACCATCGACGCCTTCTGCCTCGACCTGCTCCACAAGCACTTTCAGGCGCTGGACATCCCGCCGGACTTTACCCCTGCCGACCCCGGCAGCGTGGAGATGCTGCGGAACGCGGCCCTCTCCGAGACGCTGGAAGCGGCCTATCGGGATGCGGACTTCTGCGCCTTCGCCGACCTCTACGGCAAGGGCCGCACCGACAAGGCGGCGGGGGAGGCTGTTTTGCAGGTCTACGACTTCCTCCGCGCCCTGCCGGACTACGATAAAAAGCTGGACGAGATGCTGGCCCCGTGGCAGGACGAGAACGGCTTTGCCCGCACCTGCTGGCATGATATTCTGATGCAGGAGGCCGCCCGCTCTGCCCGGGCCGCGAAGGAGCTGCTCTGCGCCGCGCGGAACGACTGCAGGGAGGACTTCGTGACAGCGCAGGCCGACGCCGAGGCCAGCAAAAAGACCCCTGCCGCCAAGGAAAAGGCTGTGGCGGCAGTGAACGAGAAGTTCGCCGAACCCCTCGAGCGGCTGGAAAACTCCGCCGCCCTGCTGGGCGAGGTGGAGCGTCTGGCCGGGGCGGGGGAATGGACGCCCCTCTACGACAGGCTGACGCCCTACGTCCTCGGCATGGAACAGGCCCCCGGCCTCAAAAATATGAAAAAGCGGCTCACCGGCGAGCACAAGGACGCCGTCAAGACCCGGGCCGACGAGGCCGCAAAGCTCTTTGAAAAAATCGAAGATCTGATAAGCTGTAGTCTGGATGAGGCAGAGCTTGACCGGAAAGCCGCCGAACCCTGCCTCCGCGCCCTCTTTGACGCCGTGCGGGACTTTGACGCCCGCTTTGCGGCCCGGAAGCGGGAGCGGAGATTGCTGGAATTCAGCGACTTCGAGCATCTGGCCCTGCGGCTCCTGCGGGACGCCGACGGCCAGCCCACCGAGCTGTGTCAGGGCATCCGGCAGGGCTACGCCGCCGTCATGGTGGATGAGTATCAGGACACGAACGCCCTGCAGGACGCCCTTTACCGCTGTCTGGCCAGCCCGGCAGGGGATGACCTCTTCCTCGTGGGCGACTTAAAGCAGAGCATCTACCGCTTCCGTCAGGCGGACCCCAGCATCTTCCGGGAAAAGCTGGAGAGCTGGCCCCTCCTGCCCGGCGGCGAGGCCCGCCCCCGCCCCGAGGACGGCAGGCCCGGCGAGAACGCCATGCTGGCGCTGGACGCCAACTTCCGCTCTGCCCCGCAGGTGGTGGCGGGCATCAACTTTATCTTCGAACAGCTCATGACGCCCGCTCTGGGCGACACGGCCTACGGCGACGGCCAGCGCCTCGTCTGCGGCGCACCCGGCGCGTACGAGGGCAGTGTGGAGGCCCACTTCCTGCCCGACGATGCCGCCGAGACGGATGCACAGTATATCACCGGCCGCATCGAGGCGATGGTGGCCTCCGGCGAGCCGGTGCGGGACGGCGGCACCACCCGCCCGGTGCAGTACGAGGACTGCTGTGTCCTGCTGGCGGCGAGAGGCGACTTCCCGGCCTACGCCGAGGCCCTGACGGCCCGGGGCATCCCGGTCTACGCCGACGCCCGGGAGAACCTGCTGGATGCGCCCCACATCCGCCCCCTCATCGCCCTGCTGCGGGTCATCGACAACCCCGCGCAGGACATCTATCTCGCTGCCGCCATGCTGGGGCCAATGTTCGGCTTTACGGACGACGACCTCGTCCGCCTCCGGGCCGGAGCGCAGACACCCGATCAGCACACCCGCATCAGCCTCTACGGCGCAGTTTTACAGGCCGTCCAGAGCGGGGCGGAGGATGATTTCACCCGCCGGGTGCAGGCGTTCTACCGGCGTCTCACGGCCCTGCGCCGGATGGCCCGGAGCGTGCCGGTGGAGGAACTGCTGGAAGAAATTTTTGTTTCCACCGGCTACCTCGCCGCCCTCGGTGCCATGGAGAACGGCCAGCGCCGCCGGGAGGACGCGCGGCGCTTCGCCTCCTTCTGCGCCGGGGCGGGCGCGGGCGGCATCTCGGCCCTCGTCCGTGCCATCGATGCGGCCACGCTGGCGGGCTCCACCGGGCAGGAGACTGCCCCCGGCGGGGCGCGGCCCGGCTGCGTCACCATCATGACCATCCACCGCTCCAAGGGCTTGCAGTTCCCGGTGGTGTTCGTGGCCGACACGGCCCGGCAGTTCAACGCTGCCGACACTCGCCAGCCCGTCCTGCTCCACCGCGTCTGGGGCGCGGGCCTCCGTCTCCGTCCCGAGGGCGGCGAGGGGGCCTATAAGACGGCGGCCTACACCGCCCTCTCCACCGTTCACGCCGCCGAGATGCGGAGCGAGCAGATGCGGCTTTTGTATGTGGCCCTCACCCGGGCGCAGGATAAGCTGATCCTGACGGTGCCGCTGGGCATCGGCCGGACGTCCAACCCCTTCGCCAAAGCCGCCGCCTTCCTCGCCGCCGGGGCGGGGGAGACCCTGAACGCTCAGGCGGGCAGCTTCGCCGACTGGCTGCGGGCGGCGCTCCTCGTCCACCCCAACGGCGGGCCTCTCCGCCGTCTGGCCGGGAACCTCGAGCTGCCCTTTGCGGACACCAGAAGCACCATCGACCTCACAGTGCAGGCCGATGTCCTCCCGCCCGAAGAAGCCTCCGCCGAGGCGGAAGAGCCGCCCCGGCCCGAGGCCGACCCGGCCCTTGTGGAGACGCTGCGGCAGGGCTTCGGCTGGCGGTATCCGGCGGCAGCGCTGGCGGACATCCCGGCTAAGGTCAGCGTGACCAGCCTCGTCCACGCCGCGGAGCAGACCACCCTCGAGCGCCCGGGCTTCCTTTCGAAGGACGGCCTCACCGCCGCCGAGATGGGTACGGCTCTCCATGCCTTCCTCGAGCACGCCGACTTCGGGGCGCTGGCCGCTGTGCGGGACGCAGAGGACGACGCCGTTCTGGCCGCTGTCCGCGCCGAACGGGAGCGTCAGGCGGCGGCGCAGCTCACGCCCCCCGCTATTGCCGGGAAGCTGGATGTCTATAAGATACTCCGCTTTGTGCGCAGCGAGGCGTTCCGCCGCATCTGCGGGGCAGAGGATGTGCTGCGGGAGCTGGCTTTTATCACCTCGCTGCCTGCCGCCGAGGTCATGGCCGCTCAGGGCCGCGCCCTGCCCGACGGCCCTGCCGCCGACGCCGGGGTACTGGTGCAGGGCATCGCGGACATCGTCCTCATCTACCCCGACCACCTCGAGCTTCTGGACTACAAGACGGACCGCCGCAAGACTCCTGCCGACTTCGTCCGCGCCTACCGCGCTCAGCTGGAGCTCTACGCCAGGGCCATCGATAAGCGCTTCGCCCCCCGGCGGGTGACTTATAAAGGGATATATTCGCTGGAGCTGGGGGAGCTGATAGAGGTATAAATAAGAAAGCAGGGCGCAAAGCCTCTCCCTTTGGGAGAGGTGTCACCGAAGGTGACGGAGAGGTTGGATCTGGCGGTGGCCTGCGGGCAGGCTGTCCTTCGTCCAACCTCTCAGTCTGCTTCGCAGACAGCTCCCCTAGTAGGGGAGCCTCTGGCGAAGAGGCAAGGTTTTAAGGTGCAACGGAAAAGCAAACATAAAATTTCAAATTCCCGCATAAAAATGCTTGACAGCCTCCCCGGGGTGTGGTAGAATACCTGAGTAAAGAAAGCAGCTACGGCCTGTGCCGCGCTCGCCTTGAGGGGTAAGGATCCCCGGGCTATACCCTGAACCGATTCGTCTTGAAGACCGAATCGCGCTTTTGAGTGAATTTTGCGCGGCTGTCCCGAAACTGGGGCGGCCGCGTTTTCTATGCCAAAAAACGCAACACTATGGACTATTGTTTGGAGGTGCATTCATTATCGCTACCGCTGGAAAGTCGAAGGAACTGGAGATCAACGGTCAGATCCGTGACCGTGAGGTTCGCCTGATCGGAGCCGACGGCGAGCAGAAGGGCGTGGTCAGCATTCAGGTGGCCATGCGCGCTGCTGAGGACGCCGGACTTGATCTGGTCAAGATCGCCCCGCAGGCTGTCCCGCCTGTGTGCAAGGTGCTGGATTACGGCAAGTACCGCTTTGAACAGCAGAAGAAGGAGAAGGAAGCCAAGAAGAACCAGAAGGTGGTCGAAGTCAAAGAGACCCGCCTCTCGCTCAACATTGACACCAACGACTTCAACACCAAGCTGAACCAGACGGCCAAGTTCCTGGCCGCTGGCCACAAGGTAAAGGCCTCGATCCGTTTCCGCGGCCGTGAGATGGCGCACAGCGCACTCGGTGCTGACGTGCTGAAGCGCTTTGCCGAGGCCCTGCCTCAGGCAAGCATGGATAAGCCGCCGGTCCTCGAGGGCCGCACGATGTCCATTCTGCTGATCCCGAAACCCAATAAGGACTAATTTTAGGAGGATACTAAAATGGCTAAGATGAAACTGAAGACGCACTCCGGCGCTAAGAAGCGCTTTAAGCTGACCAAGAACGGCAAGATCAAGCGCGGCCATGCATTCCGCAGCCACATCCTGACCAAGAAGACCACCAAGCTGACCCGTGGTTACCGTCAGCCCAGCTACGTTGATAAGACCAACGCAGCTACCATCAAGAGCATGCTGCCCTACGCCTAAGAGCGAGCCGCAGGCAAACACATTCTACTGAGATAACTAAAGGAGATATAAAAATGGCACGTATTAAGGGCGCAACCATGACTCACAAACGTCGCAAGAAGATGCTGAAGCTGGCCAAGGGCTTCTACGGCTGCAAGAGCAAGCACTTTAAGATGGCTAAGCAGCAGGTCATGAAGAGCGGCAACTACGCTCTGGCTGGCCGCCGCATGAAGAAGCGCCAGTTCCGCAACCTGTGGATCTGCCGCATCAACAACGCTGTCCGTCCTCTGGGCATGAACTACTCCAGCTTCATGGCTGGCCTGAAGAAGGCAGGCATCGAGCTGAACCGCAAGATGCTCAGCGAGATGGCCATCAACGATCCTAAGAGCTTCGCAGCTCTGGTCGAGACCGTGAAGAACGCCTAATAGACCTTAAAAAAGACGCCCGCGCGTATCAAATACGCGGGCGTCCTTTTTGTATGTTTTGGTAGTTGGAGGAAAGACGGATGGAGAAGATCACCAGCCGGGAAAACGCAAAAGTCAAATACGCCTGCCGTCTGGCGTCCAGCGGGGCGTTCCGCCGGGCCGAGGGCCGCTTTCTGGCTGAGGGGCGGAAGCTCTGCCCCGAGCTTTGCCGGGGCGCAGAGCTGGAGACCCTCTTCTGTACCGAGTCGGCGCTGGAAAAATGCCCGGAACTTTCGGAGCTGCCGGGCGAACACTACCTTGTGGAAGACCATGTGGCCGATAAGCTGGCCGACGTGGGGACCCATCAGGGGGTGTTCGGCGTCTTCTGCACCCCGGTGCACACCTTAGAAGAGGTGAAGACCGGCGGGCGCTACCTCGCCCTCGAGCGGGTGCAGGACCCCGGCAACGTGGGGACGCTGCTCCGCTCTGCGGCGGCCTTCGGCTTTGACGGCGTGCTGCTCAGCGACGGCTGCGCCAGCGTCTTTGCGCCCAAGACCCTTCGAGCCTCCATGGGCGCAGCGGTGCGCATCCCCGTCATCGAGGCGGGGAAGATGCCCGAGGCCATCGCCCTGCTGCGGGAGAAGGGCATCACCTGCCTTGCTGCCGCCCTCTACCAGTCCCAGCCCCTGAGTGCGGCGGCGTCCGGCTACCCGGACGGCGTCTGCGTCGTCATCGGCAGCGAGGGTCAGGGCCTCACCGATGAGACCATCGCCGCCTGCACCGGCACTGTCCGCATCCCCATGACCGACCGGGTCGAGAGCCTGAACGCCGGCATCGCGGGCAGCATCCTGCTCTGGCATTTCCGGGAGGAGAGCCTGTGACGCGGGCCGACTGGCCGGGGGATGACCCTTCGGCAGGGCCGGATGACATCCTTTACTGGCTCTGGCTGGCCCGGGCGCTTGGCCCGGCCAGTCTCTATGCAGGCTGTGTGCTGGACCGGTTCGGGGATGCCAGAAGCGCGTGGGAGGCGAGAGAAACGGACGCGTTCCGCGAAGCGGTGGGGGAAAATGCCGCACTGCGAGCCTGTCAGCCGGAGAACGCGCCGGACACCTATCGCTCGTTCACGCGGATGTGCATGGAAAAAGGCGTCCACATCCTGCCCTATGACGACCCGGACTATCCGCTGGCCTTCTCCCGCATCTCCGATATGCCGCTGGTGCTCTACTGCACCGGCGACCCCCGCTGGCTCAATGAGCCTGCCGCCGTGGGAATGGTGGGGACCCGGAAGCCCACCGAATACGGTCTGCGGGCCGCAGAGGATATTGGGCGGGGCCTCGCCCGGGCGGGGGCCGTCATCGTGAGCGGTCTGGCCGACGGACTGGACAGCGCCGGACACCGGGCGGCGGTAGGGGAGAACTGCCCCACCATCGCGGTGATGGGCGTCCCCATCGACCGGACCTACCCCGCCGCCAACCGGGAACTCCGCCGGGCCATCGAGAGGCGGGGCTGCGTCATCAGCGAGTACCCGCCCGAAAGTGAGCCGGTGGGTGCTGTGGGCTTTTTGCAGCGCAACCGCCTCATCGCGGCCCTCTCCGGGGCGCTGGTGGTGGTGGAGGCCAAGGAAAAGAGCGGCACCATGTCCACCGTGGGCCACGCAGAGCGGTACGGTAAGCCGGTGTTCGCCGTGCCGGGCAGCATTTTTTCGTCCGCCTCGGCGGGGACGAATGCCCTTCTGCGGGACGGACGCGCAAAAGCGGTCTGTACAGCGGCGGATTTATTTGGTACACTGGGGCTGCAGGCCACAAGACCGGCCCCGGCACCCCGGGAGACGCCCCGGCCCCTGAGTGAAAATGAGCGGCTGGTGCTCTCCTGTCTCGGCGCAAAGGCGCAGGGCGTGGAGGAGCTGGGCGTCAAGAGTGGCCTGCCCACGGCGGCGCTGCTGGGCGTCCTGATGAAGCTCGAGCTTGCGGGCCGGGTGAGCTGCCTGCCGGGCAAACGGTATATTCTGCGCGGAGGAAGCGCAAGTTAAAGAGGAATAACCTCTCCGTCATCGCTGCGCGATGCCACCTCCCCTACCGAGGGGAGGCCTTGGCATATCGGAAAGCCTCGCCTCTTCGCCAGAGGCTCCCCTACTAGGGGAGCTGTCTGCGAAGCAGACTGAGAGGTTGTACGAAGGCGGGCCTGCCCGAGCAGCAGCGGCTGATGAGGATTTATATATAGGAGAAGAACGTAATGGCAAAACTCGTCATCGTGGAGTCGCCTGCCAAGGCGAAGACCATCGGCAAATATCTGGGCAAAGACTACGAAGTTACGGCCAGCATGGGCCACATCCGCGATCTGCCCGCCTCCCAGCTGGGCATCGACATCGAGCATGACTATGCGCCGCAATACATCAGCATCAAAGGCAAGGAAAAGCTCATCAAAGAGCTGAAGAGCAAGGCTAAGCACTCCGACGGTGTGCTGCTGGCGACCGACCCGGACCGTGAAGGCGAAGCCATCAGCTGGCATCTGGCCAACATCCTGGGTCTCGACCCCCACGAGCCCAACCGCGTGACCTTCGATGAGATCACCAAGAAGGGCGTGAAGGAGGGTATGGCCCACCCCCGCGCCATCAACGAAGACCTCTTCAACGCCCAGCAGGCCCGCCGTGTGCTGGACCGTCTGGTGGGCTATAAGCTGAGCCCCTTCCTGTGGCGGAAAGTCCGCCGCGGTCTGTCGGCGGGCCGCGTCCAGAGCGTGGCCGTCCGCATCATCGACGACCGCGAGAAGGAGATCGAAGCCTTCAAGCCCGAGGAATACTGGAACGTGGACGCCACCCTGGGCGTGGGCCGGAAGAGCTTTACGGCCCGTCTGGCCTCCGACGACAAGGGAAAAAAGCTCCTGCCGCACTCTGAGGCCGAGGCCCGCGCCATCGAAAAGGGCCTCGAGGGGGCCGAGTACACCGTGGGCGAACTGAAAAAGGGCAAGCGCGCGAAGCAGCCCACCCCGGCCTTCATCACCAGTACCCTGCAGCAGGAGGCATCCCGCCGTCTGGGCTTCACGGCCACCCGCACCATGCGGGCTGCCCAGACCCTGTACGAAGGCGTGGACATTGCCGGCCACGGCACCATGGGCCTCATCACCTATATGCGTACCGACAGCCTCCGCATCTCCGACGAGGCTGTGGCAGCTGCCAGAGAGTACATCGCCGGGGCCTACGGCGAGAGCTATATCTGCCCCTACAAGCGCACCTGGAAGACCAAGAGCGCCACGGCAGCGCAGGACGCCCATGAGGCCATCCGTCCCTCTGTGCCGGGCCTGACCCCCGACGAGGTGGACAAGAGCATCAGCGGCGATACCGCCAAGCTCTACCGGATGATCTGGAGCCGCTTCATGGCCAGCCAGATGGCGGACTGCCAGCAGGACACCGTGTCCGTCACCGTCTATGCCGGCGGCTACCGCTTCAAGGCCAGCGGCTACACGGTCACCTTCGACGGTTTCACCGCCCTGTACGAAGAGGCCACCGACGAGAAGGAAAAGAAGGAGACCAGCCTTCCTCCCCTCGAGGAGGGTCAGGTGCTCAAGCTGCGGGAGCTGAAGAGCGAGCAGAAGTTCACCCAGCCCCCCGCCCGCTACACCGAAGCCACCCTCATCAAGGCGCTGGAGGAGAACGGCATCGGCCGCCCCTCCACCTACGCCCCCATCATCACCACCATCATCGACCGCGGCTATGTGGAGCGGGAGCAGAAGAAGCTCAAGCCCACCCTGCTGGGCCGGGCCGTGGACGGCCTGATGCTGGAGCAGTTCCCCCACATCGTGGACGTGGATTTCTCGGCAGAGATGGAGAAGAACCTTGATAAGGTCGAGAGCGGCAAGACGGACTGGCACAAGACCGTGGACGACTTCTACAAGGGCTTTGCCGCCAGCCTCGAGCAGGCCGAGAAGAACATGGAAGGCAAGAAGGTCAAGGTGCCGGACGAGCCGTCCAGCGAGGTCTGCGACCTCTGCGGCCGTCCCATGGTCATCAAGGTGGGCAAGTACGGCAAGTTCCTGGCCTGCAGCGGCTTCCCCGAGTGCCGCGGTACCAAGCGCCTCGTGAAGGACACCGGCGGCATCTGCCCCAAGTGCGGCAAGGGCCGTATGCTGGAGCGCAAGAGCGCCAAGGGCCGCATCTACTACGGCTGTGAGCGCTACCCCGACTGCGACTTCATGACCTGGGATATGCCGGTGGCCGTCAAGTGCGAGAAGTGCGGCTCCACTCTGTTCCGCAAGGGCTCCAAGCTCTACTGCGCAAAAGAGGGCTGCGACTTTGAGATGCCGGTGCCGAAGAAAGACTAAATAAGGAGTAAACCTCTCAGTCTGCTTCGCAGACAGCTCCCCTACCGAGGGGAGCCCTTGGCAGGGCGGGAAAGTCTCCGCTGACTGCCTCGGGCTTGAAGTAAGATGAAAGGGATATTAAATGAGCAACTATAAAGTTACTGTTTTAGGCGCCGGTCTGGCGGGCTGCGAAGCGGCCCTCTGGCTGGCGGGAAAAGGCGTACAGGTGGAGCTCTATGAGCAGAAGCCCACTCACTTCTCCCCGGCCCACAAGAGCGAGGGCTTCGCGGAGCTCATCTGCTCCAACAGCCTGAAAGCCGAGCGTCTGGACTCCGCCTCCGGCCTGCTGAAAGAGGAGATGCGCCGGATGGGCAGTCAGCTCCTGAACGCCGCCGAGGCGGCCCGCGTGGCCGCGGGCGGTGCGCTGGCCGTAGACCGCGACACCTTCAGCGCCGAAGTCACCCGGATGGTGGAGGCTGAGCCGAACATCACCGTTCACCGGGAGCGGGTGGAGCACATCGACGAGAGCACCCCCATCCTCGTGGCCACCGGCCCCCTGACGGACGGTGCGCTGGCGGACGAGATCGGCCGCCTGACCGGCGATGAGCGCCTCCACTTCTACGACGCCGTGGCCCCCATCGTGACGGCGGAGAGCCTCGACTATGAGAAGGTGTTTGCCGCCTCCCGTTACGACCGGGGCGAGGCCGACTATCTCAACTGTCCCTTCAACAAGGCCGAGTACGAGGCATTCCACGCCGCGCTGGCCTCGGCAGAGCGAGCTCCGCTCCATGAGTTCGACGCGGGCGCAGAGCAGGGCGCACAGCCCGACCCCGATGCCCACGGCAAAAAAGCGGATACCGTCACGGTCTACGAGGGCTGTATGCCCATCGAGATCATGGCGGCCCGGGGTGCCGACACCATGCGGTTCGGCCCCCTGCGCCCGGTGGGCCTCATCGACCCCCGCACCGGCCACCGCCCCTGGGCCAACGTCCAGCTCCGGGCCGAAAATAAGGAGCGGACCCTGTATAACATCGTGGGTTTCCAGACAAACCTGAAATGGGGCGAGCAGAAGCGGGTGTTCAGCATGATACCCGGCCTCGAGAACACCGAGTTCGTCCGGTACGGCGTCATGCACCGCAACACCTTCCTCGACGCACCCCGGGTGCTGAGCGCAGGGCTCTGCCTCAAAGAGCACCCCAACGTCTTCTTTGCGGGCCAGATCACCGGCTTCGAGGGCTATATGGAGAGCGCGGCCTGCGGCCTGCTGGCGGCGCGGAACATTTACGCCCGTCTCGAGGGCAAAGAGCTGCCCGCACCGCCCATCGACACCATGTGCGGTGCGCTCATCCAGTATCTCACCACCGAGAACAAGCACTTCCAGCCCATGGGCGCGAACATGGGCATCCTGCCCCCGCTGCCAGAGGACCAGCGTCCCCGCGACAAGCGCCTGCGTTACATGGCCGTGGCCGAACGGGCCGTGGCCAGCTTCCAGCAGTGGCTGGAGGAAACTTCTCTGTAAAATGGACAACCTCTCAGTCTCGCTTCGCTCGACAGCTCCCCTACCGAGGGGAGCCTCTGGCGAAGAGGAAAAGCTTTCCGGAATGCCAAGGCCTCCCCTCGGTAGGGGAGGTGGCACGCCGCAGGCGTGACGGAGAGGTTATCCCCCAAGAAGGGAGAAAAACCTATGAAGATCATCGTAGATATGATGGGCGGCGACAATGCCCCCCTGGCCGTGCTGGAAGGCGCGGCTGCTGCCGTGAAGGAATACGGCGTCCAGCTCATCGGCGTGGGCGACGAGGCCCTTGTCCGCAAGACCGCCGCTGACAACAACATCTCTCTGGACGGCATCGAGCTGGTGAACTGCACTGAGGCCATTGAGATGTGCGACGAGCCGGCCAGGGCCATCCGCACGAAGAAGGATTCCTCCATCGTCGTGGGTCTGAATATGCTCAAAGAGGGCAGAGGCGACGCCTTCGTCTCCGCCGGCAGCACCGGCGCGCTCCATGTGGGCGCAAGCCTCATCGTCCGCACCCTGCGGGGCATCAAGCGCCCGGCGCTGGCCACCATGGTGCCGGCCAAGAACAAGGCGTATCTGCTGCTGGACTGCGGCGCGAATGTCGAGTGCCGCCCCGAGATGCTGGCCGCTTTCGCCGTCATGGGCAGCTGCTACGTGAACAAGGTGGAGGGCCGCACCTCCCCCAGCGTGGCGCTGGCCAACAACGGCGCCGAGGAGAGCAAGGGTACCCCGATGCTCAGAGAAGCCCATCAGCTGCTCAAGACCATCCCGGGTATCCGCTTTGTGGGCAACATCGAGCCCCGTGACGTGCCGAACGGCGACGTGGACGTGGTCGTCTGCGACGGCTTCACCGGCAACGTCATCCTCAAGCTGACCGAGGGCGTCGCCAAGATGCTGCTGGGGATGCTCAAGGGAATGTTCCTCAAGAACCTGGGCGGCAAGCTGGCCTATCTGCTGCTGAAGGACAGCGTGTCCGACCTCAAGCACCAGATGGACAGCGAGGAGTACGGCGGCGCACCCTTCCTGGGCGCAAAGCAGCCGGTCATCAAGGCTCACGGCTCCTCCAAGGCCAAGGGCATCAAAAATGCCATCCGTCAGGCTAAGATCTGCGTGGAGAACGATTTGTGCGGCACCATGCAGAGCGCATTGGATGAATTGAACACGGCAAAAGAATAAAAGGGAAACGAGCTTGCCCTCTCCGTCATTGCTTCGCAATGCCACCTCTCCCAAAGGGAGAGGCTTTTGGCTCCCCCTTTGGGGCAACAACGACGACCGCCGCCAGTGGCGGAAACAGGGAGTCGTTGTTGGGGCAGCGGCCAGCAAGACGCGCGCAATGCGCAGCGGATGCTGAGAGCCGCAACCCGGCCTTGTCGCGCGAAGCGCCTGAGAGGGCAAGGACGCTAACAGAGAATCAAGGGAGTAAAAAAACATGAGCCATCAGTTGGAAACAATTATTGGTTACAAGTTCAAGCACCCGGAGCTGCTGGAAACGGCGCTCACCCACACCAGCTACGCCAACGAGACCCGCCCGCCCGTCAAACACAACGAGCGGCTTGAGTTTCTGGGCGACAGCGTGCTGCAGATCGTCTCGGCGGACTACCTGTTCCACGCCTACGCCGACCGCCCCGAGGGCGATCTGACCCGCATCCGCTCCAGCCTCGTCAGCGAGGGCGCACTGTTCCAGTTCGCTCAGGAAATCAATCTCGGCGATTACCTGCGTCTGGGCCGGGGCGAAGAGCACTGCGGCGGCCGCACCCGCCCCAGCGTCGTGTCGGACGCCTTTGAAGCCCTCATCGCCGCCCTTTACCTCGACGGCGGCATGGAGGTGGCAAAGAACTTCATCCTGCCCTTCATCACCGAGGGCAAGCACGCCGAGGCCGACTACAAGACCCGCCTGCAGGAGATCGTCCAGCAGAACCCCGAAGAGAAGCTGAGCTATGTGGTGGAGCAGGAGACCGGCCCCGACCACAACAAGCACTTTGTGGTGGCCGTCCGGTTCAACTCGGACTGCGTGGCCCGGGGCGAGGGACGCAGCAAGAAAATGGCAGAGCAGCACGCCGCCCGCGAGGCCCTGAAACTGCTGGGCGTCATCAAGGAAAAGTAACATGGTGTTCAAGGAACTGGAAATTCAAGGTTTCAAGAGTTTCCCCGATAAGGTCAGGATACGCTTCGACGAGGGCGTCACCGGCGTCGTCGGCCCCAACGGCTCGGGCAAGTCCAATCTGTCGGACGCGGTGCGGTGGGTGCTGGGCGAGACCAGCTCCCGCCAGCTTCGCGCTGCCGGAAAGATGGAGGACGTCATCTTCGGCGGCACCCGCCGCCGGGGAGCCATGGGCTTTGCCATGGTGCGCCTGACGCTGGACAACAGCGCCCACACGCTGGACATCGACGCCGACGAAGCCGTCATCGGCCGCAAATACTACCGCTCCGGCGAGAGCGAGTACACCATCAACGGCCAGCTCTGCCGCCTCAAGGACATCTATGAGCTGCTGCTGGACACCGGCATCGGCCGGGACGGCTACTCCGTCATCGGACAGGGCCGCATCGCGGAGATCGTTGCCGCAAAAAGCAGCGAGCGCCGCGAAATTTTCGAGGAAGCCTGCGGCATCGCCAAGTACCGCTACCGCAAAAACGAGGCGGAGCGGCGTCTGGCCGCGGCGGCAGAGAACCTCGAGCGTCTGCGGGACATCCTCGACGAGCTGGAAGCCCGGGTCGGCCCGCTGGAAAAAGAGAGCGAGAAGGCCCAGCGCTTTCTCGAGCTCAGCGCCCGGCGGAAGACGCTGGAAGTCACCCTCTGGACCGACGGCGTCCACCGCGCCCGGGAGGCCGTCCGCCGTCAGGTGCGGGACTATGAGACTGCTCAGGCCGAGTATGAGCGGTTTGACCGGGAGGCCAGAGCCGCCGAGGCCGAGGCTGAGAAGATCCGTATGCAGGCACAGCAGCTGACCATTGCCGTCGAGCGCCTGAATGGGGATATTCGCAGCATCACAGAAGAGCTTTCCGGCAGCGACAGCCGAATCGCCGTGCTGGAAAATGACATCGCCCGCAACGAGGAGAGCGCCGCCGCACTGAGGGAGGACATCGCCGCAGGCGAGCAGGACAGCACCGAGGCTGCCGCCGCGCTGGAACGCCACCGCGCCGTGGCCCGGTCCATGGCAGCGGCAGGGGAGAAGCTGGCCGCAGAGCTGGCCGAGCTGGACGCGGAACTGCTGCGCCTGACCAGCGAGAACAACGCCAGCGGCGCCCGCCGGGACATCCTGCGGGCTGAGGCGGCCGACCTGACGGCGAAGCGTACTGAGGCACAGGTGGCGAAAGCCGCCGCCGAAGCCGCCGCTCAGGCCGCGCAGGAGCAGCTGCCCGCCCTCGCCGAGAACACCGAGGCCCTCCAGGCCCAGCGGGACGAGGCAAAGCAGGATCTGGCCGATACCATCGAGTACCGGAAGATGCTGGCCGAGAACGAAAAGCAGCTGGCAAACGTGAAGGCCGGTGTGGAGCTCAAGCTGAAAGGCCGCCGCACCGCCCTCAATGAGGCCGATGCCGCCGAGCAGAAGCTTGGCCGTGAACTGGACGCCGCCCGTCAGCGCCTCGGCGTGCTGAAAGAGCTGGAAAAGAACATGGACGGCTACCAGAACTCGGTCAAGACGGTCATGCGGGCCGCGTCGGCCCGCCGCCTGCGGGGCATCATCGGGCCGGTGTCGTCGATTTTGAGCGTCGAGCCGGGGCGGGAAGTCGCCATCGAAACGGCATTGGGCGGCGCGCTGCAGAACATCGTGGCGGAGAACGAAGCCGCCGCCAAGGCCGGCATCGCCCTGCTCCGCAGCGAGAACGCGGGCCGCGCTACCTTTCTGCCGCTGGACACCGTTCAGCCCAGCTTTTTCCGGGGGAATCTCTCCGGTTCGGCCCGGCTGGCGTCCAGCCTCGTGAAGGCCGACCCCCGCTATGCGAACATCGTGTCGAATCTGCTGGGCCGCATCGTGGTGGTGGACGACATCAACGAAGCCTCCCGTGTGGCCCGGGAGCTGGGCTACCACAACAAGGTGGTCACGCTGGACGGTCAGGTCATCAACGCGGGCGGCAGCTTCACCGGCGGCAGCGTCCAGCGGTCGGCGGGCCTGTTCACCCGCAAGCAGGAGATGGAAGAGCTGCGCGTCAGGGCCGCCAAACTCCAGAAGGACTGCCTTGCGGCGCAGGACCGCACCGACGAGCTGAAAACGCAGGTGGATGCGCTGGCCGCAGAGCTGACCGCCACCGAGAGCGAGATCATTACGGCGGCCAATGACCGCATCCGCGCCGAGGCCGAACAGAAGCGCCTCGAGGCGGCTGTGGAGCAGTCGGAAGCGGCGCTCGCCGGGCGTCAGGATGAGATGGAGCGGCGGAAAGCCCAGCTGGACGCCGCCCGCGCCCGTGCCGAAGACGCCGCAAAGCAGGAAGAAGCCCTTGCCGCCGACATCGAGACGCGGACGGCCGAGCTGGAACGCATCGCTGAGGGCGACGACGCCTTCCTTGCACAGCAACGGAGCCTCGCCGAGCGCCTGAGCGCCAAGCGGATGGAGCAGTTGGCCCGTCAGAAGGACGCCGAGCTGGCCCGCAGCCAGATCGAAGCGCTGGAAAAACAGGCCAGAGACGCTGAGAGCCGCCGCGCTGCGCTGGAAGAGAGCCTCACCGCCCTCGCCGCCCGCAGCGGGGCCTGTCAGGAAGAAATCGAGGCCATCCGCCGGGCCAAGACCGACAGCACCGCGCTCATCGCGGCAAAAGAGGCCGAGATCCGCGAGGACACCGAGAAGCGCCTGCTCTGCCAGAAGGACGAGACGGAGGCTCTTGCAAAGGGCCGCGCCGCCGCCGATGAGCGGGAAGAGATGGGCCGCGAGATGGCCCGCCTGGCGGAGCGGAAAGCCGCAGCCGAGGGCGAATACGACCAGATGGCCGCGAAGCTCTGGGACGAGTATCAGCTGACCCTCTCTCAGGCCGAAGAGCTTTGCGTGGAGTTCGAGAACGTGAACGTCCTCCGGGCGCAGGTGGCCGACCTGCGGGGAAAGATACGCGCTCTGGGCAACGTCAATGTCAGCGCCATCGAGGAGTATCAGGAGGTCAAGGCCCGCTACGACACCCTCCGCGCTCAGGTGGAGGACGTCGAGGGCAGCAGGAACGAGCTGACCAGAATGATCACCAGCCTGTCGGGCCAGATGAAAGACATCTTCACCGACAGCTTCCGGGCCATCAACGAGAACTTTGGCCGCGTCTTTACCGAGCTGTTCGGCGGCGGCGAGGCCAGCCTTGTGCTGGAAGATGAGAGCGACGTGCTCTCCTGCGGCATCGGCATCCGGGTGGCCCCGCCGGGCAAGGTCATCAAGAATCTGGAAGCCCTGTCCGGCGGCGAGCAGGCGCTGGTGGCCATCAGCATCTATTTCGCCATCCTCGCCGTCAACCCCGCGCCCTTCTGCATCCTCGACGAGATCGAGGCCGCGCTGGATGACGCCAACGTCGTCCGCTTTGCGCAGTACCTGCGCCGGGTGAGCGACAAGACCCAGTTCATCGTCATCACCCACCGCCGCGGCACCATGGAGGCCGCCAACGTCCTCTACGGCGTCACCATGCAGGAGGACGGCGTCTCCAAACTGCTCAAACTCGATTTGGAACAGGTTGACGCGGAACTGGTTTCGTAGGTATAATAAGATGGAATTGAACCTCTCCGTCATCGCTGCGCGATGCCACCTCCCCTAACGAGGGGAGGCTTTGGCAGCCGGGTGAAGCTTGCTGGATACGCCAGAGGCTCCCCTACTAGGGGAGCTGGCGGGCGCAAGCCCGACTGAGAGGTTGTACGAAGGATAAGCTAAAAAAGAGCATAAAACCTGAAAAAGGAGAGAACCCATGGGACTCTTTGGATTTGGCAAAAAAGAAAAGGACAAAATGAAAGACGGCCTCGAAAAGACCCGCACGGGCTTTTGGGGCAACATCCTGAACACCCTCACCGGCAGCAAGATCGACGACGACCTCTACGATGAGCTGGAAGAACAGCTCATTCTCGCCGACGTGGGCGGCGACGTCGCCATGAAGCTGGTGGACGCCCTCCGCGACCGCGTGCAGGAAAAGGGCCTCAAGACCGGCGAACAGGCGGCTGATGCTCTGCGCGACATCATCGCCGACGAGATGCGCCCGGAGACCGAAATGGCGCTGGACGGCCATCCCGCCGTCATCCTCGTCATCGGCGTCAACGGCGTGGGCAAGACCACCAGCATCGCAAAGCTGGCCGACTACTACACCCGTCAGGGCAAAAAGGTCATGCTGGCCGCAGGCGACACCTTCCGCGCCGCTGCCAGCGAGCAGCTGGAGATCTGGGCGGGCCGCGCCGGTGTGCCGATCGTCAAGGCCGGCGAGGGCGCAGACCCCGCCGCCGTCATCTTCGACACCGTGAAGTCTGCCACCGCCCGGGGCTATGACATGGTCATCGCCGATACGGCCGGCCGTCTCCACAACAAGTCGAACCTGATGAGCGAGCTGTCCAAGATCAGCCGCAGCGTCAGGAAGGCCGCTCCCGAAGCCAGCCTTGAGACCCTGCTGGTGCTGGATGCCATCACGGGCCAGAACGCCATCAGTCAGGCGAAGGAATTCTGCAAGGCTGCGGACGCCACCGGCATCATCCTGACCAAGCTCGACGGCACGGCCAAGGGCGGCTGCGTGGTGGCCGTCAAGCAGCGCCTCGGCCTGCCGGTGCGGTTCATCGGCGTGGGCGAGGGCATCGACGACCTCATCCCCTTCACCCCGGAGGGCTTTGTGGAAGAGCTCATCCCCCGCACGGGATGGAAGCATTAACCTCTCAGACGCTTCGCGCCGCAACCCGGGTGCGAAGCACCATTGGCAGGTCGGGCAGCTCTGAGCGGACTGCTGGAAGCCTGATATGGCGCAAAATGTAGTGCTCCGCTGCCAAGGGCAGGGAGCGGCAGACATAGAAAGGGAGTAACCCCAATGAGAATTTGTGCAGCCACCGGCAACGCCGGAAAGCTCCGCGAGCTGCGGCGCATCCTCGAGGCTCAGGGCCACGAGGTGGTCAGCCAGAAGGAGCTTGGCATCACCATCGAGCCGGACGAGACCGGCACTACCTTTGAGGCCAATGCCCTCATCAAGGCCGAGACCATCTGCAAGGCCAGCGGCCTGCCCACCATCGCCGACGATTCCGGCCTCTGCGTGGACGCGCTGGACGGCGCTCCCGGCGTCTACAGCGCCCGCTACTGCGGCCATCACGGCGACGACGAGGCCAACAACGACAAGCTCCTCGAGAAGATGAAGGACGTCCCGGCGGGGCAGCGCGGCGCGAAGTTCGTGGCGGCGGTCTGCCTCATCCTGCCCACCGGCCAGCACCTCACCTGCCGGGGCGAATGCCCGGGCCGCGTCGCCTTCGCGCGGCTGGCCGGGGACTACGGCTTCGGCTACGACCCGCTCTTCATCCCCGACGAGTGCGGTGTGGGCAAGACCGATAAGCGCCCCAACTCGGAGGGCCGCAGCTATGCCCAGCTGACTCCCGACGAGAAGGACGCCATCAGCCACCGCGGAAATGCGCTGGCGGAGATGGAGAAGGAGCTGCCGGAGTTTTTGAAGAAAGCGGAGTGATGTTTTCTTTTGCCGCCAAAAGAGAACCAGAACTGGTTCTCGCGCCTGTGCGCGGGGGTAGAGCGCTTTTTCGCTGGGCTAAGTTCTCTTTTGCGTGCCAAAAGAGAACCAGAAAACCACCAGCGATTTCGACGCGCTGGACCCACGAGAAAGGGGCTGCTCGCCCCTTTCAGACCCCAAAGGAGTTGTCGAAGCCCAAAAATGCTAGCCGCTTCGCTAAACGCATTTTTTGGGCTTCTCCGGTTTACGGCTCCGCCGAGGGTGTTACGTTTCTGCTGGACGTTATGTCCAGCAAGGGCGTAAAGTCTGCTGCGAAGCAGCAAATTGGAGAAACGAGAAAAAAGCGTTAAGCGCAGCGACTAGCTTTTTTCCGTTTCGACTTCT
>OBXZ01000700.1_pt1 | contig 25612 bp, 21 predicted proteins | sample 1538171 | NCBI WGS metagenome assembly OBXZ01 (sample SAMEA2580161, study PRJEB22360) | human gut metagenome | biome: human gut; feature: human-associated habitat; material: faeces | place: Denmark | collected 2008/2010
GAACGTGCAGATTACTGCAAAAAGCACTGGCGGGCATGCCAGCCAGCCGCCCCGGCACAGTGCAGTGGGCATTTTAAGCCGCGCTATCGTAGCGTGCGAGAACCATCCCTTCCGCGCAGAGTTAACAGACCCAATTCGCGCAATGCTTGAAACCGTTGGCCCTCACGCGCCTTTTGGGCTGCGGCTGGTCTTCGCAAATCTCTGGTGCTTTGGCGGGCTCATCACAGCTGCCAGCCAAAAGCTGGGCGGCGAGCTGAATGCAATGATGCGCACCACGATGGCTTTTACGATGGCGGAAGGATCGAAGCAGGCCAACGTGCTGCCCAACGAGGCAAAAGCTACTGTGAATCTGCGGCTGATTAACTCCACTACAACCGAAGATGCGCTGGCTCACCTTACTCGTGTGATCAATGACCCTGATGTGGAAGTAAAGATGCTCGAGGGTATGAATGCTTCGCCCTATGCCGATACTGCCAGCGTGGAATATAGGCTGCTGACCGAAGCGGTGGCTGAAACATGGCAAGGCTGCATTGTTTCGCCGTATCTGATGATTGCCTGTTCGGACTCTCGCCATTTTTCTAAAATCTGCAATAACGTGTTTAAATTTTCGGCCATGCAGCTTTCAAAAGCACAGCGTGCCTTAATACATAATGATAACGAGCGTATCCCTGTAACCGAAATTGGTAAAACAGTCGAATTTTTTACGAGATTGCTCCAAAAACTTTGAACGCCTTTTCCACCAAAAGCCACCCAAGCCGGGTGGCTTTTGTGCTATAATAACCGCATAAGAAAAACTTGAACGTCAGCGCAGTATCTAAAAGAGGTGAGTGGACATGCCGTCAGAGTTCAGTATTAAAATTTATGAAATTGTAAAACAGATACCCCAAGGCTGTGTGGCAAGTTACGGGCAGGTGGCTGCACTTGCAGGTAACCCGCGCGGTGCCCGTGGGGTTGGCTTTGCCATGCACCGAAACCCGGAGCCGGGCGTCATACCCTGCCACCGTGTGGTGTTTGCGGATGGCGGGCTTGCGCCTGGCTTTGCGTTTGGCGGCCCGGATGCGCAGCGCCGCCTGTTAGAGGCGGAGGGTGTTGTTTTTTTGCCGGATGGCAAAGTGGACATGCAGCGCTGCCGCTGGCTGTAACCTGAAACGAAAGGAAGTGCAGAGCCGATGTTTCGACTTGCTGAAAAAACGGATGCCGCAGCGCTGCTTGCGGTGTATGCACCCTATGTAGAAAATACTGTGGTCAGCTTTGAGTACACGCCGCCTACGGCAGAAGAATTTGCTGCGCGCATTGCAGAGCTGGAGGGCCACCTACCCTGGATTATCGCCGAGCACCAAGGTAAGGTGCTCGGCTATGTATGCGCACACCCATATGCCTCCCGCGAAGCATATCAGTGGAGCATTGAAACCTCGATTTATTTGTCGCCCGAAGTGCATCGGCTTGGTGTAGGGCGCAGATTGTATGACGCACTGTTTGAGCTGCTGGCTTTGCAGGGCTATACCGATGCGTGGGCAATAATTTCTCAGCCAAATCCCGGCAGCGAGGCGTTCCACAAAGCGTATGGCTTTGCTTTTTGTGGTGAATTAGCGCATATTGGATATAAACAGGGGCAATGGCTGGGTGTTACCAACTGGCATAAAAGTGTTATTCCGGGCGATGCGCCTCCGCAGCCGCTGCGCCGCTTAGGGGAACTCAACCCGGCGCAGATTTCTGAAATTTTGGCACGGCACGCATAAGCGTGTAAAAAGCACAGATCGGCAAAGAAAGGATTTTTTTCTATGGCAAAAAAAGAAGAAAAAACAAATGTAATGCGGTTGCTGGATAAAGAAAAAATCGCTTACACTGCACACGAATATGACCACAGCGACGGAGCCATTGATGGGGTGGCAGTGGCCCAAAAATTAGGCCAGGACCCGGCGCAGGTTTTTAAAACGTTGGTCACTCGCGGGGCATCGGGCAGCTTTTTTGTCTTTTGCATCCCGGTTGCAAAGGAGCTGGATTTGAAAAAAGCGGCAAAGTCTGTAAAAGAGAAGTCGGTCGCAATGATACATGTTGCAGAAATCAACCAGATTACCGGATATATCCGTGGCGGTTGCAGCCCGCTTGGCATGAAAAAGCGATTTATCACCGTGTTTGATGAATCGGTGCTGGGGCATACTTCTGTCATGGTATCCGCCGGAAAAATCGGCTATCAGGTAGAGGCTGCGCCGAAAGATTTGATGCGCCTTTGCAATGCAACCGCAGCACCGCTGACAATGGCCGAGTAAAATGCGACAAAAAAGACCTGCCTCAATTAAGTGAAATGCCAAAAAAAAATTTGGTACTTGCGCTTGGGCAGTTCCTATGTTACAATACAAAATCGTGTGATTGATTATATAAATTCACAATATGGGTGAATGTTTCCTACCAGCTGCCGGAAAAACAGTTGACTATAATCTTCCTAACAAGGGGAAAGTATAGGCAAAGTTGTACCGGCAGTTTTTGCGTCTGGCAGGTGCGTTTTATCCAGTTATCGCAATTTTGAAAGTGAGGTTGTCCAAAAGATGAAAAAAGACATCGTGATCGTAGGCGCGGGCCCGGCGGGTATTTTCACCGCGCTCGAAATGCTGCGCCTTGGCAGCAAAAAAAGCATTCTGATCGTGGAAAAAGGCCAGGCAATTGAAAACCGCCGCTGCCCGAAAACCAAAACCAAAAAATGCGTTGGATGCACCCCCTGCCATATTACCACCGGATTTTCCGGCGCAGGCGCATTTTCAGACGGCAAACTCTCGCTCAGCTACGAAGTAGGCGGCGACCTGCCCAGCCTGATTGGCGCAGACCGTGCGCAGGAAACCATTGATTATGCTGACAGCATCTACCTTGAGTTTGGTGCAGATACCCACGTAGAGGGCGTTTCTGATGACGAAGAGGTCAAACATATCCGCAAGCGCGCCATTCAAGCTGGCTTAAAACTGGTCGATTGCCCTATTCGTCATCTCGGCACCGAAAAAGCACAGGAGATTTACCTCGCTATTGAGCAGCATCTGCTTGCAAACGGCGTAGAAATTTTGTTTGGCTACGAGTGTGTGGATTTGATTCTCGACGGCGACCGCTGCACCGGTGTTACCGTTACTGACGGACGTAAAGACGAAACAATTGAAGCCGGCAGCACGGTAATTGCAACCGGACGCCGCGGGGCAGACTGGCTTGAAAAAGTTTGCGCCAAGCACGACATTGCACACGAACCCGGCACCGTAGATATCGGTGTGCGTGTGGAAGTACGCAACGAAGTGATGGAGCAAGTCAACAATGTATTGTACGAATCCAAGCTGATTGGTTATCCGAAACCGTTCAAAAATAAAGTGCGTACTTTCTGCCAAAACCCCGGTGGTTTCGTCAGCCAGGAAAACTATGACAACGACCTCGCCGTGGTGAACGGGCACTCTTATAAAGAGCTGAAATCCAACAATACCAACCTTGCAATTCTTTGCTCGCACAATTTTAACGAGCCGTTTAATCAGCCGATTGCTTACGCGCAAAAGGTGGGCGAGCTAACCAATATGCTCGGCGCAGGGCATATTCTTGTACAGCGTTACGGCGATATTCTCGATGGCAAGCGCACCTGGCAAAAAGAGCTGGACCGCTCCAACCTGAAACCGACCCTGCCGGATGCCATTGCAGGCGATATTACCGCCGCGATGCCTTACCGCGCTATGGTCAACATCATTAACTTTATCGCGGCAGTTGACCATGTGGTACCCGGTTTTGCTTCGATTGAAACGCTGCTCTATTCACCTGAGCTGAAGTTTTACAGCAACCGTGTAAAAATGGATGAAAAGTTCAATACCAACGTTGCCGGTCTGCACTGCCTCGGTGATTCCAGCGGCTGGACCCGCGGCCTGATGATGGCCTCTGCCATGGGCGTGCTGATGGGACGAGAGCTGGTATAGCAAAGTCTACTGTATTTTAATAAAAAGCAAGGGCTGCAAGCCACTGGAAACAGTGATACTTGCAGCCCTTACGCTTGAGGGAAAGCATTTACACCGCGCGCCATAAGGAGTAAAACAGCTTGGATAAGCATCATGTGGTGTATAAATGAAATAGATCAATGTTGTGAAATTAACTAAAAATGAAAAATAAAATTTCAAAATATTGACAAACATGTAAATGATTAATTACAATGAAGCTAATAAGTGGTTCTGCAATAATTGAGTTGTTATGAAAAGCCTAGTAGCTCTCGGGTATTTGTTAAGGATTGTGTATGTTTTCATTGCTGGTCTTTGCAGCAAATTACACACAGCTTTCTGAAAATATATTTATTTTACAACAATGCCAAAATGGGAGAATCTCTTTGTACCAGACGAATTTATTATAATGGAAAAGCCCCCAGCAGACAAAAAACCAAGGGTCCCATCGTTACTTATTCTTTTTACTAAAAAGTGAGGTGTTGTCTTTTGAAGAAAAAAATATGGATTGGATTAACCCTTTGTATCGTTGGGATAGTGATACTATTATTTTTGGTGAAAAGCTTTTTTATACCGCAAGGCATTGACGCCACTTTGTTACTGCTCATGGTGGGCACTGGCGTTTTTTCAGTAGGCGGTACTTTACTGGTGCAAGGAATGACACAAAAACAAAAGTGACACTCAATATAATCGCAGAACAGTGGAAACAGATTGCCACAAATAAAAGGAATTGCCCGGCGTTGGTCTTTACCAAGTCGGGCAATTTTTTATTAAAAAAGCAAAGGGTTAATGCGGCATTTCCGCAAGCCCCTCTCGCACCTTTTGCTCTGCAAGTGCAGGCAGGGCACGCCAGTCTTCGCGGGCATAACCTTCGGTTTCAATGGCGGGCAACACTTTGAGTGCAATTTTTGCGGGGCGAATCCAATAACCGTTACGCTCCATCAAATTTTCCGTGCCGCTGATGCAGCACGGAACCACAGCAACCTTGTTTTTTTGCGCAATTTTAAACGCGCCGCCTTTAAACTCGCCCAGCTCGCTGGTTTTGCTGCGAGTGCCTTCCGGGAAAATGACCATCGAGTAACCCTGAGATACCCAGTCAGCTGCTTCTCCAAGTGCAGCAACCGAAGCGCGCGGGTTTTCACGATCGATGAAAACACAATGCAGCTCTTCCATCCAGCCTCGAATGAGCGGAATTTTTTTAATCTCTTTTTTTGCTACAAGCGGTTTGGTGTCGTTGCCGAGATATCCCAGCATCAGCGGAATATCAAAATAGCCCAGATGGTTTGCCACATAAACAGCGGGGCCTTCCGGCAGGTTTTCCAGGCCCTCCACTGTTACCTGCGCACCGGCAAGCCGAATCAGCCGCCGTGCCCAGTTACCCACCACTTTGCGGGTTAACCGGTCGTGCTTTTCTCGCTCGCCTTTACGTCCGAGATGCCGCGTGTACACGAAAATCGGAAAGATAACAATCAGATAAAGCCAAAAGTAAATAAACCAGAGAATTGTGCGCATAAAGTTGGACCGCCTTAAAACTTATTTTTGTGGCCTGCACTATCCGCAAAGCACGCCGAAGTGCAAAAGAATGACCTTTTGATGAGCGACACCAAAAATGAAAACCAATCGTTTCAGCACTTTTTCAACGCGAGAAAAGATGTAGCTTACTTGAAAAGTACGTTTTTATCACGGAACAGTAAGCGGAAAAGGGGATACGCCTTCTGCCATTGGCGCTAAAAATGTTGCAGTATCGCTCTAGCTATTTTAACATGTTCTGCGTTATAATCATAGCAGAAACGAAAAACTTACGCAGATGGAGGCGAAAATAATGATTCGATTCAACCACTTTAATTTTAACGTGCTGGACCTGGAGCGAAGCCTTGCTTTTTACAAAGAAGCGCTTGGTCTTGCACCTGTACGCAGCAAAGAAAAGCCGGATTTTACGCTGGTTTGGCTGGGCGACGGAGAAAGCGATTTCACGCTCGAGCTGACCTATTTGAAAGAACGCACAGAGCCGTATAACCTGGGCGAGTGCGAATTTCACCTGGCTTTTGTAACCGATGACTACGATGCTTTGCTGGCAAAACACAAGGCCATGGGCTGCGTTGCGCTGGAAAATGAAGCAATGGGCATTTACTTTATCACTGACCCCGACGGCTACTGGATTGAAATTGTGCCGGTGCGCGAGTAAGCGAAGCTGCTTTTGGCCGTTGGCTTTTGTCACTGCTATAAAAGCATATTGCTCTAAAAAATGAAAAGCCGCCCGAATATGGGCGGCTTTTTTGTGTTTGCTTTAGATTCCAGCGTCAATTTCGCCAGCTTTTTGCAGCGTCTTTTTGGTAATTGCAGGGCCTACCAGCTCGTAAATCAGCGTGCCGCATAAAATAACAGCACGGATGGTTTCTGCATACTGCGGTACCACAGTTTGTGCCACAAACGTAAGGCCAATGGCAACACCTGCCTGTGGAATCAGTGCAGGGCCAAGATAGCGGCAGACGGTTTCGGGCGCTTTCATCAGCTTAGCGCCCAAAGCGGCACCGGACCATTTACCAGCTACGCGCAGCAGCACATAAACGATGCCGATCAGCCCAATAGAGGGCAGAACGGTGATGTTGAGGTCTGCGCCCGAGAGCACAAAGAACATCATAAACAGCGGGGGCGTCAGCTGGTCGCAAAGCGAGTAAACTTCTGCCGAAGTGCGCGAAAGGTTGGTAAAGGTGGCACCCAGTGCCATGCAAAGTAAAAGCGCCGAAACGTTAAGCGCGGTTGCCAGAGCGCTGCCCAGAAAAACAAAAGCAATGACAAGCGCCAGCCGGGCATCGCGGTGGGGGAAAAAGCGAAGCGCAAAGGTGAACACAAATCCAATCCCAATACCGAGCCCCACGGCCAGCAGCACTTCTACCACCGGTGCTGCGATGGAAGCGAGCAGAGAAACGCTTTCGGTGCTGTTCAGGGTGCCTGCAATGGCCACCGCAAAGCCGAAGGCAACAAGCGCCACGGCATCGTCAATGGCAACCACCGAAAGCAGCGTTTCGGTAACTGGGCCGCGGGCCTTATATTGTTTGATGACCATAACGGTGGCAGCCGGGGCGGTTGCCGCCGCAATGGCACCCAGTACAATGGCAAACGGAAGCTCGCAACCTGCCACCAGCAGCCCAAGTGTAACAAAAAGCACCGCAATAATGCTCTCGAAAAAAGCGATAACAATCGGAGTAGCGCCGACTCGCTTAAAATAACTAAATTTAAACTCGCCACCGACTGTAAAGGCGATGAAGCCGAGCGCCATATCCGAGATGATGGCAAGGCCTTCTGCGGCTTCTGCAGATAAGATGCCAAGCAGGTAAGGCCCAATCAGCAAGCCCCCCAGCAGATAACCGGTGACATCGGGCAGGCGAAGTTTTTTAATAAGTTTTGCAGAGATTAACCCGGCAAACAGGAGTACGGCCAGGTCATAAAGAACATTTAATGACATAGGGCTGTACTTCCTTTATTCTTTGATACCCTTGATGAAATCAATGGGCAGGGTAAAAACGACACCTGTATTGGGTGCATCCAGGTCGATCACTTCATCAATGATGGAAAGCACGACCGGCACGTTTTCGTCTTTCAGCGCCATCAGGATGGTGCGGTTTTCTTCCCGTGTGGGCTCCATCACCGCGCGCAGGCTACCCAAAAAGGACCCGTCCATATAATTTTCCAGCGCCATTGCCATGCCACGGCTGGAAAGGATGGTAGCACCGCGAATGCTATGCCGCTCAAACTTTTCGAGCAGATGCTCCAGTTCTTCTACCTTGTTTAAAATTAGGACCAAAAGTTTCATGATTTACCTCCTCAAATCCAAAATTAGTTTTAGGATTCGCCAAAACACAAGCGCCCCCATTGTAACATTTGAATTTCACAAATGCAAATTTTGCGGAAAAGTTGCAGATTATGCAAATACCGCCGCACTTTATATGCGACGGTATTGAAGAAAGTGAGATTAAATATCGCTTATTCCGGCGCTTTTAAGCTTTCTACCATGCTGATGCCAGAAAGTTTGGGGCGCATAACGAGCGCAACCACCAGGCTGAACAGCAGTGTTAGTACTGCGGCATAAAGATAGCTCGGAGCATAAATCGAACGGCCGAACATGACCATATCAATTTCTGCCGTGCGGATAACAAATTGGTGCAAGAACACACCAAGTATCAGCCCGACCCCTGTGCCAAATAGTGATAGCACCGCCGTTTCACGGTAAATATAAGCGGCGACCTCACGGTCATAGAATCCGAGCACTTTAATGGTTGCCAGTTCTTTTTCACGCTCGGTAATGTTGATGTTGGTCAGGTTGTAGAGCACCACGAACGCCAGTGCGCCCGCGCTGACAATCAGTACCACCACAATCGAGTTGATGCTGCGAATGCTGTTTGCAAAGCTGGTCGAGAGCTCGCTGGTAAACTGCACGCCGGCGACATCGCGGCATTTCAGCAGTTTTTCCGACAGTGTGTTTTGTAGGTTTGCATCTTCGGTAGCACGGCAAAGCAGCAGGTTGGGGTCAGCCGTTTGGCTAAACGCTTTCTCATAAGCACTGCGCGAAATAAAGAGGTAGTGCGATACATAGTTTTCGCAAATATCCGTGATAGTAAACACGGCTTTGCGATTATCGCTATTGGTAATTGTCACCTCATCGCCTACAGCAAGCCCCTGGCGCGCTGCAAACTTTTCGGTTACCACCACGGCATTATCATCGAATACCACGGGGGTATTGTTGGTGCGATGACGGAAGGTGAAGAACTCAGTGTACTTTTCGGCATTTTGGGGCACCAGCAAAGAAATGCTGTCTTTCGGCTTGCCGGAGGCTGGAACAACAGTCCATTCCTCCTGCAACACCGCAAGGTGGTCCTGCACGAGCTCTTTATCATTGAGCAGAGCGTTAAGGTCACGCCCATTCAATGCATCAGTGTTTTTCAGCGGAACCATCAAATTGTAGTTGTAAAGGTCATCAAATTGTTTCGAAACGATGTCCGAAATAGAATCTTTGACACCAAAGCCGGTCACCAGCAAAGCGGTACAGCCGGCGATGCCGATGACGGTCATGAAAAAGCGCTTTTTGTAGCGAATTAGGTTACGCGCGGTGACCTTATGTGTGAATTTGAGACGGCGCCACACAAACGGCATGCTCTCTAAGAAGATGCGCTTGCCAGCCTTGGGGGCTTTGGGCAGCATCAGCCGCGCTGGCACCTCTTTCAGCTCTGCCCAGCAGGCGTTAACCGTAGCAAGCAGCACGCAGATGGTCATTGCAGCTGCGGAGGTGATGCAGATAGGCCAGTCAAACGGGGTAACCGCTTTGGGAATTTCGTACATGATATTGTACGCGTTGATAATTAAGGAGGGGAAGAGCCGAATGCCGACGGCAAGCCCGGCAGCACTGCCCAGCACACCGGCGATACCGGCATAAAGCAGATATTTCAGCATGATTTTGCTGTTGGAATAGCCGAGCGCTTTTAAGGTGCCGATTTGGATACGCTCCTCTTCTACCATGCGGGTCATGGTGGTCAGTGCCACCAGTGCCGCAACCAGGAAGAAGAACACGGGGAAAACGCGGGCAATTGCTTCAATCTTATCCGCATTAGAAGCGTAGCTTGCAAAGCTCAGGTTATCAGAACGGTCAAAAATATACCATTCGCAGTTTCCAATGTCGCGCAATTTTGCTTCGGCATCGAGAATCTCTTCCTCCGCGTCAGAAAGTTTCTGGTCCGCTTCGGCTTTTTTCTCGGTATATTCTTTTTCACCGTCCGCATATTGCACCCGGGCATCGCTCAGCTTTTTCTCAGCATCTGCCACCTCAGCACGGGCATCCAACAGCGCTTTATCGGCCTGGATAAACCCGTTCTGGGCTGCAATTATGGTTGCGTTTAGCTCTTTCTCTTTTTGGCCGAGCAGGGTCTCCTGCTGCGCAAGCGCACTGTCCTGTGCCTGAATCTGGGTCAGCGCAGCGCTGTACTGCTGCTTGCCGGCTTCCAGCGCGGCGCGCGCAGTTTCGGTGGTCTGGCCTTGGGCAGCGATTGCGTTTAGCCCTGCCTGCAAGGCTGTTAGCTGGGCTGCGGTTTCAGGACTGGTGGGGCCAACGGCTGCGATAACTTGTGGCAAGAGTGCCAGCGCCTCTGCATCAGAGCCATCGTTTACCGGCAGGCCAATAGAGGTTGCCAGCTGGAATAGCGCTGCCTTTCCGGTTTCCAAACCGGCGATTTGCGTTTCCTGCGCGGTAAGCTGGGCAAGGGTTTGCTCCAGTTTGGTGTAAGCGGCAGTGATTTTTGCACGGCCCTCGTTTGCGGCGGTGCGCGCTTCGGTTAGCGCTTTCTGCGCGGTGGGAATCTGCTGTGCAAAGAGGTCTTTGTTTCGGTCCAGCTCGGTCTGGCCGTCAATAATGGCCTGCTTGCCGTCTGCAAGCTTTCTTTCGCCATCCGCAATTTCTCGGCGTGCATTTGCCAGCTCTTTTTCTGCATCCGACAGCTTTTCCTCTGCCTCGGCACGGGCATCGGCCAACTCTACTTTTGCATCCATAAGCTGGGTTTTTGCATCGCCAACCACTTCGTCATAACGCAGGGGAGCACGCTCGTTGCCCAGCGCTTCCAAAGTGGTGCTCACTTTTTCTACAAGCGCATCATAGTCGGCAGAAAAAGCGTTGTTTTCTAAAGCGCCTTCCAGCGTGAGATAAAACCCGGTATAAATTTCGCTCGAAAAGCTGGAATCCGGCGTGTAAGCCATCATGCTTACCGTGCCGTTGCCAAGCGTAGAATGTTCCCGCTCGACTGACATATAGTAAGCTGTTTTGGCAATGCCGACAACTTCAAAATCTTTGACGGCGAAGGTGTCTTCCGGGGATTCATTCGAAGCGTCCAGGCTCAGTCGGTCGCCCACTTTTGCAGGCAAACCGGTCAATGTGCTGGATTGCAGCAGAACACATTCACCGGCTTTTTCGGGCATGCGCCCTTCGATGAGCTGAAGCTGGTTCATATACGCCGGGTTTTCGGCGGAAGTATCGGCCGGCAGGCTGTGCATACGGGTCACCAGCGTCTGCCCAAGTGGCAGGGTCAACAACACGTCGCTGTCATAAACGGGGGCTATTGCCTTTATGCCCTCTATCTGCTTCACTGCGGCCAAATCGTCATCCGTGAGCCCAAGAGTAGAGAGCAGGCGTACGTCCATCATATTGGTGTCGTCGCAGTACCCGTCGGCAGAAAGCCGCATATCCGGTGTGGTGGAGAGCAGCCCGGACAAAAAGCCGACGCCGAGCGCTACGATGGCAAAGATGGACAGAAAGCGCGGCAGCGAGCTTTTAACGGTACGCAGAATGCTTTTTCGGTATGTTCTGTTCAAAGCTTACCACTCAATCCTTTCCACCGGAATAGGGTTGGGGTTGACTTCGTTCGAAATCGCCTTGCCGCTGTTGATGCGAATCACCCGGTCTGCCATTGCGGTGAGTGCGCTGTTATGTGTAATGACAATGACGGTGCGCCCGGTACGGCGGTATCCTGCAAAAGCTGAAGCACCTGTTTGCCGGTCTGGTAATCCAGTGCGCCGGTTGGCTCGTCACAAAGCAGTATTTTAGGATTTTTGGCAAGTGCACGGGCAATTGCAACGCGCTGCTGCTCACCGCCCGAAAGCTGTGCCGGGAAGTTGCCAAGACGCTCACCCAGGCCGACTTCAATTAAAGTTTCTTTAGCGTCCAGCGGCTCGCGGCAAATTTCGCTTGCCAGTTCTACGTTTTCTAGGGCGGTCAGGTTTTGCACCAGGTTGTAAAATTGAAAAACAAAGCCCACATCATACCGGCGATATTGGGTAAGCTGCTTTTTGTTATAGCTGGAAATCAGCGCCCCGTCCAGCAGAATGCGCCCCTCGTCGCAGCCATCCATACCGCCAAGCATATTTAGCACGGTGGTTTTACCGGCACCGGAAGGGCCAACAATAATGCAGAACTCTCCCTGCTCGATGTGAAAGCTGACGTGATCGGCCGCGGCGATTTTCACCTCGCCCATCTGGTAATACTTGCATACGTTCTCAAATGTTACAAAGGAACTCAAACGGGTCACCTCCAAAACGCAGGTTGCCCTGCGCAGATAATTTCTATTTTTTGTAGTTCTTGTGTGGTAAAGGGCGCGGCGTTTAGCGCCCCCAGGTTATCCAGAATCTGTGCCGGGCGCGATGCGCCAATCAGCACGCTGGTTACCTCGTCGCGGCGCAATACCCATGCCAGTGCCATCTGGGCAAGGCTTTGTCCGCGTTGCTGCGCCAGTTCATTCAGTGCGGTAATCTGGGTAAGCCGCTGCTCGGTTAAGGCACTGGACTTCAAAAAGGCCTCCCGCGCCATGCGGCTATCCTCGGGTACCCCGTGCAGGTAGCGATTGGTCAGTATACCCTGAAAAAGCGGAGAAAAGCAAATCAGCCCAAAGCCTTCGTCCCGCGCGGCTTGCAGCAGGCCATTTTCTTCGATGCGGCGGTCCATAATGGAATACCGTGACTGGTTGAGCACAAAGGGGCAATGCAGGTCACGCAAAAGCGCGGCTGCTTTTCGGGACTGCTCGCCGTCGTAATTGCTGATGCCGGCATAAAGTGCTTTGCCGCTGTGTACCGCTGCGGCCAGTGCGCCCATCGTCTCTTCCAGCGGGGTGTCCGGGTCAAACCGGTGCGAGTAAAAGATGTCCACATAATCAAGGCCAAGGCGCTGCAAGCTTTGGTCCAGACTTGCAAGCATGGCTTTGCGGCTGCCCCATTCGCCATAGGGCCCCTCCCACATATGGTAACCCGCTTTGGTAGAGATACAAAGCTCGTCGCGGTAAGGCTTAAAGTCCAGTGCCAGCAGGCGTCCAAAATTCTCTTCGGCACTACCTGGTACCGGCCCATAATTGTTTGCAAGGTCAAAATGTACAATGCCTGCGTCAAACGCGCAGCGCAGCATGGCGCGCATTGTGTCAAAGTTATCTACGCTGCCAAAATTGTGCCACAGCCCCAGGCTAAGGGCGGGCAGCCGCAGGCCGGTTTTACCTGCGCGTTGATAAGGCATTGTTTGATAACGCGTGTCAGCTGCCAGGTATTCCATGGTTTTACTCCTTAAAATTAATACTTATATTCCTATATGCTTCATTTTATTCTATTCTTTCCCGAAAGGTTTGGCAATACAAAAACTGTAGTAAAATAACGGCTTTCCACGATAAAGGAAGAATTTTCCACAAAGAACGCTTAACATGTTGAAAACCCGGGCGCGAAACCCCAAAACACTGCGATGTTTCGAGCCGATTTTTAAACAGCCTGTCCTAGAATGACAAAAGAAAACAAACCGCGCGCTTTATGGTGCGCATTCGGAAAGGGAGAGAAAAGATGATCAACCTCGCACAGGAGGGGCTGCGCCAGCAGGTCAAAAAAGCTCTGGGGGATGCCGCCCCCTATACCAAGCGGCTTGGGGCGGCTGCAGCCGCAGCATTGCTTGCAAGTACGCCGGGGCTTGGCGGCATTGCCCCGTTTGGGCCGGCGCTTACAGCAGCAGCCCCCGCGGCAGCGCTGCCCTTTGTGGCAGCGGGCGCAGTGCTTGGCTGTGTGCTGGGGCTACCATTTGCCGCAAGTGGCGGGTTGGTGGCGGCCTGTGTGGTAGCACTTTGCCTTCGGTTTGCTATGCAACGCTTTGCACCGGATAAGCCCGGCGTGCTGATTTCTGCCTGCGGCAGTGCGCTAACCCTGCTTGTGGCAGAGATGCTCTCGCAGCTGCGGCTGGGTGCCAGTATAGAAAAAACATTTGCCGCTTTTGCAGAAGCAGCCCTGCTAACAGGGTTTGCGCTGCTTGGCAGTGTGGTGTTGGTTGCCGCGAAACGTGGTTTGCCGGGCCTCACAGGCAATGCTCGTTTTGCTGTGCTTGCTTGGGGCATGGCGGTGGTCGCTGCCCTTTGCCGTGTTTCACTGCTTTGGGTCAGCCTTGGGGTAGTGGTCTCTGGTGCTCTGGTCTGCTGCCTCGCTTTTGCGGAGGACGCTAAAACCCTCTACGTTGCAGTTGCTGCTGGGGTCGGCATCATCGCGTATGATACCCGTTTGGCACCATTTGCGATAGGCATGGGTCTGGGGGCTTTGCTTGCCATGGCACTGCATGGTGCGCGCAGCCGTATGGCAGTGGGCTATTGTGCGGGTGCCTGTTTCGGCATGCTGCTTTGTCACGGCAGTGCGATGCTGCTGGCTTGTTTTGCCAACGGCTTACTGAGCGCTGTTCTCTTTTTATTGCTGCCAGACAAGCTGGTAACGTTGGTTGCCGGCGTGGAAGAAGGGGAAAAGGGCCGCCTTGCGGCTGCTTCTACCCGAGTGCGGCAGCTGGGCAACGCACTTTGCGATGTGGCAGATACCGTACGCGAAGTGTGCCGTACCATTCCGCAAAAAACAGAAATTGGTGAGCTGCCGGATTATCTGACCGACAGCCTGTGCCGCAACTGCAAAAACAACTGCAATTGCTGGGTGGCGAATGCCAACACGATGATGGACGGAATGAACGCGCTGCAAAGCTGGGTGGCAGCCGGCAGCGCTGTAACGCCGCAAACCTTACCCGAGCAGGTCTCAACCTGCTGCATCAAACCGTACGACCTTTGCCGTGCGCTGCGCTGCGCGGCTACCAAGTCTGACGCGCTGCGTACCGCCGTAACAAGCCAGCTTTCGGTGATGTCGCAAGCACTTGCCACCGTAGCAAAAGAGCTGGCATCCCCGGCACCGCTGCGGGCTAAATATCGCATTGAAACAGCGAGTGCCGGTGCCGCCGCCGAGGGCGTTTCTGCCGACGTAGTGCGCAGCTTTTCAGGTATGCGCAGCCAGGCACATCTTTTGCTGTGCGATGGCATGGGCGTAGGCCGTGCTGCCGCAGTGGATGGTACCCTTGCTGCCAGCCTTGCCCGGCAGTTGCTGGAAGCCGGCTTTGATGCGGTTTCCACCGTGCGGTTGATTAATATTGCGCTTTCACTGCCGGAAGGGGAGGCAGGCGCAACCATTGATATTTTGACAGTAGATCTCGCACGCGGCATCTGCCGTGTCTATAAAGCGGGTGGTGCACCTACTTATTTTGTCCGCAGCGGGCGGGTAGGCAGCCTTTCTTCCGAGACTTTGCCGGTCGGCATTTTAGACGAAGTGCGTGGCAGCGAAACCAAGCTGGACCTTGGCGCAGGAGATGTTGCAGTGATGGTAAGCGATGGCATGCTTGCAGCGGGGGATATCTGGATTCAGATGGAGCTGCAGCGCGTTTGGGAGAGCACCCCACAAAATATTGCAGACACGCTGCTGGATGGTGCAAAAAAACGACGCGGTGCCCGTGCAGATGATATGACAGTTGCCGTAATGCGCATTGTGCCGATTACAGAAGATCCGATGATGTGAAAATTATAATTATAACACGGTAACGCAAGATATGCCGGGCAGCGAGCAGAAAGGCTTACGCTGCCTCAATGCTTATCGAAAATAGGGCATGCAATACTGCTTAGGTTTTGCAACAAAAATTAAAAGCCCGGCCTGTTAAAATACAGTTGCCGGGCTTTTTAAGTGCTAAGAAAGAGTAAGTACAAACGCGCGTAAAGCGGCAATGGCGGCCTCTTCATCTTCGCCCTCTACCGTAAAGGTAATGGGCTCGCCACTGCGTACGCACAGGCTGAGCAGCGCAAATAAACGGCGGCAGTTGGCAGTTTTTTCGGCTTTATGCAGCTCTATTACCGAAGCATAGCTGCAAGCGAGAGAAACCAGTTTACCGGCGGGGCGTGCATGCAGCCCTTCGGGGTCGGCAAGGGTGCAAGAAAACTGCTGCATAGAAAAAACTCCTTCCTTTTTTCGCGAAATAATTTTAGCCAAAATATACCATAAAAAAAGAAGGAAAAACCGCAATTTGTGCGGTAAAAACCGCACTTTTTTCTTACCCCTAAACTTGACATTTGGCGCCGATTCGATATAATAATTTTATGTATTCTACTTGCCACGCGGCGTACTGCAAAAGGCGTAAGCGGTTGGCTTTTTTGAAAAAACAACTGGTTTAACCTGTTTGCTGAAAGGATTTCTATGGTTTACATCTGCGATAAATGCCAATTTTTATTTGAACGAATGGGTGAGGTGCTCAACTGCCCTGTTTGCAACAGCAACCATATTCGCCCTGCCGACGACGCGGAGCGTACCCGCTATGAAGAGAGCAAAAATGCCTCTGAACAGCCCGCCCGCGACTAAAGGCAACAAAGCCAAAATATATTGCCCCAAAGAGCCTGCAAGGACCCTTTGGGGATTTTTGCTTTTTGGAAACAAATCTCCATAATGTTTCGTGTTTTTTGCAAAGCGAAAAAAGCCGCACCTCTTGTTTGAAAGAAACGGGAATGCTACAATAGTAACGGTGCATTACAGCACCTTGCTTAGAACAAAGATTTCTGGGAGGGAACCGTATGAAATATACCATCGGCGTAGACCTTGGAGGAACGAATATCGCGGCAGGCGTGGTGGACGAGCAATACCACCTGCTGGCCAAAGGCTCGGTAAAAACAGAAAGTGAGCGCGGCTTTGAAGCCGTAGCTGCCAGCATGGCAAAGCTTTGCCTCAAGCTGGTTGCAGACGCTGGCCTTTCGGTGGAAAATATTGACAGCATCGGCATTGGCAGCCCGGGAACAAGCAATAAAGAAAACGGCGACATAATTTTTTCGAACAACCTGCATTGGAACAACGTTCCTCTTGCACGCACCATCCGCAAAGCGACAGGCGTTGAAAGTGTAGTAGTAGGCAACGACGCAGACTGTGCCGCACTGGGCGAGTTTGTGGCCGGTGCTGGCGAAGAGTTCTCTTCGCTTGCTATGATTACGATTGGCACCGGCGTGGGCAGCGGTATTATTTTAGACAACAAAGTGTTTGCACCGGCAAATTCCGTTGCACCAGAGTTGGGCCACACTACACTGATTTATGGTGGTGAGCCCTGCACCTGTGGACGCAGAGGCTGCCTCGAGAGTTATGCCAGCTTTACCGCGCTGATTCGCGATGCAAACCGCGCAGCAGACGCACATCCTGAATCGCAGCTTGCAAAAATTCGCGAGGCGGGCGACAGGCTGAACGGCAAAAACATTTTTGATGTAGCCAAAGCAGGTGACGAAACCGCAAAAGAATTGGTGGCACATTTTATCGATTACATTGCACAGGGGGCGGCCAATATCGCAAATGCGTTTGGCGTGCGCGCCATCGTCATCGGCGGGGGCATCTCCAAAGAGGGCAAATATGTGGCTGACCAAATCCATGAAATTGTTAAAAATACGATGTACTGCGGTGATATGTTCGCCCCAGAAATTCGTATGGCTACGCTTGGCAACGATGCAGGCATCATTGGTGCCGCGGCACTGGCAAGCCACTGCTAACCGAATAAATCCAAACCGCTTTCTCTTACGAGAAGGCGGTTTTCTTTTTCTAGGGGTATGGTTTTGCGATTTTTCACATATATAACAAACACGGAGGTGCGCAGATGACAGATACAATTTTTTATATTATTGAAACCTATGGCGCCATCGGCGTGTTTGGGCTGATTTTGCTCGAGAACCTGTTTCCGCCCATCCCGAGTGAGGTGCTGCTGACCTTTGGCGGGTTTATGACCACAAAAACCACGCTGGCCTTGCCAGAAGTGATTTTTGGTGCTACGCTGGGTAGTGTAATTGGCGCATTGATTTTATACTGGGTTGGTACGCTGATGGACGAAGAGAGGCTATGCGGCTTTGCACGGGGCTGGGGGCGGCATCTGGGCCTGCATGAAGAAGATATCCGCCGCACACTGGACAAATACGCGCAAGGGCAAGAAAAAACGGTTTTCTTTTGCCGCATGGTGCCTATTTTGCGCAGCCTTATTTCTATTCCGGCCGGTATGGCCCACATGAAGCTTAGCCGCTTTTTGGTTTTAACCACGGTAGGCAGCTTGTGCTGGAATACGATTTTGTGCGGTGCAGGGGCAGCGCTGGGTGATGCCTGGGCGATGCTTTTGGATTATACGGGCTTTTACAATTCCATCGTAGTGCTGGTGATGGGAGCCACAATGGGGTGGTTTGCCATCAAGCGGCTGCTGCGGAGCATGAAAGAGAAAAAGCAAGCACAAAGCGCAGGCTCTGCGCCTAACTAAAACTGGTGGGCTGTATCTCACCCTCTGCAAGAGGGCCGGGCAAACAAAAACGACATTGCAGCAGATGCGCAGCAATGTCGTTTTTATTTTACGGTTTGGCAGTGGCGACAGCCCCAATGAATAGTATAGCGAATACGCATTATTCGTAACGCTATTCAAATACGGCCTCAACTATCGGGCCAAGGTCCGGCGGTTTAGGATCCAAAGAATGTATGCTAAGCGGAGGACCAAAACAGCAGACGGCATTTCGGCCTTGCCGTTTCGCAGCATACAGCGCAATGTCTGCTTGCGAAATCATTTGGTCATAGCTTACCTGCAAAGCCGTAGCAGAGTAGCTGACCCCAATACTGATGGTGACGATAGGGCGTTGCGCAGCTGGGTGCCGCAGCCCAAGTGCCACTATTTTTTGGCCCAGCTCGCAGCATAATGCCACCAATTGCTCGTCAGTGTGCGTTTTGCTCACGGCAACAAACTCTTCGCCGCCGTAACGGAAAAGCAGCAAATCATGTGCGCTGCCAAACGCAGCAAACTGTAAACCCAGCGTTTCCAGGCAGCGATCGCCTGCCTGATGCCCCAAACAGTCGTTGTACTGCTTAAACTTATCCACATCAATCATTGCAATGCCACATACTGGAGTGCTGCAATCTGCGTGGCAACTTTCTTGCAGCACATCATAAAGCTTTTTACGATTATATAGGTGAGTCAATGGGTCGGTAATCTCGCCGATTTCAGCGCGGCGTTTTAAATCAAAGCTTTCCAGCTGAGAGGTGCTGTGGTAGGTACCAAGCAGCACCGAAAGCAAGAAAAAGCTAAACACATTAATAAACTCGTCTACCGCCAGCGTTGGTGTTTTAAAGAAGGCAATAGCGCCCAAATAAGCAACAGACGAAGCAAAAGAGAATAGCGCTATACGCCAAGTTTTGTCCAGCATCAATAAATTGTGCAGCAAAAGTAACGCCAGCATGTTTACCGAAACAAAGTCCGGACCCGAGCAGATGCTGACGATAATAGAATATATCGTGGACAGTGCAAAAAAGCTATAAAAGCAAGCCAGAGCAGGCCAGCGACGAGTAAACTCCTTTTGCATGAGCAGCACAAGGCACAGTGAGAGAAAAGCGCCCAAAAAGACAAAGAACAGGTAGCGATAGGAGGGCAACAAAACACTTGCGATGGCAAACACAAAAAACATAAGCGTATCTACACGCAGCATTAACCTTAATGCGTTTAAATTGCTTGCCTGAACCGCTGCTTGGTTATTTTGCAGAAGTCTTTGCTTTTTTTGTAAAATGTTGTGTGCGGCTGCCCACATATCGTCCGCTCCCTAACTTGAATTATTTTGTCTATCCTACCACATATAGCGCGAAAAGTAAAAGAAACAAAAGAAAAAATGGCTTAAAATAAGCACAAAGTATAATGCTGAAATTTCAATAAAAAAGCGCTGCACAGAAAGTTTCTGTGCAGCGCTTTCTTCTTTTTATAGGTGCTTAGTCCGGGTGGTACTCTTTGCAAGTGCATTTTTTCCACTTCAGCCCGCTGCCGCAGGGGCACGGATCGTTGCGGCCAACTTTGGTGCTCTTGGCAGGCTGTTTCGAGTTCAGCTTTTCACCGCCGGCTGTTTCGCCTACGGGTACAGCCACCTGCTCACGCTTCGGGCCTTCTTCGGTACGAATCTCCACCGTCAGCAGCATGCGGGCGGTATCTTCTTTGATGGAATCAATCATGGCATCGAACATATCAAAGCCTTCGATACGGTACTCAACCACGGGATCACGCTGGCCGTAGCTGCGCAGGTAAATGCCCTTGCGCAGTTCATCCATGTTGTCGATGTGCTCCATCCACTTGGTGTCGACGTTGCGCAGCAGCACGGCACGCTCCAGCTCACGCATGATGTTAGCACCGTAGCGCTCCTCTTTGCGTTTGCAGATTTCCAGCGCACGATCATAGAGCAGGGTTTCGAGCTTTTCACGGGTCAGCTCTTTCAGTTCAGCTTCATCAAAACGCAGGTCTGCGTCGGTCAGCAGCCAGCCGCGATAGTGGTCGCGCAGGCCGGAAATATCCCACTCTGCTGCATTTTCGCCAGCTGCAAAAAGTGCAACGTTGTTGGTGATGGCTTCGCGGATCATGTTGTGGATGCTTTCAGAAACATCCTCGCCCTCCAGCACTTTGCCGCGCTGGCCGTAGATGATTTCGCGCTGCTGATTCATAACATCGTCGAAGGACAGCACGTTTTTACGAATCGAGAAGTTCTGCGCTTCAATCTTCTTCTGTGCGCTCTCAATGATGTTGGTGATTGCGCGACTTTCAATCGGCATATCCTCTTCTACTTTGAGGGTGTTCATAAGGGTCTGCACGCGCTCACCGCCGAACAGACGCATCAGGTCGTCCTCCAGCGAGATGAAGAAGCGGGAGGCACCGGGGTCGCCCTGACGGCCGGCACGGCCACGCAGCTGGTTATCGATGCGTCGAGATTCATGACGCTCGGTGCCGATGATATACAGGCCGCCTGCTTCACGCACCCGCTCAGCCTCAGCGGCAATGACGGGTTTGTATTTTGCAAGAGCCTCTTCAAATGCACGGCGCACTGCGATGACCTGCTCGTCGTCGGTCTCGGCGTGGCCGTCCGCCTCGGCAATCAGTGCATCGTCAAAGCCTGCTTTGCGCAGGTCTGCTTTTGCCATGTAATCGGCGTTACCGCCCAGCATAATATCAGTACCACGGCCTGCCATGTTGGTTGCGATGGTCACCGCGCCGAACTTGCCGGCCTGTGCGATGATTTCTGCTTCCTTCTCATGGAATTTCGCGTTCAAAACTTCGTGTTTTACGCCGCGGCGTTTGAGCATGGAAGAGAGCAGCTCGCTCTTTTCAATGCTGATGGTGCCGACCAGAACCGGCTGGCCTTTTTCGTGGCACTCGATTGCCTGCTCGATAACAGCGTTAAACTTGCCTTTTTCGGTGGTATATACCACATCGTCCATATCTTTACGAACCATGGGACGGTTGGTGGGGATTTCAACGACCAGCAGGCCGTAGATTTCGCTGAACTCATCAGCTTCCGTTTTTGCAGTACCGGTCATACCGGCCAGCTTCTTGTACATACGGAAGTAGTTCTGGAAGGTGACGGTTGCGAGAGTTTTGCTCTCTTTTTCAACAGTTACGCCCTCTTTTGCCTCGATGGCCTGGTGCAGGCCTTCGTTATAGCGACGGCCAATCATCAAACGGCCGGTGAACTCGTCAACGATGATAACTTCGCCTTCACGTACCACGTAATCAACATCGCGTTTCATGATGCCATGTGCGCGAATTGCCTGATTAATGTGGTGCGACAGGGTCATGTTGTCGGCGTCGGCAAGGTTTTCTACATGGAAGTAGGCTTCGGCCTTTTTAATGCCCTGCTGGGTCAGGGTAACGGTTTTTTGTTTTTCCACCACGATGTAGTCGCCGTCGACCTCTTCATCGTGCTCTTCTTTGTCGTCTACGTCAGCAAAGGTAACTTTGCGCAGGCGTTTGACGAACTCGTCCGCTTTGTGGTAGAGGTCAGTGGATTTGTCACCCTCACCGCTGATGATAAGCGGCGTACGGGCCTCGTCGACCAAGATGGAGTCAACCTCATCGACGATGGCAAACGCGTGGCCGCGCTGTACCATCTGGTTTTTGTAGGTAACCATGTTGTCACGCAGGTAGTCAAAACCAAACTCGTTGTTAGTACCGTAGGTGATATCCGCCTGGTAAGCGGCTTTGCGCTCGGCAATGGTAATATCGTGCACCACCAGGCCAACAGAAAGGCCGAGGTAACGGTACAGTTTGCCCATCCACTCCGAGTCGCGCTTTGCGAGGTAATCGTTGACCGTGACAACGTGAACACCGGCACCGGTGAGCGCATTTAAGTAAACCGGGAGAGTTGCCACGAGTGTTTTACCTTCGCCGGTCTTCATCTCAGAGATGCAGCCGCGGTGCAGCACAATACCGCCGATAATCTGTACGGGGAAGTGTTTCATGCCAAGTACACGCCAGCTGGCCTCACGGCAAGTAGCGAAAGCATCCGGCAAAATATCGTCAAGTGTTTCGCCGGCGGCAAGCCGCTCTTTCAAGGCGGGGGTCATGGCACGAAGCTCCGCGTCCGACAGGGCAGCGTACTTACTTTCCAGTGCCAGTACGCTATCAGCGATCGGGCGAATCTTTTTCAGCTCTTTGTCCGAAAAGGAGCCGAAGAGTTTTTCCATCAAAGACATATCGTGGAACCAATCCTTTATATTTTATTTCTACATTATAGATGCAGGGAAACGCATATGAATTCATTTTACTCCACACCGGGGGCGCTGTCAAACAAACGGGGTACAAAACAATTGAACATTTTGTAAAACTTTTCGCGTTTTATTGCCATTGCCCGACCCTTTAAAACGAAAAAAGCAGCGGGGCGCGCTGCTTTGCGCACTCCGCTGCCGCAGGCAGCTTTATTTGTTCATGCCCTCTTTGCCAAACAGGTTGTAACGGAAAAGTTTGCTTTCGTCCTCGGGATCATCGCAAACAAGGGTAGCCTCTGCAAGTTTGCCGCCTTCAATCAGGCGGGTGAAGCCGATCAGCTGGCACAGCTTGCTTTTGAGGTTGAGCTTATCGCCATAGGGGGTGACCATAAAAACGTCGCCCTTGCAGGAATTGATGACCTCGGTGAATTCTGCGACATCGACACCGCTGAGTTTAACTGTATCTGCCATAATCTTACCCTCCATATGTAAAGTATAAATGTATCTTGCTCTTCAGTATTGCCGCCCAGGCAGGGTTTCAAACATGAAAACACCGCTGTGCAGAAAAGAAGCAGGTGCTTCCTTCAATCGTATTATAAATGGCGCACTGCGCAATTGCAACAGTTTACACAGCGCCGCGGAGTGAATTGTACAAAGGTCTCAGAAGTAGCTAAGGCTCTTTTGAAAAAGTTGGTAAAAATTTAACAAAGAATGCGACAAAAATGCTTGCAGTCCCCCTTGGGAAAACCTATAATAATAAGTGGTGAAAGCTTGGGGTACACTGCTTTTGCCAGAGTTTTGTTTTCCGGGGCGAAAAAGCTCGCCCCATCCATAAATCAGATAAAGGAGTGCGAATATGAACTATTCCAGAGAAGTAGAACATATGTGTCCTCTGACCAAGGGCTGCAACCATGGCCCTGCGCCGATTCCTGAAGAAGGCAAATGGGTCAAGGCATATGAGATCACCGACATCTCCGGCCTCACTCACGGTGTAGGCTGGTGCGCCCCTCAGCAGGGTACTTGCAAGCTTACCCTCAACATCAAAAACGGCATCATTGAGGAAGCATTGGTCGAAACGATCGGCTGCTCCGGCATGACCCACTCTGCCGCAATGGCGGGCGAGATTCTGCCCGGCAAAACCATCCTTGAAGCACTGAATACTGACCTCGTGTGCGATGCCATCAACGTGGCAATGCGCGAGCTGTTCCTCCAGATTGTCTACGGCCGCAGCCAGACGGCGTTTTCGGATGACGGTCTGCCCATCGGCGCTGGCCTTGAAGACCTGGGCAAAGGCCTGCGCAGCATGACCGGCACCATCTTTTCCACCAAAGCAAAAGGCGTGCGCTATCTCGAGCTGACTGAGGGCTATATCCTCAAACTGGCATTGGATGCCAACAACGAGGTAATTGGTTACCAGTTTGTACGTTTGGGCAAAATGCTGGAGGACATCCGCCACGGCAAAGACCCCAAAGAGGCATTTGAGAAGAATATCGGCACTTACGGTCGATTTGACGAAGCCGTCAAATACATCGACCCGCGTGAAGAATAAGAAAGGAGGAACACACTTATGGCAACTTTTGAAAGTCAGGAAAGACGCATGCCGAAAATCGAGGCATGCCTCGCTGCTAATGGGCTCGAGTCCCTCGACGCCTGCCGTGAGATGCTCCTCGCAAAGGGCATCGATTGCGAAGCTATCGTCAAAGGCGTCCAGAACATCTGCTTTGACAACGCTGTTTGGGCTTACACCCTGGGTACCGCTATCGCTGTAAAGCGCGGCCTGAAAAACGCTGCAGACTGCGCTGCCGCAATTGGCGAAGGCCTCGAGGCTTTCACCATCCCCGGTTCTGTTGCAGAGCAGCGCTCTGTGGGCTTGGGCCACGGTAACCTTGGTGCTATGCTGCTGCGCGAAGAGACCAATTGCTTCGCCTTCCTCGCAGGCCACGAGAGCTTTGCGGCTGCAGAGGGTGCAATCGGTATTGCACGCACTGCAAACAAAGCCCGCAAAACCCCGCTGCGCGTTATCCTCAACGGCCTTGGCAAAGATGCTGCTTATATCATCAGCCGCATCAACGGTTTCACCTATGTAGAGACCGATTTTGACTTTAAGACCGGCGAGCTGAAAGTCGTCAACGAGAAAGCATTCTCGAGCGGCGAGCGTGCTGCAGTGCGCTGCTACGGCGCAAACGACGTTCTCGAAGGCGTCGCCATCATGAAAAAAGAGCACGTTGAAGTTTCCATCACCGGTAACTCCACCAACCCGACCCGCTTCCAGCACCTGGTTGCAGGCACCTACAAAAAATGGGCAGTGGAAAACGGCGCAAAATACTTCTCCGTTGCATCCGGCGGCGGCACCGGCCGCACCCTGCATCCGGACAACGTTGCAGCCGGCCCTGCCAGCTACGGCCTGACCGACAGCATGGGCCGCATGCACGGCGATGCACAGTTTGCAGGCTCTTCCAGCGTCCCGGCACACGTCGAGATGATGGGCCTCATCGGTGCGGGCAACAACCCGATGGTCGGCATGACTGTCGCCTGCGCTGTTGCAGCTTCTGAAGCAAAATAAAATAGCAAACTTTAGGGCGGGGCAGCTTGCCCGGCCCTCAAAAAAAGCGAGAGTGGAATCACTCTCGCTTTTTTATTTGCAAAGGTGTGCCAATGCTTTTTGCACGCAACAGATTGTAAAAAACAATAGCTAAAAATAAAAGTTTTGGTTGTATCGGCAAGAATTGTGCGATTTTTGCATACTGCCCATACATTGCTTGTAGGCTGAAAGAGACTGCTAAAGAGCAGTAAAGCTTTTTATCTGTAATTTACAGAACCCCAGCACAAATGTTAAGATGAAATTAGATCCTGTTTCGCCACATCGTTTAAGGAGGTAACCGTGTCAGAATACATTCTATTGATTGCTGTTATTATTTTGGTGTGCTTAATGCTGCGAAAAGCATTTGGCAAACTTGGTATGCCGATGCTGCTTGCCTTTATTTTGCTGGGCATGGTGTTTGGTTCAGACGGACTTTTTAAAATTTATTTTGACAACTATGCCGTTGTAGAACAGGTTTGCTCTTTTGCACTTATTTTTATTATGTTTTATGGAGGCTTTGGCACAAGCTGGCACGCGGCAAAACCTGTGGCCGTCAAAGCGGTGCTGCTCTCCAGCATGGGCGTCGTTTTGACCGCACTGTTTACCGGAGCATTTTGCCATTTTGTATTGAAAATTAACTTTTGGGAGAGCATGCTGATTGGCTCGGTCATCAGCTCTACCGATGCGGCTTCGGTGTTTTTGATTTTTCGCTCTAAACGTATCCACT
>OBXZ01000707.1_pt1 | contig 25188 bp, 16 predicted proteins | sample 1538171 | NCBI WGS metagenome assembly OBXZ01 (sample SAMEA2580161, study PRJEB22360) | human gut metagenome | biome: human gut; feature: human-associated habitat; material: faeces | place: Denmark | collected 2008/2010
TCATAGTTTTATAAATACTTACGATTTCTGCTTTTTGCTAAAGTTAATGACATTGTGTATTTATGCGGTTTTTGCCACAAAAAAATTTTTATTTTTTTGTCCCAGAGAAGAAATGCCATGGCAGCTCCACCGCTTTCCATGGCATTTCCCAGTTATTTATTTCTGTTTCTGACTGTTTCTTATTCCTCTATATCCTCCGCAGGCTCTGCCGGAATGAATACGCGGGATTTCTTTTCTTCGTGTTTATGAAGTGCAGCTTTCTCAGTTGCCTCAATACAGAATTCCATCTGAGAGTTAATCTGGGCTTTGCCTCGTTTATCCGGCTTCACATAAGTTCCATCCGACTGCAGAATATGAGCTTTTACATTATCCTTAAACTCCAGATCAAGTACGTGTTCCAGCTCTTTCTTAATCTTCTCATCTTCCACAGGGAAAACAATCTCTACCCTACGGTCAAGGTTACGCGGCATCCAGTCCGCACTTCCCATATAGATTTCCGGGTTTCCGCCGTTTTCAAAATAGAAAATACGGCTATGCTCCAGAAATTCCCCTACAATAGAACGGACATGAATATTCTCACTGATTCCCGGCACTCCTACTTTCAGACAGCAGATACCCCTTACCAGAAGCTCCACCTGAACTCCGCAGGAAGATGCATAATACAATCCAGCAATAATCTTCGGATCACAGAGAGAATTCATCTTTGCGCGAATTAACGCCGGAAGTCCTTTCTTCGCATTCTCTGCCTCACGTTCAATCAGGCTTAAGAACCTGTCCTTCATCCAGATTGGTGCTACGATCAGCTTATTCCAGCTTTTCGGTTCAGAATATCCGGAGAGCATGTTAAATACTGCTGTTGCATCTTCACCAAAACGTTCATCGCAGGTAAAGATACCGCAGTCTGTATAGAGTTTGGCAGTGGAATCATTATAGTTTCCAGTTGCCAAATGCACATATCGGCGGATTCCTGTCTCTTCCCTGCGCACAACCAGTGTGATCTTGCTGTGTGTCTTAAGGCCTACCAGACCATAAATTACATGACATCCTGCCTTCTCCAGCTTCTTCGCCCATACAATATTATTTTCTTCATCAAAACGTGCTTTCAGCTCTACCAGTACGGAAACCTGTTTGCCGTTTTCTGCTGCCTGCGCAAGGGCAGCAATGATCGGTGAATTGCCGCTGACACGATACAGAGTCTGTTTAATAGCCAGAACATCCGGATCTTTTGCTGCCTGACGTACGAAATTTACAACAGGATCGAAGCTCATATAAGGATGATGCAGGAATACATCGCCCTCACGTATCACCTGGAAAATATCCTTCTCATTCTGAAATTCCGGTACAGGTGCCGGCTGATATCTCGGTGTCTTGTAAGCATCAAAGCCATCCGCACCATATACTTTCATAAGCATGGTAAGATCCAGAGGTCCGTTTATCTCAAAAACATCTGCCTCTTTGATGTCAAATTCCGTTTTCAGAATCTTCAGCAGGCGTTCATCCATCTTATCCTCTACTTCCAGACGGATAACCTCACCCCACTGACGTTTCTTTAACTGGCGCTGGATCTCCACCAGCAGATCCTCTGCCTCATCTTCATCGATGGTAAGATCCGCATTACGCATAATACGGTAAGGATGGGCACATATCACATCATAACTCAGGAAAAGTTTGTCAATATTTCTTTCAATAATCTCTTCCAGCAGGATCACTGTGGTATCTCCATCCTTCTTTGACGGAATCTGCACCACCCTTGGAAGCACAGACGGAACCTGCACTGTAGCAAACAGAAGTTCTCCTGTTTTATCCTTTTTACTGAGTTTATCACTCTTCTCCTTCTTGGAGATCAGAGCACCGATATTTAATGTCTTGTTTCTGATCAGCGGAAACGGTCTGGAAGAATCCATCGCCATCGGTGTAAGTACCGGATATACATTATCCTCAAAGTATCTGTCTACAAATACACTCTGTGCTTCTGTAAGATTCTCATGGGCTGCCACCAGATGCATTCCGGCTTTCTCAAGCGCAGGGATCAGAGAACGGGTCAGTGTATTATACTGTACATGAACCAGTTCATGGGTACGGACACTGATTTCTTTTAACTGCTCCTTGGCTGTCATTCCTGCAATGTCTGTTTTATGATATCCTGCATGTACCTGATCCTTAAGAGACGCCACACGCACCATAAAGAATTCATCCAGATTGGATGCGGTAATGCTTAAGAACTTCAGTCTGTCAAACAAAGGAAGATTTTTATCTCTTGCTTCACTCAGAACACGCTCATCAAATTTGAGCCAGCTCAGCTCGCGATTCACGAAATATTCTTTCTTTTCAAATTTTTCAAAGTCCATAAGTTCATCCTCCTTTACGCTCTGCCCTTGCGTCTGAGAACCAGACGAATGCCAAATACTTCTTCAAAAAATGCCTCTTTATCTTTCAGCAGTCCCAGTTCCAGGGAAATGTCCTGTGCAGAGTCCACGATCATCTGCAGTTCTCTGTCTTTGAGCACTGCTTTGATTCCTTTTACTTTCTGATAATGACTTCTGTCCATGGCATTCGCCAGGCGAAGGATTGCAGTCATCTTTGCCACCTTGATATAGCTCTCTCTGTCAATAGCGATTCCCATACTGTAAAGTTCATCGTAATAAACAAACGCAGAATTATTGAATCTGACCGCGCATGCGATCATCTGACGTTCCAGAGAGGACAGCCCAATGATATCTGTAGACATAATGATCTGATAGGAACACTCAGAAACCTTTTCCATACTGATATATTTGCCACAGTCATGAAGTAGTGCCGCGATCTGCAATAACAGACGTTCTCTTGCTCCCATACCATGAACCTTCTTCATACTGTCAAAGATATTCAGGCAAAGATTCATAGTTCCCTGGATATGGCTCTTACTGCTGGAATAGCGTTTTGCAATGTTCTTTGATGTAACCAGAATGTCATTCTCAAAATTGTGGACACTTTTGAGAAATTTTTTCTTCTCTGCAAAATCATAGGCAATTCCATCCAACAGGGAAACACCTGGTGCCCAGAGAGACTCTGCATTGAAAATATCAATAAAATTTCTGCACACTACCATGGTCGGCACAACAAGGGATGCATATTCCGGATCAATCTCCATCTCCTGTGCCAGCAGGTCAACAGATTTTCCAACTGTATCCTCATAGCGTTTCATAAATTCTTCCCTTGTAATGATCCTGTCTTCCATTTCCTCCTGGAAGATCATATCTGTAATAAAATCTCCCATCAGGATCACATTCCTGATATCCTTATCCTTCAGATACAGACGCTGAAAGCTCATCAGGTCATTTCGGATAAATTCCTCAACCAGCTTGTCATAATGAATGGTTGTTTTCTCCAGTTCCTGCAGACGCTGGCGGATTCTTAAACTTCCCATTTTAAGTCCCTGGGTAGTGACCAGAGCATCCTTGTCAAAGAGGGAAACCTGAAGGCTTCCGCCGCCCACATCCAGGATTGCGGTGCCTTTCTGGATCATCTTTTTGAATCCCTTTTCTATGGCAGCAATTGATTTGTACCCAAGGAAATGCTGTTCTGCACTGCTTAATATTTCTATTTTCATTCCTGTACGCTGATAGATCTGTTCAATGATCAGCAGCGGATTCACAAGTTCTCTGAATGCACTGGTGCCGCAGGCACGATACTCTTCCACCCCAAAGTCCTGCATCAGCCTCTTAAAGTCGTTCAGCACCTCACATAAAACCTTCAGCATTTCTGAATCGATCTTTCCGTCAGAATAGACACCCTTTCCGATTTCCAGACTGTATCTGACATCATTCAGTTCACGAAAACCAATTCTTTTTGACATCTCAAAGATCTTCATGCTGACTTCATAAGATCCGATATCAATGGCTGCAAATGTCATGACTGCCATATGCGTTCCCCCTTTACCATTCATCTATTTGCTTTTTTATTCCTTCTCCACACCCAGCAGATGGTCGATAAACTGCTGTGCAGTTCGTCCTGTAAGTCCTCCATGGGAAAGCTCCCACTTATTTGCTTCCAGAAGCAGTTCGTCCTCCGGCATGGTAATTCCGTTTCTCTCTGCGAGAGCTTTCACAATTGTCTGGAATTCTTTTTTGCTCGGTGCACCATAATAAATACGGACACCAAAACGATAAACCAGTGAAAGCTTCTCCTGCACTGTATCGGAGGAATGCAGATCGTCATCATCCATGATCTCCAGCTTATCACTAGATTTCTCTCTTACTAGATGTCTTCTGTTACTTGTTGCATAGATCAGGATATTGTCCGGTTTCTTCTCCAGACCACCTTCAATGACTGCTTTCAGATATTTATACTCAATCTCAAATTCCTCAAAGGAAAGGTCATCCATATAAATGATAAATTTATAATTTCTGTTTTTGATCTGTGCGATCACATCGTTCAGATCCTGGAACTGATGCTTGTACACCTCAATAATTCGAAGTCCCTCATCATAATAACGGTTCAGGATTCCTTTGATACTTGAAGATTTACCTGTACCCGCATCACCAAACAACAGACAGTTGTTTGCTTTTCTGCCTCTTACGAACGCTTCTGTATTCTCGATCAGCTTCTGCTTCGGGATTTCATAGCCGACCAGGTCCTCCAATTTCACATGAGCGATCCTTGTGATCGGCTGGATCTCCACATTATCATTCTCATCATGTCCTACACGAAAAGCCTTATGTAATCCCAGCTTACCCACACCAAAATCCTTATAAAACTGTACCATATCCTTCATGAATTCCTCTGTGGACTCCGCTGCTGCCAGCGTTTTGCTCAGATCACAGATACGGTCCCTGATGCGGGAATTAAACATCTTGCTGTTACTTCCGGTGTTGGTATAATCACCGAGAACCTTACAGCAGGAAATTCCAAATGCCTCATCCAGTACAGTCAGATCAAAATCATACAGTTCTTTAAACACACCGAAATCATTCAGTGCCAGTTCATTAATACTTCCGTTGACAGCCCCTCTGATCTCACAGGCTGTACTGAATGCATTTTCATTATTTACCAGAAGAAATGTCAGATAACAGTGCCATAAATTTCCGGAAAATCCATAAGCGCCGGCAGTTTCCACCAGTCCGTTGGCACACTCAAAGAACAGCCCTTCCTTTTCTTTCAGATCAGGTGCTTTCTGTTCCCAGGCATTCATCAGTTCTGCCATTTTATCAAGGATTTCTCCATGTTCAAAGTTACGGTATAAGATGCATTCATTTAATCTAGCCATTTTTATTACTTCCTTCTTACCTTGTTGTTTTATCTTGTTGTTCTGCTGTGAGTGGTATAATTATTTCGAAAACGATGTACCAGAGTGTGTTTGAAAAATGCTTTACGCAAAATATGCCGCAAAGTGGGACTGCAGATTGTGGAAATGATTTTTCAAACACGCTCTGGCATTATGGAAATGATTTTTAATAATTTCCCAAAATTCTCATTCTGTCAGCTTCTGCCTCAATTCCTCTCAGGGCATTCTTCACTGCACTATCCTTTAAATTCCCCTCGAAATCAACAAAAAAACGGTACTGCCAGTTCTTCCCTGTGATCGGGCGGGATTCTATCTTCGTCATATTCAGTCCATTATAAATAATGTGAGACAGCATATTATAAAGAGTTCCGCTCTCATGATGCAGTTCAAAGAAAATACTGATCTTATGTGCATCCTTCACATAGATTGGTTTCTTACTCACGATCACAAAACGTGTGGCATTCTGTCCGTTATAGCAGATATTCTCAGCCAGGATCTTCAGTCCGTAAAGCTCTCCTGCCTGTCTGCTGGCAATAGCTGCCTGCGTCTTGTCATTGTCTTCTTTTATCTTCTTGGCAGAACCGGCAGTATTTTCCATCTCTTTCTTCTTCCAGTCCGGATGAGATTCCAGATATTTTCCACACTGGGAAAGTGCCTGAGGATGAGAACATACCTGTCTGATATCCTCCAGTTCAGCATCCGGCAGTCCCAGAAGTACATGCTCCGGACGGATGATCTGTTCTCCTACAATGCTAAGCTCATACTCTGTAAGAAGATCATAAATATCAGCAACAATACCGGCAGTTGTATTCTCAATGGGAAGTACCGCATAGTCTGCTCTTCCCTCCACAACTGCTTCCATTGCATCACGCCAGGTTTTTACATGAAAGCTCTCAATATCGTCCTGGAAATATTCCCTCATTGCAGCATAACTGTATGCACCTTCCACACCCTGAAAGACAACTCTTACATCTTTCAACGGAAGTGCATCTACCATTTCCAGTTTCTCATCATCCTCGATTCCATGCTCTGTGAGAAGCTGATACTGTCTCTTACGGCTGATCGCCATGATCTGCTGAAAAAGCTCCTGCGCACCAAGCTGATTAAATTCTCCATGTACCTTACCTCTCAGGACCTCCAGCTTCTGTCTCTCTCTTTCCGGATCCAGAACCTTCTTTCCTGTTCGTATCTTATATTCTGCAACATCCTCACACACCTTCATTCTCTGTTCAAAAAGACGTATGATATCGCTGTCGATCTTATCTATTTCATTTCTGCATTCCTGTAAATCTATCATTTATGTTATACCTTTTTACTTTCACAAATTCTCTACAATGTCAGTCATCTCTCCGATAAAGGAAAGAGAACCAAAGGCAATGATCACATCCTGTTCCCCGGCAAGTGAAAAAGCCTCCTCCACTGCATCTTTAATCGTATCCATTGCCTGTACATTGGGATTATATTCACCGACAGTCTTCGCCAGTTCTCCGGCAGGCAGTGCCCTTACATTATCCGGAGTCTGGATTGTGAGTATCCGGTCTGCAAAGTGCGCAGTTTTCTGAATCACACTTCTGTAATCCTTATCTGCAAACACTCCCATAATATAGATGATCCGTTTTCCCTTAAAATAATGCTCTATTGAAGCTGCCATCATATCCGCAGCAGCAGGATTATGAGCCCCGTCTACCACAAACAGCGGTTTTTTACAGATAACTGTAAACCGTCCGTTCCAGTTTACTGTGCGAAGCCCTTCTTTTTTCTGCTCCGCAGCGGTGGAAAAGCCCAGCTCATCCAATACTTTTAAAGCATTCAGTGCAACTACTGCATTTTCCTTCTGATAAACACCTGCCAGCGGAATCTCATACTCTTCACCCCTGTACCGGATTGTCTGTCCAAGGCAGCTTTCCTTTAGCACCTCTGCCTCAGAAGCATCTGCTATGGTACATTTTGCACCATGTTCTCTGCTGGTTCTCTCAATCACCTGCATTGCTTCCGGCTTCTGTCTGGCAGTCACCACTCTGCAGCCGTCTTTGATGATCCCGGCTTTCTTCTCTGCGATCTGTGCCAGAGTATTTCCAAGAAAAGACATATGATCCATACTGATCGATACCAGCACTGCCAGCAGCGTATTCTTAATAATATTTGTGGCGTCCAGATTTCCGCCCATTCCCACTTCCAACAAAACGAGATCACAATTCTCTTTTTTAAAGAACAGAAATGCCACCGCAGTCTCTATTTCAAATGCAGTGGGATGAGGATAACCATCCTTTGTCATAGCAGCAATAACATCAGACACCTGTGTAATATAAGCAGCAAAGTCCTCTCTGCTGATCCTGCTTCCCGAAACTTCCATCCTGCCTCTGTAGGAATACAGGGTAGGCGAAACATATCTTCCAATGCGATATCCCGCACCGGATAAAACAGAATACAAAAAAGCAATGACAGAACCCTTGCCATTGGTACCGGCTATATGCACATATTTCAGATCATCCTGTGGATTTCCAAGACGTTTCATCAGCTCACGCATATGATCCAGTCCCAGGACACTGGGAATTTCCCGGGTGATTTTGTCTATGTACTCCCGGCTTTCCTGATAATTCATAATAAACTCCTCTTATTTCCATGAGATCCCCTCCGCACGTTCCTTTTGCGCATAAGACACCTCATTGCTATAGTGTAATAACGTGTTCTCATTATATCCTACGTGTATGTTTTTTTCAAGGCAGGCAATACTAGAATCATAGAAATTTATACAGGAGCGTTACCTATGAAAAAAGCTTTTATTCTCTGCGGTCTGACGGGCTGGTGCATGGAAATCCTCTGGACCGGACTGCATTCCATCCTTTCAGGAGAACTTACCATGACAGGAAAAACTTCCCTTTTAATGTTTCCCATTTACGGATGCGGTGCCATCATCCGCCCGCTCTCCGATAAACTTTCTGCTGTCCCGCTTTTTGTCCGCGGCTGCATTTATACTGTCGGATTTTTTTTCGTGGAATTTATCAGCGGTACTCTTTTACGCTGTTTTCATATGTGTCCCTGGGACTACAGCAACACTCCTCTGAATTACCGGGGACTGATAAGACCGGACTACGCTCCCCTCTGGTTCGGAGCCGGACTTTTTTTTGAGAAAATACTTGGAAAACTCTCTTGAAAAAAGCACCTGATTATTATATGATGTTAAGAAGGATTACGTAAACAATTCCTGAACCAGTAAAATATGGAGGTATGAAATGAGACACTTAATGAGTCCGCTGGATCTGTCTGTTGATGAGTTAAATACTCTTCTTGACTTGGCCAGCGATATTGAGAAACACCCTGATAAATACGCACATGTCTGTGACGACAAGAGACTTGCAACTTTATTCTATGAGCCAAGCACCCGTACCCGTCTCAGCTTTGAAGCTGCTATGATGAACCTTGGCGGCAAAGTTCTTGGTTTTTCATCAGCTGATTCCAGTTCCGCTTCAAAGGGTGAAAGTGTTGCCGATACAATCCGCGTTGTATCCTGTTACGCTGACATCTGTGCTATGCGTCACCCGAAAGAAGGTGCTCCGTTAGTAGCTTCTATGGCTTCTTCTATTCCTGTTATCAACGCCGGCGACGGTGGTCATCAACATCCTACCCAGACATTAACCGACTTACTTACCATCCGTTCCCTGAAAGGACGTCTGGACAATCTGACCATTGGTCTGTGCGGCGACCTGAAATTCGGACGTACAGTTCACTCCCTGATCGAAGCACTTGTACGTTACACAAATGTAAAATTCATTCTGATCTCACCGGAAGAGCTTCGCATCCCAAGCTATATCCGCGAGGATGTTCTGAAAAAGAACAATATCGAATTTCAGGAAGTAGAGAGACTGGAAGATGCCTTACCGGATCTTGATATCCTCTACATGACACGTGTACAGAAAGAACGTTTCTTCAACGAAGAAGACTATGTCCGCATGAAGGATTTCTACATTCTGGACAAACAGAAAATGGAACTTGCCCAAAAAGACATGTACGTTCTTCATCCGCTTCCACGTGTAAATGAAATCTCAACAGAGGTGGATGCAGACCCGAGAGCAGCTTATTTCAAACAGGTACAGTACGGTGTATATGTACGTATGGCCCTGATTCTCACATTACTGGAGGTAAAATTACCATGTTAAATGTTGGAGCACTTCGCGAAGGTTATGTATTAGACCATATCAAAGCAGGCAAGGCCATGACTATCTATCATGATCTGAAGCTTGATAAACTTGACTGCACCGTTGCCATCATCAAGAACGCACGCAGCAACAAAATGGGTAAGAAAGATATCATCAAGGTTGAATGCCCGGTTGAGAATCTCGATCTTGACATTCTCGGCTTTATCGATCATAACATTACTGTAAACGTAATCAAGGACGAGAAGATCGTTGCCAAAAAAGAACTGAAACTTCCGAATCAGGTTGTCAACGTGATCAAATGCAAGAATCCACGCTGCATCACTTCCATTGAACAGGGACTCGACCAGATCTTTGTTCTTACAGATAAAGAGAAAGAAGTTTACAGATGTAAATACTGCGAAGAGAAATATACAGGTAAACGCAATAAATAATAAAACAAATATCAAAAAAACAGAACGGAAGAAATCCGTTCTGTTTTTTTGTACGCAATCAGACCGATAAGCCGGGTTATGTCATTGGGTAATCATCTGTCTAGGCCTTACGTTGCCATAAGGCTCAAGCGACCCACCTGAAAGCACGACGGGCAGCCGTATCGCTTTCTATTCGGTCTTGCTTCGAATGGAGTTTACATGTGCCCGGCCTGTTACCAGGACGGCGGTAGTCTCTTACACTGCCTTTCCACCCTTACCTCAGCAAGTGAGGCGGTTTATTTCTGTTGCACTGGTCTGGGAGTCACCTCCACCGGACGTTATCCGGCATCCTGCCCTGCGAAGCCCGGACTTTCCTCGTCTGAACCCTTTCGTCTGTTCAGCCGCGATTACCTGGCCTAGTTGCGCAAGTGCTATTCTAGCACGTTTTTTTGCACTTGTAAAGAATTTTCATTCTACTATTTTACACATTAAAGCAGCTTCCTCCGATAAATTCTCTTAAAATCGAATTATTCGGCACTGCCTCGCTTGGCACCGGAACAAAATATTCAAAGAACTTCAGCAGCCTCTTCGCCTCTGTATACTCCGGTTCGTCCTTGGCAATCCCAAACAAAAGCGGTTCCGCATATACTTTCAGGCATGCCAGTTCATAGATCAGCGCAGAATTAAACATTACATCTGCATCCTCCTGGAATGGAAAGATATTCTGTTCTTCACCTCTGCGCACAGACGGCCATCTTGCAATTGTCTCTTTCGCGGAAGTCCCTCTGGTGCGGGCATCTCTTACAATTCTGCGGATCAGACGGCCATCCGTAGTAGGAATCCTGTTGTGTTCATCAATATTCAGCTGAGTCAGAGCGCTGAGATAAATCTTAAATTTGCTCTCCTTTGGCAGCGCATAGCTAAGCCTGTCATTCAATCCATGAATTCCCTCGATCACCAGAATATCGTCTTTATCCAGCTGCAGAAAATCACCTTTATATTCTCTGGTTCCTGTTTTGAAATTGAAAACCGGCATCTCTACCCTTTTTCCTTCCAAAAGCTCAAGCATATCTTTATTAAACTGCTCCACATCAATCGCTTCCAGACACTCAAAATTCTTTTCCCCAAACTCATCTACAGGAGTCAGGTGCCTGTCAATGAAATAATTATCCACTGCGATCGGATGCGGTTTCATTCCATGGGCAGCCAGCTGAATGGACAGCCTGTGTGAAAACGTAGTCTTTCCGGAAGAAGACGGACCTGCGATCATAACAAACTTCTTGTTTCCGGCTGCGGCAATCTCAGATGCGATTTCCGAAATCTTTGCCTCCTGCATAGCCTCCTGAATCAGCAAAATATCCTGGATACCGCCTCTGGTAACCTTTTCATTCAGATCACCGACTGTCGCAATATCCAGTTTATCTCCCCATTCCTGAGATTCCTTCTGCACACGAAAAATCTTCTCCCTCGGTTTAAATTCAGGTATCCGGTCCGGTTCATTCTGAGTCGGAAGCTGCAGTACGAAACCACCCTCATACAAAAACAGATCAAACGTCTTAATATATCCCGTATGGTTCGCCATAAAGCCGTAGAAATAATCCTCAAAACTTCCAATACTGTAAAGATTCACCGCAGAGCTTCTGCGGTAATTAAACAGCTTCTCTTTGTCATACATATGATGTTTATGAAAAAGTGCAACTGCCTCACTGGTGCTTACGCTTCGCTTTACAATGGGAAGATTCTCGTCCACGATCCTGTGCATCTGCGCCTTTACCTTATCAATAAATTCCTGATCCAGCGCCATAGGTCCTTTCATTGTAAAATAATAGCCGCTGCCTACAGAATAATGGATCACTACACTGTCTATATTTTCCTGTCCTGCCACATCATAAATTGCTTTCAGAAGAATCAGACTTGCACTTCTGCAATAAGTTTTGTGTCCGATCGGATCTTTGGATGTCACAAATTCAATCTCACAGTCTGCCTTGAGATGCTTATGCAGTTCTCTCAGCCTGCCATTTACGATCACCAGCATTACAGGTGCATCCGTACTTCCTTCGTATTCCTTTACAATCTCACTGTAAGGAATCTTCTCAGGATATTGTTTTGTTATTCCCTGTATCGTAACGTTATACATTTTCTGTCCCATAAATCCTGCCTCCATTTCTGCTATACCGACAAGTAAATACAGTTATCAGATTGTTACTGTTCACTCCGTTCTCAGTAACGTAGCCAAAATTCATTCCAGATTGCCTGCGGCAATAGAATTTTGGCTTGTATGTCTCGGGATTTTGGCATATTCATACCAAAACACCTCGCGGGATAGTGGTGTATGAACAGTAACATCGGCTCCGCTGCCAACAGGCAGATCAGCCAATTTTCATTTATAATTTCATTATTATATGGTAAGAACCCGTATCACAGAATCGTGTACGGGCTCTTTACCTCTGCACAGGAGATTTTCAGTTCCGGAAATGCCTGTGTCAGTTCTTTTTTCATTGCATCCATAAAAATATATTCTGTTCCGTAGTGTCCGGCGTCGATCAGCGCCAGTCCCTGCGCAACCGTATCAATTCCTGTATGGTGGTCGATATCACCGGTCACATACACATCCGCACCGGCCTTAATGACATCCTTGATCATGCTCTTGCCTGATCCTGTACATACAGCAGCACATTTTACCATGCTGTCCAGATTCCCATAAACCTTTACATCATTTAACTTCAGAGACTCTTTGACAAGCTGTGCATACTCTCTCAGCGTCATTTCCCGGGAAAGTTTCCCAACTCTGCCAAAGCCCTGTACTTCCCCATCTCTCTCTTCAGTTACGGAAAGGACTGTGGTATCATGCATCTTCGTATAGTCTGCACTCAGATCTGCCATACCCAGCACATCATAATTGGTATGCATCGCATAATAAACAATTCCTTTCTGTATCAGCGTAAGGATCTTTCTTCCTGTAAAGCTGTGATTATTGATCTTCTTAATTCCGGAAAAGATCATGGGATGATGGGTAATGATCATATCTGCCCCATCCTCTATGGCCTCAGCCAGTGTTTCCTCTGTCAGATCCAGAGCCAGAAACACATGGCTGATCTCATTTGTATCATCTCCTGCGAGAAGTCCTACGTTATCCCAGTCCTCTGCTGCATCTGACGGGTACTTCTTCTCCAGCCAGGAGGTCAGTTCATATACCTTCATATTCCTCTAAAGCAGCAATAACTGCTTGCTTTTCCTCCTCTATCTCGCCCGCACGCTTCTCTGCATTGGGCGCATTCTTTAATCTGTCAAGAATCTCATTGCGGATGCGAAGCTCTCTTTCCAGATACTCCCGCAGAACAGGATGCTTTCTTTCCAGAAGCATTCCTCCAAACCACTCATCTAAAGTATAAGGAGTATCTTCTGAAATATGCATCTTTTCTCCATGAATTACCTTCATCATAGGATAAAACTTGCCATCCTCCAGAACCATCTCCTCCTCTGTGATCTGCCAGCCGATTTTTCTGACAAATCTGCGAAAATGGGGGATATCTGACTGAGGCTGCAGGATCATTTCCCGAAAGCTCTCCCTGACCTCTGCCCTGTCAGTAAGAATCCTCTCCATGAGAGGGCCGCCCATTCCTGCGATCACAAGAGTGTCGCCCTCTCCCGGTTTCAAAGCCTCAAGTCCGTCTGAAAGCCGGGTTTCTATGTATGCGTCCAGTCCATACTGAGAAATATGTTCCTGCGCTCTGGACAACGGGCCTTTTCTTACATCCATGGCAATCGCACCCGGAATCTTTCCATCCAGATAAAGCGAAACCGGCAGGTATCCATGATCGCATCCCACATCCACAAGTCTGTTTCCCCTGGTCACCAGGCCTGCTATTGCAGACAAACGTAATGAAAGCTGCATAACAGGCTCCTTAGTCCAGATAATCCTTCAGTTTACGGCTGCGGCTCGGATGACGAAGCTTGCGGAGCGCCTTTGCCTCAATCTGACGGATACGTTCTCTTGTTACATTAAATTCCTTACCAACTTCCTCCAGAGTTCTGGCACGTCCATCGTCCAGGCCAAAACGCAGGCGCAATACTTTCTGCTCTCTGTCTGTCAATGTGCTCAGAACCTCTACCAGCTGCTCTTTCAGCAAAGTAAATGCTGCTGCATCTGCAGGTACAGGTACATTGTCATCCTGGATAAAGTCTCCAAGGTGGCTGTCCTCTTCCTCACCGATAGGTGTCTCCAGAGATACAGGCTCCTGGGAGATCTTAAGGATCTCACGTACACGCTCTACAGACATATCCATCTCTTTTGCAATTTCTTCCGGCGTAGGTTCACGTCCAAGCTCCTGCAGTAACTGACGGGAAACGCGGATCAGTTTGTTAATAGTCTCAACCATATGCACCGGAATACGGATGGTACGTGCCTGGTCTGCGATTGCTCTGGTGATTGCCTGACGGATCCACCATGTAGCATAGGTACTGAATTTATAACCCTTGCGGTAATCAAATTTCTCAACCGCTTTGATCAGACCTAAGTTACCTTCCTGGATCAGGTCAAGGAAAAGCATTCCACGTCCCACATATCTCTTTGCAATGCTGACAACAAGACGAAGGTTTGCTTCTGCCAGACGTTTCTTGGCAGCCTCATCCCCATTCTCCATTCTCTTTGCAAGTTCGATTTCCTCTTCTGCTGAAAGAAGCGGAACCTTACCAATTTCCTTCAGATACATACGTACCGGATCCTCGATGCTTACACCTTCAGGAACAGAAAGATCGATCTTGTCAAGCTCAATCTCTTCTTCATCCAGCTTATCAATGTCTGCATCGTCATCATCCAGGATCATATCATCTGCATTACTGTCTGTAATCCTAAGCACATCCACTCCACTGGCTTCCAGAAAGTCAAATACTTTCTCCATCTGTTCAACTCCCAGTGGCTGATCCTTAAAGAAGTCATTGATTTCCTGGTATTCCAGTACATTCTTTTTCTTCTTGGCAAGCTCCAGAAGTTCTACCAGTTTTTCACTGAATTTACCCATATTCATTTCCATATGTGCTCTATACCTCCATATAGTGTTTATATTTTATCCTTATTCGAAAGAAATATGCAGCTGCTGCCGCTTTCTTCCAAGCTCTTCCAGTTCTTTCTTTGCTTTTACAAGTTCCTGCAGTCCCTGTATATCTGTGGGATCCCAGGTTCTGTTTCTCTCTTTCAGACTCTCATCCTTAATCCTGATCACAGCATCCGAGAAAGCCCGGTTCTGTTCCTCCGGAGTCTCCAGATGGATCGTTGCATTAAAAAGGGATGAAACCTCTCTCTGCTCTTCACTGTCAATGAAAGCATTCATCAGCCTTGCAGGATTCACATCGCCATCCCTGTGCTGCTGGTAAAGCATCTCTGCCACCTGCCTGTACAGAGGAACCACGAAATCTGAAGGCTGGATATATTTTTCCACTGTGTCAAATATGCCCGGATAAGTTACCAGCCAGGTAAGCATCAGCTTCTGTGCTTTCTCTGCTGCACTCTCCTTCTTCTTTTGCTGACCTGCTCCCACAGGTTTAGGCTGAATTCTCTGCTCTGCCGGAGTTCCCTTCATCGCAAGAGCTCCGACTCTCTTTTTCAGATTCTCCACACTGATCCCACTGCTTCTGTAATCCTTTACGATTGCTTCTATATAAAGATTTCTCTCCAGTTCATCGGAAAGCTCCAGAAGCATCTGCGCACACCGCTCAAAGAAACGGTTCTGTCCCTGGGGTTCCTCCATTGGAAATTCCCGCTCTGCCATATGTATGCGGAACATAAAGCTGTCCATAGCCTGCTCCAGACGTTTCTCAAACTCTTCCGCTCCAAGTGCCTTGATAAATTCATCCGGATCTTTATGCGGCTTAAGATTTACCACTCTCGAAGAAACACCTGCTTCCCTCAGGATCGGAATGGCACGAAGGGCAGCCCTCACGCCTGCATCATCACTGTCATACAGAAGCAATACCTCCTGAGTGTAACGCTTCAGCAGACTTGCATGTCCGGAAGTAAGTGCCGTTCCCAGCGATGCCACCGCATTGGTAAACCCTGCCTGATGCATGGATATCACATCCATATATCCTTCACACAGGATCAGATAATTTTTTCTCGTGGTTCTTGCAACATTCAGCCCGTACAGATTCCGGCTTTTATCAAAGATCGTAGTCTCCGGCGAGTTCAGGTACTTCGGCTTTCCGTCACCCATCACTCTGCCTCCAAATCCGATCACGCGGTTATTCACATCCATGATCGGGAAAATAACCCTGTTCCAGAACTTGTCATACATTCCCCTGCGTTCATCCACATTGAACAGGCCGGAATCCCGCAGCAGTTCGTCACTGTAATTCTTTGACTTCAGATATTTGTACAGATCGTCACTGTACTTATCCGAATATCCCAGGCCAAACTTCCTGATCGTCTCCTCACTGAGTCCTCTGCCTGTCAGATATTCATGTGCCTGTCTGCCACTCTCACGACGCAGCTGATAATAGAAATATCCTGCTGCAAGCTTATTGATCTCCAGAAGGGCAGCCCGACGTTCTGCTTTCTTCTTTGCTTCTCCGGAATATTCAATCTTCGGAAGCTGCACCCCTGCCCTGTCTGCCAGATGCTTCAGTGCCTCCCCAAAGGTATAATTCTCATATTCCATCACAAAATTAAATACATTCCCGCCTGCTCCGCATCCGAAGCAGTAATACATCTGCTTCGCCGGTGTTACCGAAAAAGAGGGCGTTTTCTCATTATGGAACGGACACAGCCCGAAATAGGTACTTCCTCTTTTGTTCAGCTTCACATACTGGGATACAACATCTACAATATCATTCTTCATCCTGACTTCTTCAATGATATCGTCTGAATAACGCATGCTTCGTCCTCCTTCTTGATGATTAATAGACTTCCCATGCTTTTGGTATGTAAATCTCCCGGAATTTCTTTATTGAATACTGGTCTGTCATTCCTGAGAGATAGTCACATACTGCCTGTTCCTTCTTCTCTCCACGCACGATCAGCTCCCTGTATTCTGTTGACATTGCTTCCGGGTGTTCGACATAATATTCATATAACTCCGTCAGCATCTTCACTACCTTTTCCTCTTCCTTATGGGCTGCCGGATTCTCATATACATTCTGAAACATGAGAGCCCGCAGATCCATCATTGCCTCGTAGATCTCTGCTGACATCTTTATGGTATCCTGCTCAAGACTGTTCTCTATCACATCATGAACAAATGTATTGAGCCGCTCTCTGGTTGTATAACCGAGCAGCATCCGAAGCGTGACCGGAATATCATCCTCAGAAATAATCCCCGCCCGCTGTGCATCATCCATATCATGATGAATATAGGCGATCTTGTCCGAAAGTCTTACTACCTGTCCTTCGAGAGTAGACGGATTCCCACTGGTTCTGTGATTCAGGATACCATCCCGGACCTCCCATGTGAGATTCAACCCTTCGCCGTTCTTCTCCAGTACCTGTGCAACCCTGACGCTCTGTTTATAGTGGGCAAAGCCATCCGGATTCACTACATCAAGAGCCCTCTCACCTGCATGTCCAAAGGGAGTATGTCCCAGGTCATGTCCAAGTGCGATCGCTTCTACAAGATCTTCATTCAGTCTCAGTGCCTTCGCTATTGTTCTGGCAATCTGTGATACCTCAAGAGTATGTGTCAGTCTGGTCCTGTAATGATCACCCTGGGGTGCCACAAAAACCTGTGTCTTATCCTTCATCCTGCGAAAAGCTTTACTATGAAGGATCCTGTCCCTGTCTCTCTGATAGACAGTCCGTACATCGCATTCTTCCTCCTGCCGCTCTCTGCCTCTGGAACAAAGACTCAAAGCAGCATAAGGACTGAGCATCTTTTGTTCACGCTGTTCCATGCTTTCTCTGATATTCATAAGCGATACCTCCACAAGCTGACAAAATACCTCTTATTAATTATATTCTACATAAAATTTCAAATTCCTCTTTTTTTCAAAAAAAAATTGAAATTTTTTTATATTTTTTTCAAAAAGGTGTTGACATTAGCTTTTACATTTGATATAGTATCACTTGTCGCGAGGGAGAGCAAAAGAATCCCAAAGAAATGCGATATGCGGAAGTGTCGGAACTGGCAGACGAGCAAGACTAAGGATCTTGTGAGCATTGCGCTCGTGTGGGTTCAAGTCCCATCTTCCGCATTTAAAGAATGAGGAACTATGAGAAGTCATGGTGCCTTATTTTTTTATTCTTTTTTCTACAATAATTCTTTTCTCAGGTAACCATTTTCCGGTCCCCTGCATAATTTATCAGGAAAGCATTATCTACAGGAGCTTGTATGGCTTTTTATCATATGCAGATGCAGCAGGAAAATATAGATACAGGACAATATCAGGTTACCGTATCAGACCGGCTGAACAATCGTCCCATAGAAAACGCACGCGTCAGAATCTCCTACACAGGAGCACCCGACAGTACCATTGAAGAAGTGACAACAGATTCCTCCGGACGCACTCCTGTCATTGAACTTAAGACTCCACCTCTGGAATACAGTATGGAACCGGTTGAACAACAGCCCTACTCAGAATATACCATTCAGATTGAAGCAGAAGGATTTGAACCAAAAGAAATCGCAGGAAGCCAGGTATTAGCAGATACTTTATCCAGACAGCCAACAACGCTGAATGTCATGGAATCCGGCGAAACTTTCCAGAGAATTGTAATTCCTCCGCATACGTTGTTCTATGAATATCCTCCCAAAATCGAAGAAGCCGAGATAAAACCAATAAACGAAAACGGCGAAATCGTATTAAGCAAGGTCGTTGTCCCTGAATATATAGTGGTACACGATGGGCCTGTCAACGATTCCGCTGCAGGCAATTATTATGTACGCTACAAAGATTACATCAAAAATGTAGCCAGCAGCGAAATCTATGCCACCTGGCCCGACGACACCATCCGGGCAAATATTCTGGCTATCATGTCTTTTACTCTGAACAGGGTTTATACGGAATGGTACCGGAACAAAGGTTATGACTTTACGATCACTTCCTCCACTGCCTATGATCACAAATGGATCTATGGCAGGAATATCTTTGCCAGCATTGACCGCATTGTAGATGAATTATTCGAGAATTATCTTTCCAGACCAAATGTACGTCAGCCAATCCTTACCCAGTACTGTGACGGCAAACAGGTACAATGCCGAAACAGAGGCTGGATGACACAATGGGGAAGCAAGGCACTGGGCGATCAGGGATACTCTGCCATTGAAATCCTACGAACTTTTTACGGAAATGATATGTATATCAATGTGGCGGAAGCAATCTCCGGGATTCCCTCCTCCTGGCCAGGATATGATCTGGATATCGGTGCATCCGGAAATAAGGTGAGACAGATTCAGGAACAGTTAAATACAATTGCTGAGGCCTATCCTGCTGTCCCTGTTGTCACCGCAGATGGAATTTACGGACCTGAGACCCAAAATTCCGTCAGGATTTTCCAGAGCATTTTCGGTCTGGACCAGACAGGGATTGTAGACTATCCAACCTGGTATAAAATCCAGGAAATCTACGTGGCAGTCAGCAGGATTGCTGAGTTGCGTTAGGGTTGTAGCAAAAATATACGTAAAATGGCTGCCTCACCTACTGATATGTTATCTCACATATTTAGCGGATTGGCAGCCGTTTTATTACCCTTACAACAGATATCACCTAAAAAAAGGAGCAAATTCATCTATCGATTCAGCAATATAATAATAGCTATCTTCGCTTGAACTCCAATAATATACTTTTCCATTCTCATTATTTACACAATAATAATTATCTCCCGAAGTCAGTACCACCAGCTCTGCTGGGGGTTTGAGATTGTTTCAATCATGTACCTCGTCCGCAAGAGCATATAGCTGTTCCAATGTATAATCTGTCTCCTGTTCCAGCGTCATTTCCGCACCTTTTGTCACGATCAGATGTGTCTCTATTATTTCTTTATACTGCTACAGTTGTTTCAGCAATTCTATTGTAAGGGGCGCTCCAGAAGCCCCACTCATACCGATGATAAGTCTCTTTCTCATTTTTCTTCCTTTCCTGACTTTTCCGTTCATATTAAAGTATGTTTAAAAAATTTTCCAACAATTTGCACAAATTATACCCGTTCGTTTCCTATTTCCTTCGCAATTCTTCTTTTCACATGGATTATTCCAACAAGGAATACGTAAGAAAGAATCCTGTCCAAAAGACTGTTACATCACAGAAACATTGCAGAATAATCTTCTATGATATAAAAAGCTCCCCTCAGTATCACAAATAATAATCACTGAGAGGAGCTGTAATTTCAGAACAGCAGAGCTGTTTTCTTATTAAGATATCTTCTTAGATTAAGAATTTTCTTTCCCAATCTTAACTTTACAATGTTTCCGATAACAGGCAATGCCATAATTTACAATATTCTTCATCCCGTCACTCTTTAACCTTGCAGCATACTGACGTTGTTCAATCTGTTTCAGAGCTTCTGTACAAGCTGCCTCCATTCTGTCTTCCTGAGCATATTTCATCTCGATCACCACTCCGACACGATTCTCCGGAACTTCCAGTAAAATATCACAATAACCTTCACCAGATTCTATATTCGACCAGACAGCCCAGTTCTCCATATGACTTAGCAGCCCCAGCAAAACTCCATGATAAAAATTTTCTTTTCTTCCCTTAACTGCCGTATCCCGAATACTGATTGTATTCCATAAATAGTCGTTAAACAAATCTTCTATCGTTTCTGCATCTCCATCTGGAAAAGCCATGCATAATTTATCAAGCTTCTTTACATCCTCAGATGACTTTTCCTGAAACCATTCCCTGATCTGAAGTTCAAACAATTCTTTAATTTCTCTGTTAGGAATTGCCAGACGTAACTTTCTGCTGTCTATTCTTTCACGTTGTGTTAAATACCCTGTTGTAAAAAGTATACTCCAAAGATTCTCAATGGATTTATCCAATTCATTATATGTCAGTTCCTGTTTTATTTCTTTTATAACCGTTTCTCCCGAAATCAGGTTTTCGATTTCATCTCTCGTCTGTTTATTCGCTTTATCTATAAAACGACTCACAATGCTGTTGCTGCTGGTATTAGACCAGAAATCTTCTGGTATCGCATCAGGATCTGCACATAAATTTCTGCAATAACTGATCACGTCCCAAGGACAATACACTGCTTTCTTTCCAAACTGATAACCATCATACCATTCCCTGATTGTTTCATGGTAGTCAGAAAGCCCAAAATATTTCAGCATTTCTGCGACCTCATCATCTGTAAATCCAAAGAACTCATCAAACTGTACACTCGTAATCGAAAAAACATTAAAATTGTTTAATCCTGTAAAAATGCTTTCCTTCGCAATTCTCAGGCATCCCGTAAGTACTGCAAAAAACAGGCTCGAATTTGTCTTCAAAACATTTCCAAACATGTTTCTGATCAAAGATACCATCTCGTCATAATATCCATACTGGAACGCTTTATCTAATGGCACATCATACTCATCAATCAAAAGAACCGCTTTTTTTCCATAATGTTTCTCCAGTAATACAGTTAATATAAGCAGCGCCTTCTCCATTGTGGCATCAGACATTTTGAAATCGCCATGATCATCAACGACAGTCAATGCTTTATAAGAGTTTTTTTCTTCCTCTGTAAGGCGGCTGCTCTCTGCCAGAGCACTAAGTCTCCACGCCTCCATTCCCAGAGTATTCTTCAGCGATTTCCGGGCTGACTCAAAATTTAATCCCTCCACATTCTTCAATGTAAGCGAAATTACCGGAAACTTTCCCATATATTCTTCACACAGTTCTTTTTCACGGGATACCTTCAGTCCATTAAACAGCGATTTATCACATCCGATTTCCAGAAATGACTGCAGCATATTCATATTCAGAGATTTTCCAAAACGGCGAGGACGTGTAAACAGATTCACTTCTCCCCAGTTATGAAGAAGTTCTGTTATCATTTCTGTTTTATCCACATAGTAAAAATTATGCCGGATTATTTTTTCAAAACTATCTATTCCAATTGGCAGTTTCTTTCTGTTCCGCATATTTTTCATCCTCCTTCATTACCAGATTTTGCAAGTCAAACGGATATTCGCAATCCGCATTCGGTTAAAAAATTCCCCGAAAAACAGCTTCCCTGATTTTAGATAATGATAACATGAAACATTTGTAACGTAAAGCAGGAGTTACTGCCACTTCGAGCCCGACTAAGCCAGAAATAATAACAGCAATTTTTATTTCAGACAGGAATTATTTATGCTAAAATATACCTAATTATAACAATTCCGACGTAATTTCCTAAGCATAACAAAACAGCAGCCATTGCGGTACTGTTTAGAGTATCTCACAATGGCTGCCTGTCTGATATCACAATTTCATTTGTTATTTCTTATACCAGAATTTCTTACATTTCACCAGTACCTTTCCATCCGGAGCATCTGTCATCATTCCAATTTTGAACCTGTAATTTTTTGTCTTTCCGGCCGGAATATTTACATTGTAGGTTTTGGTCGGTGTTGCAGTTTCATCCAGTGGTATCTCAAAATACATCGTTACCTTTGTAATCGTATAACTGGAAGTGTTCTGCATACGGGCAGTTATATACAGCTCTCCTGTGTTCGGATTGTACTCATATCCCTTGTAGCTGACTTTGAGCTGGTTTAGCTTAGGTGTCGCTGACTTATACCAGAACGATAAGCATTTTACCTTCGGCGCTTTATATGGCTGCTGAGTCATTTTTCCAATATAAACCGTCTTATTCACTGTCTTTCCGGGATTGATCGTTACACTGAAGGTCTGGGTTATGGTTCCATCCTCCATAATAGGTATCTCATATCCCATCTTCACTTTTGTAATCGTGTAACTCGAAGTATTTTTCAGACTCAGCTTCAGATATAACTTTGCTGTATCATTGTCATATTCGAATCCTCTGTAGGTTACTTTAAGCTGTTTGGCAGTTGGCTTGGCAGCAGCCGATGCTACCCTTGGGAAAAATAAAAGTGCTGCAAATGCCGCCAGAAGAAAAAATGCCAGATAGCTTCTGCTTTTTCTTACAAATCGTTCTTTCATACTCATAAAAATCTCCTCCTCCCTGATACGCTGTTATAGTTTCAGACAAATATCAGGAAATACTTTTGGTACACCTGATACTTTGCTCAGTTTTTTATATATTTACAATACAATATCAGGAAGAAATTTTCTATTAACTATTGGTTAGTTTTTTATAAGCGCCATTACAGTCATCTATAATTTTGATTGTAATTGACCTAAAAAGAAGCAGATCTCCGTTTCTGAACTCAGAAATGAAAATCTGCCAGCTTAACTTATGATACTAACGGCAATATATAATTCACCCAGAAGCATGACATAGGCATGATCAGCACCATCGCCGGTATCATGTCCGCAGTTGGGAAGTTCTTCAGCTTCACCATACGAAAACCGGTTGCAAGCATCAGAAACCCGCCACAGGCTTTAAAGTCATTGATCATGCCCGGCGTAGTCAGCGGAAAAATCGCCGTTGCTGCAAAGAACAGGATCAGGAAAATAATCACCTGCGGAATGGCGATCATACACACTACCATTCCCAGGCTGCAGGCAAAAATAGCTGCTGTAAATAAATCCAGAATAGATTTGGAGATCAGCACTGAATGATCCCCGCTCATTCCGGATACGATAGAGCCATAGATTCCTGTTCCGCTTGCACAGAATAATACGATGATCGTCACCAGTGTATTCATAAACTCATCCTCAGAAAGCTCTGAATTTGAATTCTTGATAAATTTGCCGATCACACGCTGCATAACACCGGCACCGGCATTGATCCTTTCTCCAAGATGAATCGCAAGTCCGATTCCCGTACCGATCACAACAGAAAAAATAACCGCCGGCATATTTTCCATCAGACCGATGGTGCTGATTCCCATTCCCATAGAGCATACCCCGAATACAAGAGTAATATCCTCTTTGAATTTCGGACTTAATTTGTGCCCCACAAGAGTCCCCAGGATTCCGCCGATAACTATGGATAATGCATTGATAATTATTCCAATAGGCATAACCTTTTTCTCTCTCCTTTATCTTTATCTTTTTTCTTCTTCATAAATATTATACCCATCTCTGCCATTCTGTTTTGTCCTATATAATGCAGTATCTGCATTTTTATACAGATCAAGATATCCTGTTCCATGTTCCGGAGCAAATGCCATTCCGGCACTAATGGTAATATTCTTTCCATTCATTTCCGGAAATGTTAATTCTTTAACTTTTTTTATCAGACTTTCAATTCTGGAAACAGCCACTTCTCTGCTGTCCGTTTTTCTCATAAATACTACAAATTCATCACCACCGATCCTGCCGACAATGTCTCCTTCACGAAAATGCTCATGAAGCACTTCACCAAATTTGTGCAGGACTTTGTCCCCTGTAATGTGTCCATATATATCATTTACTTCCTTAAAATAATCCACATCCATGATCACAAAAGTTCCCGGTTCCTGCGGGTGTTCCTGCAGAACATTATGGATCCGTTCTTCTGTACTTCTCTTATTGTACGCGCTGGTCAGTGCATCTGTCTCGGCTGCCTGAATAAGCTGTTTATTCTTTGATCTGTTCTTAACAAATCCCCAAAGGAACAACATGCTTACCATAACACAAAACCCGATTGTAAAAATCAGTTCATATTTTCGTACAAAGTTATAAGATTTCTGCGCTTCAGAAACAGGGATAACATAACAAATCATCCAGTCATTCAATCCCATATCTGTATAGGCCAGATAACGGTCTGAATTATAATCATTTCCAATTCTTATTTTCATCAGTCCATCGGCACCCACTGTAAAATCTTTTTTCACTTCTGTCAGGGACGAATCAAAAATAAGTGTCTGATCATCATAAAATTCAAAGAAGTTATCGCCATATTCAATCTCATGATAGGCAAAATCACCATCATACGCAATAATCTCACCATCACTGGTAGTGATCAGTGTATATCCTACATCTTCAAAGAAATCGTTAAACAGCATACGGCTTAATGCAGTTACGTTATAAGAACCACCCAGAACTCCTATCACTTTTCCGTTTTTCCAGACCGGTACGCCCAGAATTACACGGGTTTCTTTATCTACGCTGCTCTCCAGTGGATCGCTTAGTGTTTCTTTTCCCTCCATTCCTTCCTTAAAATATCTCCTCGAAGATACGTTCTTCTCTGCTCCGTTATCATAATGAGCCGTACCATCTGCTTCAATCAGTGCTGTACGCTCTAGAGCGTGTCTGAAAAATAAAAATTGCACAAAACGCATGTTTTATTTCCCTTTTTCATGATAAAATAAAGAAAAAGGGGTGT
>OBXZ01000729.1_pt1 | contig 24278 bp, 20 predicted proteins | sample 1538171 | NCBI WGS metagenome assembly OBXZ01 (sample SAMEA2580161, study PRJEB22360) | human gut metagenome | biome: human gut; feature: human-associated habitat; material: faeces | place: Denmark | collected 2008/2010
CCAGCATGAATCCCACCCGGTTGGTGTCATAAATGCCGCCCCAGGCAGCCACCATACCATCCGCCGTGCCATCCGCGCCATAAGAAGCAATCACAAGTACCGGCTGCGGGTACAGCCAGGTATTCGGTTTGAAATTCTTTTTCATAACGGAGCCTCCCTAACTGTTTTATCTATCATACATTCTCGAATCTCATTAAATTACATATCCATCAACTCTTTAACCTCCTTAATTTCTTCGGTCTCTATCTCACCAATTATCCTTTTAAAAAATTTTTGAATATCATTATCCGATAAGATGAATTTCACCTGTGTATTTGTTATTGCTATATGTATCAACTTATCTTTTTGCTTATTATCCCAATCTTCAATCATATCCAGTTGCTTAATAATTTCATGGGTATTAGCAAAAGAACGACTTTCTTCCAACTGAATTATCAGTTCGTTCTTATGAATTTCTTCTATACTTTTGTTCTTCTGTTCTTCACTCATTTCATCAAAACATTGAAAGTATTTTCTCTCCAAAACCTCATTTGTTTTAGTTCTATCAACAATATTTTTAATTAAGCCCTCCAAAGATGAGCCTTCCCTATAATCAGCTGGAGCAAAATACTTAATTCTATGTTCCCTAAGCATTTTAAAAACTTTAGTCTTATCTTGCGTTTCCGAATCATATACGCCAATAGAATAACCCCCATTGCTATTCACCAGTTTCATACAAGGAATATCTGTATCACTATCGCCAATGTACACCATATTTCTAAAAGGAACAACAACCTTGTCAGGATCAAAATAATCATTTACTTTTTGATCATTTATATCCAAAATTCCTTTCTTTATTCTAAATAAATATTGTGTTTTATTTGTATAATTAACCGCCTGTGCCGGCCAAACCGCAACTCCAACATCATCGAAATAAAAAGAGCTAGCGTATATCTTTTTAAAATACTTAGCTACCATCGTGCCTTCTATCATTTCCTTCAATCCGGAAGAAATAATATAATGCTCAATGGTAATTCCTTTTTCTTGTCCATATTGGTTTACACGTGTAAACCAAGTATCAACCCCTGGATAAAGTTTAATTTTTGCGCCATCCGCTTTCAATATTTCCTTATTAAACACCAGCCTTCCTCTGGCTTTCGTAACCATCGTATACATATATGCAAGATTTTGATCCATATCATTGTCCGCAGCTAAACTATTGGATTCTTTCCAAAAGTCTGCCACATCATAACCAATAGATTGAATATATCCTTGCGCCTGCATATCCTCCGGCGATAAAGTCCTATCGAAATCATAACAAATGGCCAGTATCGGCTTGTCCCCTATTTCCTTACGCGCTGTTTTCACGATAACACTTCCTTTCTGTCCCTGTCTTTTAAAACCATTATACGACACAAAAATCTGAAAAGCCTCTCTTCTGCCAAATGTATTTTCTTGCTGCAAGAAAAAAGATGGTACCACTACCATCTTCTCATGTATCATTTCCTGTCAATATTTTCCGTTTTAAAAAATGCCAACCCTTTTTCATCCAGTCTACATGTTCCAGCATGACCACATCCGCCTCATAAATCTTTATATCCTGCTTTTCCAGCCACACATTGAATAAACGTTCTGCAAGAAACCCGAACACTCTTTTTTCATATACACTGCGACCTGTCAGATCGATCCGCTTTTCCAGCTCGGAAAGAATCGCAAAAAGCCAGGCGCAATAGGTATCAAAAAGATTTTTCTTCATAACGAACATATTCAGTATATGAAGTTTCTTCCTATTCATGACTTTGGAAAATGCTTCCGCGTACGGGGGATACATTTCTTTTACCACCCGCTCCGCTTCGTCCAGATCCGACTTGCAGTGGGCATGCTCGTACTGGCTGCGCACAGTTTCTATATAATAATTTCTCTTTTTCGGCAGCAGCACATCATATGTCTGAAGCAAGTTTTCATAGTCTTCCCTATGGAATATGGCTTCTTTTTTCTTGTCTATATTTTTTGTATGAATACTCTTGCCAAAGTATCTTCTGTAATGGCAGAGACCGATATATTCACAGTCCAGATTTTTCCATGCCCAGTAAAGTCCTGTCAGTTCGCAGTAACTCGGATTCTTAGAGGAAATATGGTCTCCCGTATTATCCGGAAGATATCCCAGAGATTCTTTCCCTTCCGCCCCCACATGAAGCGGTACATATACATCGTCATCGGGCATCCAGTATTTTTTATGAGTTGCCACTAATATTTTTATATCCACTTTTATCACCAAACAGAAGCCAATTTACCACTACCCAATTTCTGGTTATATATCTTTTCACTAAAACAGGAACTATCGTACTTATTAAAGTACAACAAAGTAATGTTGTGTAATATAAATGCAATTTTGACCATAAAAGTATCCTAATTGGCACTTTAATAATGTCGCTTAATAAATATATTTCCATACAATACTTTCCTGCAAGCTCAATCATATAAATCACTCTGCTCTCTCTAATCTCCCCTAAAAATTGAGCCACATAAATTGATAAAATGCTACCAAACACTCCTGAAAAAAGTTTAATAGGAAAATGCACCCCTTTATAAAAAAAGAAATTTAAAATGATAAAAGCGATTAGACTACATGTAACAATCCTACCCGAAATATTTCTTATCCATTTAGGATGATTTTGCCTGACATACATACCAAGAACAACAAAAAACTGAAAGAATAATATCCCTGCCGGTAAAACAGGTTCCCAATAACTTATCAGTGCGACAAAAAATGATACCATAAGCATCGAAATATTTACTTTTAATCGCAATATATATATTACCAAAGAGATAATAAACAAACTATACAAAAACCATAACTCTCCATCAGGATTTTTCCCCATAAGAATTTTCCATATATCTCCTACTTTTAGAGGATCATTTGCAAATTTAGATAATAAAAGTTTAAATGGTGCGTATACTAATCCCACGAAAAAGTAGGGAACCATTAAACGATTAAACTTTTTCCAAATTAACTGTCCTGTTCTCCCCTTAACATGATCCGTATTTAAAAAATATCCGCTAATTATAAAAAAGAGCGGCATATGAAAGCTATAAATAATACTATGCAAAAGCCTCACATAAGGATTGACGATTCCACCCACAGCCATCGCATCAGGAATAGAATGCCCTATTACAACTAATACAATCGCGATTCCCTTTACTATATCAATTTGACGAATACGATTACTTTCTGCCATTCCCCAGCTCCTTTTCCACCAACTTCAATGATCCCCCAATAACGGCATCCATATCGTAATACTTGTATTCGCCCAAACGTCCGCCGAAAATAACGCTGTTTTCCTTATCTGCCAGCGCCTTATATTTTTTGTACAGTTCCCCGTTTTTCTCATCATTCACCGGGTAGTAAGGTTCATCTCCCGCTTTCCATTCCGAACTGTACTCACGGCTGATGACTGTTTTCGGCAAGTCCTGTCCTTTGGCGTCTTTCCCGAACTCAAACCACTTGTGCTCTATGATCCTTGTCCACGGTGTTTCCCGGTCTGTATAATTCACTGCAGCATTTCCCTGAAAATTCGGTATATCCAGCACTTCCGTCTCAAACCGGACACTCCTGTATTCCAATGTTCCCAATTCATAGTCGAAATAAGCGTCAATCGGCCCGGTATAAATTACCTTCTCCGCCAGACCATCCAATTCCGCTTTATTTTTCAGATAATCCGTCTGCAAACGGACTTCGATGCTATCCAGCATATTTGCAACCAGCTTCGTGTAACCGCCGACAGGAATCCCCTGGTAAAGCGCATTGAAATAATTATTGTCAAAAGTCAGGCGCACAGGAAGTCTTTTGATGATGAAAGCCGGCAATTCCGTGCAGGGACGTTCCCACTGCTTTTCCGTGTATCCTTTGATCAGCTTTTCATAAATATCCGTTCCCACCAAAGAAATAGCCTGTTCCTCCAGATTTTTCGGTTCCGTAATACCGGCTGCTTTCCGCTGTTCCTCAATTTTTGCCGCCGCTTCTTCCGGTGTCACCACCCCCCACATTTTATTAAAGGTGTACATATTAAACGGCAGGGAATATAATTCTCCGTGATAGTTCGCCACAGGAGAATTGGTAAAACGATTGAAAACCGCAAATTGGTTCACATAGTCCCAGACTGTTTTATTATTTGTATGGAAGATATGGGCGCCATATACATGGACATGGATGCCCTCTACCTTTTCCGTATATACATTTCCTCCGATGTGGCAGCGCTTATCCACCACAAGAACTTTCTTCCCCGCCTTCACTGCTTCACGGGCAAATACCGCGCCGAATAAACCGGCGCCGACAATCAGGTAATCATACTTTGCCATAATCAACCTCACTATCAGAAATAATTATTTTCTTAATATATATGCTTTCTCCACAAAACACATCCCATCATTATTGTCACAAACATTTCCGTCACAAGCATCGCGGCAGCGACACCGGAAGCATCCTTCCAATAGATAAACGGGACAATAATCATTAAATTCAAAACAGATGCGCAAAACAAGACTCTACTATATGTTTTCTCCATTCCCAAAGGAAGCATTGTTTCATACCCCAATACATTGCTCACTGCCACTGCTAAAGGTACAAAAGCCATAATCTGCAGTGGCAAAACGGATGGAATATATGTATCTCCCAAAAGGAAGGGAATGGCAAGCGGAGCACCAAATAAAATCAGGAATCCACCAATAACACCACAAACCGTATAAACAAATAGCTGCTTTCGCAAAAAAGAAAACGCCTTTATTTGTGATTCCTTCATTAGTCTGCTTATGTATGGATATACCGCATCATTGATGGCGCCAACCCCGAGTTTGACACAATTAATCAGTTTATCGGCACCGCTGTAATATCCCACAATCGTATGGTTCGTTAAGAGTCCTAATACAACCACATCACTGGCAGTATATAAATTAATGGCCAGCGTAGAAAGAAAAATCTGCCAGCCCTCCCCATAAACTCTTTTCAGTCCACTCCATCGCGGCAGCTGCAGAATCCCCGGAAATTTTCTATGAATCAAAAATAAGGAACATATCCCTGCGAATACCGGAGTACAGGATTGCAAAAAGCCCGATAAAACATAATCCTCGGGACCTTTCACCCAAACAAATATCCCAATCATGGTTACCAATCGTCCAATCAGATTCAATATCGTAATATACCGCATCTGTTGTATCCCCTGGAAAAACCAGACAGGAAAAATAACTGCTCCAATGACCATCATATAAACAGCCCAAAACAGCGGCATATCCATCTTAACTTGGAAAAATACACGCAGTCCTTCATAAATGAAAAAAAACACACCAGTAACACTGATCCACAATAAAATGCGGGCCCACATATATACAGAAAAGACAAAAGATATATCTTCTTCATCTGCCCGCGCCAAAGCCCGCGGAGCTGTCAGATTGAATCCATAGTTCACCACTAAGACAAGGTATCCCATGAGCCCCTGCATAAATACTACCGCGCCAAAATTTGACGGCCCCAGGACGCGCAAAAGATAGGGTACTAAAATAAATGCAAGGATATACTCCAATGCCCGTAAGGTCACCATAGAAAAGATATTTTCTATAAGTCGCCCGCTTAATCTATTCAAACTAGACCTTTCATATCATAAAATTTTCATTTATTTGACAAATTTCATTACTCATTGCTTTTTAAAAAATAACTGTATCCTCTTAAGCCACCTGAACACCATCAAGATTTTAGGCCATAATAGTATCATCTTTTGATATAAGCTTAAATGCAGACTATCAGAAAATAAAGGAAACGCAGCAATAATTTCCTCATGGTAATTCCATAAATCCATGTCCTTGGAATTATCTTTCATTAACAAATACCAACTGATTATAACCTTATACGTTTCCCTTAAAAATCCCAATAAATAGATCTGTCTGTATCTGGACATATAATCTTGCACATCTTTTGAATAAAATATATGTATTAATCTTTTCTCTATAAACATCAAATCCTCAATATGATTAAAAATACCTCCAGGGCTCACGCTTTGTCCCATTTCACCCAAACGGTACTGATATACGTATTCTTTATTAAATACCACTGACTTCGCTCTCATAGAAATAAAAAACACATATTCTGTATCTACATAAAATCGATGTTCTGATATTGCCCAACGCAGTTGCTTTAGGAGTTCAGTTCGGACTGTGGCAGAATGCATTTGAATTCGTTTCGGTAAACCTGCATTTTCAAAGTCATATACTATCCCTAGGTCATGCTTCCCCACCACATCCACTTTTACCATTTTACCTAAATACACTTCATTATAATTATTAAGAATCAGGTCGGCATTCACCTGCAAAAGAAAATCAACTAAATGATCAAGTGCTACAGGCGATACCCAGTCATCTCCATCAACCACCTTAAAATATTTCCCTGTCGCTTGAACCAAAGACGTATTAATAGTTGACCCATGCCCTCCATTCCTTTTAGAAACAAGTCGAATCGACCCCGGATAGCGTCTGGCATACTCCTTTACGATGGCAGCAGTATCATCTTGTGAACCATCATCTACAACAATGATTTCAATTTCATTTAATCTTTTACATTCGGAAAAAGAAAACAAGCATTTTTCTATTACACCTGAAACATTATATGCAGCTATAGAAACCGTTAAAGCCTTCATCATGCCCTATCCTTTGTAAAGTACTATATCTCAATAAACTGCTTCCGCTAATATAATTGGTAAAAATACTATTTCTATGTTATTACATCTAAACATCTTATATCGACAATGACAGATAAAATCTTTGTATCCATTCTATCTCATGCTCTAAATCATATCCGGCAGTAAAAATATTGGCACGCTGATCACTTTTACCTAATTCAAATTTTTTTAAAATTTCTTCTCCCCACTCAGTCAAGCCAGCATTAAGGGATAAGAATGTCACAAGCCCGGTTATATTTATTTCTCTAGAAACCCTGTCAGAAAATACACACGGTATTCCGGCAGCCTGCGCCTCAATTCCAACTATCGCCAACCCCTCGAATCTTGACGGCAAAACAAAGCAATCCATTACTTGCAACAGATCAGGAACGTCAGTCCTTCGGCCTAAAAATAACACATCTTCATTTAAGCTGAACATTTCCGCCAAATCCTTAATATGTTGCTTTTCGGGTCCATCGCCAATAAGCATTAGCTTACAATCTTTCTTTTTCTTTTTTACAGTCTTAAAAATATCTAAAAGAAATTCATGATTTTTCTGGTATGTAAACCTGCCTATATGTCCAATGATAAAAGTATTAGGCGCTATTCCAATACTTTTTCTCAATAAGTCTCTCTTGTCGGGATTGTATACATATTTCTTTACATTGATAGCATTATGGGCAAAAAACCATTTAATATCTTTTTTGAAAACATCCATTTCGCCGCGTCTGAGCTGCAAGCCCAGAAAGAATTCCCCACAAAAGGAAAAATCATCTTTCCCAACAAATGGATCCCTGTCTTTATTTTTCTGATGAATATTCTCCGATCATCAATATCTGTACTATGGGAATGGATAATTATATTATGGGCGCCTGCAAGCTTTGCCAAGATAACCGGTACAAAATTGGCATAAGATAAATTAAAATGAATAACTTTATAGTTTTCCCGTCTCAAAATATATTTAAGCGATTTATAAAAATCAATCGGGTGGCTGGGTTGTTGAATATGATAAAATTTAGCCCCCATATTAATAAACTCATCCTCAAAATCCAATTTATCTGTATCATACGTCAAAAAATCAAATTGAACTTTTGTTTTATCCATATATCGGTAATTTTGTGCAATATATCCAGTCAAGCCACCTTTATCGTTTGTAATAAAAGCCTGCAAAACCCGCATCGGTTCTGACATTGTAAATTCCCTTTCACCCACAAATAACTCCGTTTCCACATGAACGAGCATGTATATCACTATGCAGCATCCAATATTTACGAGTCGTTTCCCACACTTTGATATTTGCTCTTCAATAAGCTCCTTTGTGCTGTAAGACCACACTGACTGTTCTCCAGAGCATGACTATATCCAGCCATATACTCCAGTTATGAACATACCAGCTGTCCATGTGAACACGTTCAGGATAGTCTATATCATTTCTTCCGGCAACCTGCCACATACCGGTAATGCCGGGAAGGACACTGTAGTACTCTTTAATAAATTTTCCATAACGGGACACTTCTTTCTTTACAATCGGTCTCGGCCCTACGAGACTCATTTCTCCCTTTAATACATTAATTAACTGAGGGAGTTCATCAAGGCTTGTTTTCCTGAGGAAAGCTCCGCTTCTGGTAATACGGGGGTCATTTTTCAGTTTGAAATCTCTGTCCCATTCTTCTTTTGCCACAGGATTTGTTGCCAGAAGTGTTTCAAGTACTTCTTGTGAGTTCACACACATACTGCGGAATTTATAGCAGTCAAATTCTTTCCCATTTTTCCCGATCCGCCGATGCTTATAAATAACCGGCCCCGGTGAATCATGATATACCCAGGCAGCCACCATAAAAAGGACAGGCAGAATACATATGCCGCCGATTATAGCTGCTGTAACATCAAAAAACCGCTTAACTACCTGGTTGGATTTCTTTGCCAGATTATTTTTGATATGGAGCACCATAATTTCTTCATCAAAAAAGGATTCTGCTTCTACATTGGACATCGGCACTCCTACCAAGTTCGGGATAACACCCACATCTTTTACAAGGAATTGGGCACGGTAAATCAGGTCGGATAAAGCCTCCTGGGCTAATCCGGGAGCCGCAATCAAGACGGCTTCTACATTCGTTTCCTTTACCACTTTTTCCAAATCACCAAATCCGCCAAGGATAGGGTATTGATGGATATATTCAGTCTTCGGCTTATTATCTTCCAAAAATCCAATAATTTTATACCCCATGCCGGAGTCCTTTTGTATTTCCCTTGTAATGGCTTCTCCGGAAAATCCGGCACCAACAATAAGTATAGGGGTTTGAAGAAAACACAACCTGTGAAAAATCTTATTTATCAAAAAACGGATGAAACAGAGAAACAAAAAACTGAATAATGCAAAAAAAATTACAAAAAGCCTTGATATTTCTCCTGCCACATGAGCAATAAACATGAGAATGATAGAAAACGCGGTTCCATATAAAGAAGCATAAAAAAGCTCTTCTGTCATTTTATAAGTAAGCATTCTTTTGGTGTATAGACCACTATATAAAATGAATGACATAAAAACCAACGGAGTCCAAAAAAGTATATATTCCGTATTGACATGGTATACACTGTAAGTCATAATCATATTTCTGATTTTCAAGGCCATATAAGCAGCAAAAACCAGAGCGACATAATCACCAGCAGCAAAAATCAATCTGGATAAAGCTTTATTATTCATCTCGAAAATATTTCTTTTAGACGTTCTTGTATATTTCATAATAGCATCCTACACAGAAGGTTCACTCTATAGTTTTAGGAACTTCATAATTTATATCAATTATACAATAAAATTATAGAATCCTTTATCAATCATTTTTCCTTTTTATCCCAAATCCTTACAGTCATTTTTTTGACAAGTATTTATAAAATATTTGTTCCTTATATTCCTTTGCCAAAAAATTCAACAAATCATCTGCAGGTTTATCCGCAAATGTTCCATTAATTTTTTCCGCATCTAAATAAACAGACACCTGCTTCTGCAAAAAACATCCTCTGATGGAAGTTGTCATCTGCATTAAAGGTGTAATCGCCGCCACAAGGACACAGATAAGAAGCAATAAGTCAGCTCCCCAAAACTGCTTCTTATCCCACGCGGATAAAAGCTGTTTCAAAGCAAGCATCATAATGAACAGATACGGTGCAACAGAAGCATTCCACAAAAAATCTCCCGTTAATCCAACACGGAAAAAAGGCAATAGTATCAAGATTCCACTTGCCCACCAATATAAAAAATTCAATCGGTTGTCCCTGTATAATAAAAAACAATACATCCCAAAAGATAAAAGATAAAACAATAACAGATTTCCAATTCGAAACAATCCATAAGCTGACAGAGGCGCCGCCCAAATTCCTGTCTCTACCGCTTTCTGCGACATCGAATTTACCGTAAAATAAAAATAGAATACCGGTAAGATAATCACACCGGATAACAGATTCTCTAAAGATATATATTTTTTAATGTGCCGTGATAAAAGCCTTTCCCCCTGCCTTATATCATGAATGATTTGATACACTCCATCTCCCATCATAAGAAGTACTATCCCGACAAACCCAAGTGGAGAATAAGGTAGTGCCAACAGCCCTAAAAATGCATACATGTCATACATATATCTGCATTCTAAAAACAAAAGAGTGACTACTGCCATCGGAATATATTGATTATATACATTAGCTACGGAATCAAATGTCGTTCGCAGGAAATATCCTATAAAATGTCCGTCATACATTCCTGCCGTAAACTGCCAACTGTAAAACCCCGGATAATCATCTATCCTAAAAGCAGACGCCCCGAACAAACTTTTCAGCATCATGCCAAACAAACTAAGCCCACTCCACAAGAGAAAAAGTCCACAGACAAACAGCACCTGATTCTTAGCTGGCTGAAGATAATCACACAAAAGCAGAAATACCAGACTTAGCCCCATATATGACCAAAAGAATAATACAACATGGCTTCCCCACGTACCAAGGCCAAAGAGCCAGGATATCCCCGCCGGAAGAAGCCAGTATGTCAGGTAATAAATCAGCATTGTATGCGAGTGTTCATATACAATTGGCCACGGATATCGGATCAGATCATTGTAAATTGCATCCCGCCAGGGAATATCCACCCCATTAGTACCGATGAAACCTCCATGCCCCGTAATGAAAAGGAATAATAAAATGAACAAGAGCGAAAAGACATGATATCTCCCGATACATAAAGAAGAAGTACCTACATTCTTCTTTACATGCTGAAAAATTCTATACGCACAAAATAACAAAACAACAGTACAAAAAGCCCCATAATATATATGGAGCCATGACAGCAGAAACAGGTATAAGGGAATGGACAAATATACAAGAGCTGACAAATAGATATATTTTCTATGGATACACATTTTACTCTCCTGTCCGCTTCCCCTAACAGAGTATATAAAAAACAAAGTCTGTAAATAGCTCCGTCTGGTAGCTTCCCTTAGACTAACTGTAGGTTAGTCCTATTGAAAATCACTGTAATTCACGCTTTGAGAAATGTCAATATACTTGGGTTTGATACCTTGAAATCTGTCCACGGCATCCGGTCCTCATATATTATGATAAATTCAACGTATATACCATCCCAATTTTCCGGGAAATACTACATTCCCTCTTTACTTGGTCCAATATAATTAATATCCAACCCATACATAATTATTCCATCAATCACACGCCAATCTTTTACTATTTTATTTTCGTTGGCTCTAATTCCAACAAGTATTATCGAATCTTTCACAATATTATTTATATCCTCAGCATCAATAGATACTTTATATTCACCAGCAGAATCTACTTTTATATCCTTGAAATGTTTCCCATTAATAAATAAATCACAGTGGATTCCTTCTTCCTTATTACTCATAAGCTCTTTACTAACCCTAAATATTATTTCAAGCCCTTGTTTCTTTATCATATCTGAACTAAGGATAAATTCCCCATATTTTGATATATAAATCTGATTTGATAAACGATCTGTTGATATACCATACACAAATGGTATCACCTCCGGCATCCCCCCTTTTATGCAATCAGGTAATTCTGAGCCAACATAAAAAACCTTTAGACTATCATTATCATATTTACCATTAGCATCAATTACTAAATTGAAAGGTCGATTAAGCGAATCATCTATTATCGTTATCTTCCCAAATTTTGCAATATTACTAAAATTATCTGAACCAACATATAACACTTTGAAAAAATGATTTTCATCAAATGGTATTTCCTCAATATCGGCCATTTTTCCATTTATCAATAATTGAACCTGTTTTCCATCCTCTTTATCTGATTTAAAAACTTGATAAACTAAATAAATACCTTTTTCCTTTGCGGTTTCAAATTTAAAAGGAATATCAACATATTTTTGATTTATTATGAAATAACCATTTTTACAATTTACACCATGACCAACTACCCTGTTTCCAGATAAAAAATTATACTCAGTATAATATTGTATATTGCCTATATATTGAATATAAATCCCAGAAGAATCCATGGCAAAATCATCAATTGATATTTCAAAAGGAATTATTGCTTTGTTAATTACTGTTTTATCGATTCCAATTAAATCATTTTCCGTAATAAAAATATTATATTCTCCCGTATGATCTATGGTTATATTTTTAACCTTTCTATTACCAAAGCTTATAGTGCAATGTAAAGGATTATCTTTCAAAAAACTATAAGCTTCTGGAACAAAAAATCTAAAAACAATACCTGTATATTGCTGACTTTTATCAATTACAAGATCATTTTTAATTAAAAATAATGCTTTGGTTCGCATATGCAATAATCCATTTTGAGTTTTATCTACACCAGCCGAACTATTACCTACATAGGTTCGAGAATTTATCTCACTTAATGGCTCTAAAGGTCCAATATAATTGATATAAGCACCATTTATACCGGGAACTGTCTCAAATAATTCAACAGTTATATGATCATTATTTAAAAGTCCTAAATTTAATAATTCTTCTCTCGAAACATAAATAACATTATTACCATTAATATATGTTTGTCGATAATCGACATCTTTATCGTTTAATTTCAATGATAATCTATTATCTAAAGTATTCTTATATGAGATAACCAGCCCATTTGCATTTAATTTTGTTGTCTTTAAAGAAACTGTTACTTTCTCATTAAAATATCCATATTCTCCCTGATTTAAGATAAATCCAGTTGAAGCACGAACAGCATCATTCCGGGTAGGAGTAAAATTATCAATCGGTGTAGAACGATAAAAAGTGTATAACGAAAAAATAACTATAATTAAAAATAGACCAATAACTAACCAATTTCTTTCGCTATATTTATTTGAAGTCACTAAACTAAAATATCCGTACAAAACAATTAGAAGACTAAATATGCACAAAGATAAATTTTCAATAAATACAGCTAAATGCAACGGATAACGATCATCCCAAAAAGTATCAAAAATCGATATGTTAAACCGAAAGATAGGAACTAACATCCCCAAAAACAGTAATAATGCAATTACTTTTATATACTTTCTTTCATTTGGATCTTGCAATAAAAACATTAGTGACGGAATCAAATATCCTATATTATAAACAGTTGAAAAACCTGGACAAGCAGCCATGATAACACCCAAGGCACCAAAAGTAATCCATTTCTTTCGCTTTTCACTTAATAACGATATACTAAGGCAACCAAGTAAAATAAACAAATTCAGACTTTCTGCAAATCTAAACAATTCGATATTTGTAATTCTCTGCATTGCCTTAAAAAAGTTAAGAATATTTATATGAAGCCCCTGTCCTATTAAACGTCTTATACCATCATAGTCAACATAATACCCTTGATAAAAATTAGTTGTATTCCGAATATTTTCTACTAAATTAAAAATATTCCCATCAGTAAGAACAAATGGCAAGAAAAATATTCCTGCTCCAATACTTATGCAAATTATTGTATCCTTCCACCTTTTTTCTTTGATTAACAACACCCCTAAAATAGCTGGTACCACTTTTAGAGCAGTTACTACCCCCAATGCGATAAAAGAAAAATATTTTATTTTTTTATCAGGTATATTATAGGTAAATGCATAAAATATGATTAGAGCAAATGCTATAATTACAGAATTTCCTCTTTCAAAGGCAAATAGAAATGGCATAGAAAAAAAACATCCAATTATAAATATAAGTTTTTCCGCACCATTACCTTGTTTAAAAGAATATAACACCCAAAATAAAAAAGAATATACTAAAATTATGTACGTACTATAAGTCAATGCACCAGCTTGTGAGACACGGGCCCCCATCGACCCCACCTGTGCCATAGGTATAAAGCGTCCCATAAATCCATAGATAACATTCATTAAAGGTGGATAAATCACTTTATTTTCATAGGGCTTCATGCCATATTGCATACTATTAAAAAAGTCCATTAATACATCATCATTAAGTGGATGTATTGAAACTCCTAATGTCTGTCCATGAGTATAAAATGCTGCAAGTAAAAAATAGAATTCAAATATAAACAAAATAGAATAAAATAATACTTTGAATTTATCCTTATAAAAAAAATCAGATATAAAATAAGTCAAGATAACAGGAATTAATGTAGCGCAAGCAGTATATCCTCTCAATTTTAATAAATCTATATTATAAGTTAAAGTATACGGAAAGCTAAAAAATATATTTATAATATTTGAAAACAATAAAAACACTACAACAATAGCATAAACACTACAATATAGTAAAATTTTTTTATATTTTTTTTGCAAATATTTCCTTATGCAACTCATTATAATGTAACCTTTATATATTAACTAACCCATAAAATTGATCCGCTTTTCCTCTATGACCAGAGGCCTGTTCATCATCCGGGTATTGATGCTCATCACATACTCCCCCAGAAGTCCCATAAAAATCAGCTGGATCGAGCCCATAAAAAACATCCCGATCAGCAATGGCGCAGTCCCCATCGGAAACCGATCCCACCATATTAATTTCGCGACTAAATATATAATCGCAAATACCATATCCAATACGGCAAAAATAAATCCCAAAAAAGTAGCCAATCTCAGCCCTACTTTTGTATAGGAAGTGAAACTCAGCATTGCCGCATCATACAAAGTATACCAATTATTATGTGTATTGCCGGCACGTCGCTTTGCCTGCATATAAGGAATATCTTTTCTCCTGAAACCAAGTTCTGCAACAATTCCTCGCATGAACGGAATCGGATCATCTAACCTCCGAAGTACATCAATAAAGCTTTTATCATATAACCCCGTCCCTGTAAAATGTTCTATTTGTTCCACAGAAGACATTTTTTTTATTATTTTGTAATAACAGGACCTCAAGAAGCGCAAAATCTTATTCTCTTCACTTTGCGTCTTAATAGCGGCTACGATCTTATATCCTTTTTCCCATTCATGAACCAAACGTGGAATAAGATTAACCGGATCCTGAAAATCACAGCACATAGATATGGTACAATCTCCTGTTGTTTGACAAATTCCGTAAAAAGGAGAATTAAACTGTCCGAAATTTTTTGCATTGAAGATGGCTTTAATCTTTTCATTCCGGGAACAGATTTGTTCCAACTTCTGCCTCGTTCCATCAGTAGAATAATTATCAATAAATACCAGTTCATAATCATATTCCGGAAGATGCACACTAAATTCATTAACTACGGCTTCACTTATAGGAATAACATTATCCGTTTCATTAAAACATGGAATAAGGACACTGATTTTTTTCATTAAAATATCCCTTTCATCTAAACGTCCAAAATTTATTCAGTACAAAGTTCAACGGTATCGTGATAACCAGAGTCAACAGCGGTGCTATCTTATCCGAAATTCCACACCATTCAACCAGGATATATAAAACGACACATCCGAAAAGAAAAGAAAAACCATATGATATATAGGTTCTGACAAGCGCTGTACACCATGCAGTACTATTTTTAAACACATATCGGTTATTCCAGTAGAACGCATTAAATACACTAATAACCCAAGATAATATATTCGCAATCATGTAATGAAAGTCCAAAAAAAGAAATAAGTAATATGTGCCTAAGCCTATCGCGGTATTAGACAACCCCACGATTCCAAATTTAATGAATTGTATGAACGTTCGTTTCTGATTTTCTCCCTGTATCATGAGAATATCCTTAATGAGCCATCATCCTACTTTTACACCATTCTACAGTTTCTTTGATTCCTTCTTCAAAGGAGTACCTGTATTCATATCCTAAATCATGAATTATATCCGTATTGTCAGCGCAAAGATACATCACCTGCTCAGGTGGATAAGGACACTCTCCTAATCCAACAGGCAAGTTTGGATCAATAGAATCACGGATTCCTTCTATATACTCTTTTAGAGGTTTAGCCACCCCGGAGCCCAAACAATAAATTTTCCCGTTTATACTTTTATCCCCACCTAAAGAAAATAGTATACCGCCTGCATCTTTCGCATACAGATAATCCCATATCTGTCCTCCCTTGGTAAAAGACGGCTTTTTTCCATGAAGGAGCTTTATAATCGTTGACATGACCATCGTTTCTTTTCTGTCATATGGACCATACACGCTAAGAATGCGTGCCCAAATATGCTTTATTCCATATTTATGAGCCTGTATCCTCGTCATCTCACCTGCACAAAGTTTTGCCATCCCATAACCATTTTCAGGAAAGGCAGGTGTATCCGGTCGAAGTTTTCCTTCAAAACGACCATACTCTGCCTGTGAACCGGCACCCACAAAAGTACGACAGCCACAACAATGGGCAAGTTCTACCGCATCCAATGCATATATAACATTATAATTTTGAAGGTACATGTCATTCCGGACATCACCAAAAGTACCTGTCCATCCCAGATGATAAAAAGTATCTATATCTTCAGGAAGCATACTTCTCGCATCTAATAACTGCGAAAGATCCACATAAACCACATGTAACAAATTATTGGAAGGAAACCCCTCCACACGTTTAGAGCCGGGGTGACAAAGAGCATACACTTCAACTTTATTTTTTATGCATTCATCAATAAGTGCATGACCTATCGCACCAGTAGGACCGGTAATAATTGCTTTTTTCATAAAAAATTACTCCAACAGTCAAATTTTATTTAAATCCTTATTTGATTTATACTCTTCTCTTGGCAAAAAAGGAAACATGTCATCAATAGGTGGTGATACTATTGTTCCATCAGGCAATCTTTGAGAAGAAAGCTTCGGCTCAAAATTCTGACTTGGGTCAAGAATGGCTTCAAGAAACGCAGGGCCTTCTATATTTAAAAAATCTTGGATTGCTTTATGGACGGTATCAATATTATCTGCTTTTACATATGGAATTCCATATGCCCAACAAATTCTCTCCATTTCCGGAAAACTTAATCCATTCCCATCACAAACACCTACTAACGGCGGGGCAAAAAGATTTGTCTGCGTTTGGCGAATTGAGTGATAACCATTATTATTTAAATAGATAATCTTCAAATTTAAATGATTATAAATAACAGTTTGCAACTCCTGAATATTCATCTGGAAACTTCCATCTCCATCAATACAAACTGTTCTTTTCTTTCCATTAGCTACTGAACAGCCTATAGCTGCCGGAAATCCGTATCCCATTGCTGCACACCCCGAGTTTGTAAACAGCCGTTGGCCTTTCTTTACGTGAAACGCCTGAAAAGTAATTACACAAGCACTTCCATTACCGCAGATAATATTCTCTTCTTCTCGAAGCTCCTTCGATAATTCTGTTATAAAAGCATATGGATTCATAGGAGATTTGTTATCATAATACGATGGAAGAGTCGCAGGATATGTTCTGTTAATATCCCTACTCCACTTTAACCACCGAATTTGTTCCTCCGTTTGATTAAAATCCAACTTCAGCATATCACTAATAACATCTTTCACATCAGCATGTACCGGCATCTGAATAGTAAGAGTTGGCTTTTTAAGTTCATTTTCATCAATATCAACAACAATTTTATAAGATTTTTTCGCAAAATCTTTATAATTATAACTGATTTGCCGAATATTCAACCGACAACCTAAAACAAGAAGGACATCGCTATTCTCCACCACAAAGTTTCCACCGCGGGTCCCTACTGTTCCCGGCCTGCCGCAAAAACACAGATGATCATCCCAAAGCTGATCATTAGCATTCCAAGCCGTAACAACAGGAATCTTCAATTTATCAACCAATCTCAACATATCTTCATAAGCATTGCCAAATCGCACACCCTCTCCCAATAAAATCACCGGACGCTTGGCATTTTGAAGTTTATCCATTATTTTAGCAGTCAGAAAATGATCATATACCGGTTCCTCCTGCCCATTAAGCTCAGAAGGTACAAATCCTTTTAAATGATCAGTATCAATTATCGCACCTTGAACATCAAGCGGTACATCAAGCCATACAGGCCCTTTCCTCCCATGAAGAGCCAAATATATCATTTTCTCAAGATGATATCTAATCTCATCAGGCTCTGTAATCATATGCGCATACTTGGTCATTGGCTTTACAGAAGAAACAATATTATATTCCTGATCCCCCAATTGGCGTAATGGCACATTTGTCGACCAAGTCGTGGTAGTACTTTTCACCTGTCCTGAAATTATAAACATAGGAACTGAATCCAGCCAACCACCTAACACCCCTGTAATGGCATTCGTCCCTCCGGGACCGCTTGTCACACATACAACAGCGATCCGGCCAGTTAATCTGGCATACCCTTCTGCTGCTATAGCACAGGCTTGTTCATGATGATTGTAAATACTCTTCAATCCCGGATGATGGCCTAAAGCATCATTCAGATGCATTGCCCCGCCACCTGTCACTGTAAAATTATGCGTAATCCCATTTTCCACTAAAAAATCCGCAATATATTGGGCTACCTTAATTTTCATTTTTTCCCCTCTCTAAAATAGATAAAATATCAAGGGGGTTATAAGCTATCCCTATTACATTAGTTCCCCTTATACTATCAATATCTCGCCTGTGTTTAAATCCAAATCCATAAGCAACCGCAATAAAATCCATACCTACAGCTCCTGCACCTATATTATCCTGGATTGTATCCCCTACCATAACAGCACTACCCACACTAGATCCTGATAAATTGACAGCCTCAGCAATAATATCACTCTTCTTTAATTTACCATTAAAATCAGCACCACATATAATATTCGTATATTTATCAAACCCGAAATATTTAACAATAGTCTCCGCATAATCCTGTCTCTTGTAAGTGGCAATAGATATAGCAATGTTTTTATCGGCAAGCGCTTCAAATAGATCGAATATACCTTCATACGGTTCAGCTTTTAACAGATCAATATTCTTATATCGAGTTCTAAAAAGATCCGCCATTCTATTTCTTTCATCGCCTACCACGCCAAATACTCGCGAGAAAGAATCCTGCACAGGTGGCCCTATAAAAGTTTTTAAAACAGCATCCGACGGCAATTCATGCCCCGTATTTCTAATTGCAAATTTTACAGAAGACAAAACCCCTTCAGATGTATCCAAAAGTGTCCCATCTACATCAAAAACAATTAAATTGCGTCTCATAAATCTTAACTCTCACCTTTTTTGATATCGTAATAAGACCGCGTAATAAACTGCACTTGAATTTTATCTTTAACAGATGTCAAAAATTCGATTACATACTCATTCAAATACTTTGCTTTTTCTTTCGCAAAACTATATTCCCGTTTGGTATCAAAATAGTTGTCGCTACGTTTTGAATATCCATCAAATCCAGCAAGATAAACAGAATTAACGCTAAGCTCCATCATTGCTTTCAAAAGCATAACCAAAGAATTATCAATAATATCCGTATGCGGATCAATCAACGAACTGTAATTTAAAACATACCGGAACTTTCCATTTGTTTTAGTAACATTGGATGTTGCTATGACATCCGCCTCGCCGTTAACACTTTCCTGCATCTCATTTAAAAGCTGCGTATATCTTTTCGATTTCGTAAGGAAAACCAAATCAACTTTTATATCATTGGGGACATAATTAACGGAAATAATAAGCGGATTATTTTTTTCAATAAACTTTTGAACATCTCTTTTTTTCCGCTTGATATTATTTCCGGGCCCTATCAAAAGAATCGTTTTACCTTTAAATTTTTCTCTTAATATCTTGATTGCTTTTGTATCATCACAGCGGATATCTTGGTATTCCAGATACTTTTGTTCCGCATATTTGGAATCATACATCAGCCTCTTTTTAAATTCCAAATCATGTAGGATTTCCATGATTTGCTTCACAGATAATGTTTTTTTATTCAAAAAATAGGATACATAATTTGGATGGCATTGGGCAGAAGCAGCAATATAGAATTTCATATTATATCCCCAGTACTGCTTCCTGTATATATCCATAATCACATTGTCTATGGCTTCCAGTACCTGATCCACATCATAATGACATCCCTGCTTCTTATTCATGTACATCATCAGAAGCTCAATAGCTGCATTGCCGGCGCTTTTTCCCATGGCATACAGTGTTCCGTCTGCCAATATATCTCTTTCTGTATCGCTCCCCAGGAATCTCACAGCATTTGCAAAGCCAAGTTGAAAATTATTATGCGCATGATAACCGACTTTAATCTTTTTATCAAGATACTTATCTAAAACGCTGAAGATATGCATAAGATGGTCCGCATCCAGCAAACCATATGTATCCACCATCGAATTGGCATATGGCATGACAGAATTAACCAGTTCGGCATATTCTTTGAGTTTCTCATCAGTATATGTTGTAACTGATACCATCTGTGCAAATACTTTATACCCTAAATCTTTCAACTGCTTGCAGTAGGCAAGGGCTTCATACATCAGATGTTCTTTAAAAATAACGCGGATCCCATCAAGAAATGTGTCTTTGCATGGCTGGATATGATCTATGCTGCACGTACCATAATCAATCATCCCCAATATCATCGCATTTCCCTTATCTAAACCGGCAAATATCTTATTGACAGCCTGGGTATCAGGCATGATTGTGCGGTTTATGTCAAAAGGGCGACGATCATCCAAAAAACCAACCTCAATATAATCAACACCGGAACTTACAAGGCGTTCAAAAATTTCAATAATTTTATCATGTCCAAATTCCCAGTCATTAACGTAACCCCCATCTCGCAGAGTGCAGTCAAGAAGAAATCTGTTTCCCATTTCCGGTTACCCTCCTATTTCACCGAATCTTTAATCACCTTAGCTATATAATCGATTTTCTCATCAGTCATTCCCGGATAAAGTCCTACCCAAAAAGTATCCCGCATAATACGATCTGTATTTGTTAGTTCTCCAACAACTCTGTATCCTTTCCCGGAAGCACGCATCTCATCAAAACAGGGATGTTTAATCAAATTTCCGGCAAAAAGGGCACGCGTCTGTACTCCATGCGCTTCTACAAAACGTGTCACAGCAACCTTATCGACCCCCTCTTTACAAGTAAGAAGAAAGCCAAACCAACTTGGCTTTGAATGAGGGCATGGAACCGGCAAAATAAATTTATCCTGCACATCTTCCAATGCAGCGCGCATTCGCTCAAAATTATGGCGACGGCGTTCTACAAAAGACGGAAACTTTTTTAGCTGCGCGCATCCGACAGCTGCCTGCATATCCGTTGCTTTCAGATTATAGCCAAAATGGGAGTATACATATTTATGATCATAACCTAGGGGAAGCTCTCCATACTGACGATCAAAACGATGTCCACAGAAATTATCACGTCCCGGCGGGCAGATGCAGTCTCTTCCCCAGTCACGGAATGAACGAATAATTTTATTCAGCAGCGGATTATTCGTATATACGGCTCCACCTTCACCCATAGTCATATGGTGAGGCGGATAAAAACTGGAAGTGCCAATATCGCCAATAGTACCGGTAAACTTTTCTTTCCCATCAATGGTATATCTAGAACCGAGCGCATCACAATTATCTTCCACGAGCCAAAGCTTATGTTTATCACAAAATGCTTTTACAGCAGCTATGTCAAATGGATTCCCCAATGTATGTGCGACCATAACAGCCTTGGTCTTAGTTGAAAAAGCCTCTTCCAGTCTGCTGACATCTATATCGTACTGGGGGATGGTAATATCAATAAAAACGGGAATAGCACCATACTGGATCGCAGGAGCCACAGTCGTCGGAAATCCGGCTGCCACTGTAATCACTTCATCTCCGCGCCGGATAGCCCGATTCCCCAGCAAAGGGGAAGTTAGCGCCATAAATGCACAAAGATTTGCAGAAGAACCTGAATTTACAAGAGAACAGAACTTTACATCCAGATACTTGGCAAATTCTCTTTCAAACTGAGCAGTATACCTTCCCGCTGTCAGCCAAAATTCAAGTGCGCTGTCCACAAGGTTCATCATTTCATCATGGTCGTACACACGGGACGCATATGGAATCCTGTCTCCCGGTTTAAATTGTGTTTCTTGGTTATGATATGTATCACAATATTTTTTTACCAATTCAAGAATTTGATCATGCAGTTCCTTTTTTGTCATCATTTTTCTCCCGTTGACATAAATTCTTCAATTTGCTTTTCCATACATGTAGCAATGCCCTCATTTTTCTGGTAAATTTTCGCCAACTCCACCGTTTTTTCAACAGCCTGATCAATATGCCAGCGGGGTTTCCACCCAAAAACTGATTTCAGTTTAGAACAATCAAGCTTTAAAAAATTTGCTTCATGCGGTGAATTTTCCTTGGATTGATTGTTCCAATGCAATCCGTCTCCCCATTTATGGCAAAACAAAGTGACTAAATCCCCCGTTGTTATACAATCACAGTCATCCGGCCCCACATTATAGTATCCAGCATACTTCCCATTTTCATATTGTGCCCTGCAAATCATCAAATAAGCATACAAAGGCTCCAAGACATGCTGATAAGGTCTAATTGAACAAGGATTTCGGACCTTAATTTCTTCTTTTCTGTATGCGGCACGGATGCAATCGGGAATAATACGGTTATCAGCAAAATCTCCTCCGCCAATAACATTACCTGCCCTTGCCGTTGATATCGCTATTTTTCCATCTGAAAAAAAGCTGTTTTTATAACTATGCGTCACCAGTTCAGAACAGCTTTTACTGTTTGAATACGGGTCGAAACCATCTAAAGGCTCCTCTTCTCGATAACCCCATACCCATTCATTATTTTTATACACTTTATCCGTAGTCACATTCAAAAAAGATTTCGCGCTCATTCCCCGGCGGAGACATTCCAGAATATGCACCGTTCCCATAACGTTTGTCGAATATGTTCCCACAGGATCTTTATAACTTTCAAGTACTAAAGGTTGCGCAGCAAGGTGTATTATAATTTCCGGCTGCGCCTGTTCAAATATTTTTTTCATAAATGTAAAATCGCAGATATCGCCCATTACCGAATTTATATGCGAACTCACACCAGAGGATATAAAAAACTTTTCCCCTTCTATTGTAGGAGACGGTAATGAATAGCCGGTCACTTCAGCACCGGCCATCTCCAGAATTTTACAGAGCCATGTTCCCTTAAACCCGGTATGTCCGGTAATAAAAATACGCTTTGCCTTGAAAAATTCCAACCCTTTTACCATAATTTCCACGGTGCCTTTCCGGCTTCCCACATTTCTTCCAGCTGCATTTTATCACGTTGCGTGTCCATACATTGCCAAAATCCATCATGATGAAACGCCATAAGTTCTCCTTCCTCTGCCATTTTTTCCAACGGTTTTTGCTCAAAAACGGTATCATCACCATCTATATAATCAAAAACCTCCGGTTCCAAAACCATGAACCCCCCATTGATAGACGCCCCATCATTATCTTTTTTCTCACGAAAAGAGGTTATGACATCGCTATTATTGATCCCAAGCACACCAAAACGCTGTCCCACGTTCACTGCCGTCAGCGTAGCAATCTTGCCATGTGCTTTATGAAACTTTACCAATTTATCAATATTTACATCGCTTACCCCATCTCCATAGGTAAGCATGAATGATGCATTATCCACATACTTTTGAATTCTTTTGATACGCCCACCAGTCATGGTGTTCAGCCCTGTATCCACCACAGTTACTTTCCATGGCTCTGAAGAGTTATGGTGGACAATCACATCATCTTTGCCCCCGGTAAAATCAAAAGTAATATCTGATGTATGGAGAAAATAATCAGCAAAATATTCCTTAATCATATGCTGCCTATAACCGGCGCAAATAATAAATTCATTAAACCCAAAATGAGAATAGATCTTCATAATATGCCAAAGAATCGGCCTTCCACCAATTTCAACCATTGGCTTTGGCCTATATTGGCTTTCTTCACTGATCCTTGTTCCAAATCCGCCTGCTAATATAACAACTTTCACGTTTCTATCCTTTCCACGCCTTATATAACTTACTATAAACTACAATAAAACAAAGATTAAACTTATGCTCCCTAAACTTTATTTGTACTAAATAATATCATACACACTCGCATATTTAAAACATTTCCTACAGTCCGCTTTCCGCTATATCCTCATCTTCCTGCGCGGCGCCCAGTATACCGG
>OBXZ01000740.1_pt1 | contig 24116 bp, 19 predicted proteins | sample 1538171 | NCBI WGS metagenome assembly OBXZ01 (sample SAMEA2580161, study PRJEB22360) | human gut metagenome | biome: human gut; feature: human-associated habitat; material: faeces | place: Denmark | collected 2008/2010
TGGAGCACCTCAAAAACACCATCATACACTAAATCAGTAAGTTGGCAGCATCACCAAGGAACAGATGGCTGTACATGCTAATACAAGAGTGAGCTCATTCCAGGCTGACAATATCATTGTGCACCGTAATGAACCTGACTACCTTTCCCGTCGCATTTATAATGCTGAACAGCGTGAGTCTATCATTAATGTTATCAATGAACGGCAGAAGTTGCTTATTAAACGAGTTAATGATTTCATCAGCCGTTTCACCGACTATACACATGTAATGTGTGTTGGTGGTGGGGCTGAAATTGTGGCCGAGGCTGTGAAGAACCTGACTAAGGTTCCTGATGAGCGCTTTTATCTGAGCTCATCCCCGCAGTTTGATTTAGTCATGGGAATGATAAAAATGAAAGGTGGTGTGACTAATGAGTGATGAAAATAAATCCAGACGCTGCTCATTTGAACTTTTCCCGGATGAACGGACAGGAGATAAGATAGCAGATGAGCTCATTGCAAATGAAAAACTGAAGGAGCGGGGACGTTTCATGCGCGCGATGTTAGTTACTGGTGCGGCGTTTGCAGCTATAGATAAACGTCTTCCTTTGCTGATATCGGAGTTACTGACAGAAAATACGACTCTGGATGATATTAATAAGGTGATTTCCAGCGTAATACCAGGTGCTTTTTCGGTTGAAAAGAAATTGATTGAATTACTGGAAAAACAATCTGGTCTCCATACGTCTGTGGATTGCAGTACTCCCCTTACAGAGCAGAGTCTGTCGAGAAATGACGGTGAAGACCAGACCAGAAGAAACGCTGAAAATATGTTCGGAGATGACTGAACTAACCCAGCCTGGCCAGGGGAATATCTCGCCATTTAGTTGTATAACACTGACTCAACATTTCCCGTTTCATTTGCCATTCAGGGGCGGTTCCTCGCCCCGCAAACCACACTTTCCCTTTTCCCGACTGGTTCAGTTCATCGAGTGTTTTCATTAACTTTTCACTGTTTTTACGGGGCTGGATTTCATCAAATAATCCCGGCTGCGCTATACCCGATGGTGTGAAATCAGCCAGCATGACTCCTGCCTTCATATAGCGGTACCCTTCACGCCAGACATGGTTTAAGGCTCTGCATGCGGCGGCAATAATGTCCCGGCTGTCCTGTGTGGGCAATGAAAGCTTTTCCACAGCGGCATTGCTGTAACAGGGTTCAGGGGGATGTCCGTACAAATGTCGTCACCTGCCGGCAATACTGACGCTCCCCACGTAGTTTCTCTGCGGCCCGCTCTGCATACTGAACAACAGCCTGGTGCATGGCATCTTTGTCTGTGATTCGTTCACCAAAACTGCGACTATGTCAACGCCACGATGTTTGACCGTTATTTGCCATTTTCATGCCCGCTAAATACTTTCGTTACTGATGCTGTCCGCTTTGCACCATTTCATCATCACTGATTGGCGTTGTGTTTTTGGTCAGCACTCCAGTTTTACGTTTCTCTTTTAACCGGTAACTCTCTCCTTGTTCTTTTTGACGGACGCATTTTACGTTTGGGCTGGATGTAGTAACGCAGCATGGAACGTCCGCCCGTATAACCCATTGCCTTAATCTCCGCGAAGATAACCTCGCTATTCCAGACATTCTCTGCCAGGCGCATGTCGATGTAATCCATAAACGGTTTCAGCTTAACCATTTTGTGGCGGGTCTTTCTGGCTGGCGGTTCAGGGTATTTGAGATAGCGTCTGACCGTCCGTTCAGAGCAACCAATCTGAGCCGCAATATCGACAATGTACGCGCCCTGCTGGCGCATTTGCTTTATCATGTAAAAGTCCTCTCTGCTCAGCATGTTGATGTCCTTTCTGGTGTGAGAACCTTAAGGAAACAACATGTTGGGTGGAGCGGACAATCCAAATGGTGAATTACCGTCTTATATCACTGGCGCTGACACCTGTAGTTTGTATACACAATCCCTGGCATTGAAACACGCATATGAGGTGTACTTCGGAATATGACCGTGCGCTCAGGAAGTACGGCAGATTCCGTCAAAAATTACCTGTAAAGACAGACTTCAGAAAAAACAGTGCTCGCCGCAGACCGGTGACCGGGCGAAGCCCGCGAACCGGCGAGGAAGCGCAATATATCTGTAGTTACAGTGAGCAGGTACGCCCTGAAGCCTTCATAATCGGTAGTGTATGTTGTTTTTCTGGAATGATTTATCCACATATCCGGAGGCCCGATCCAGTAAACAGATCCATGAATGATCAACAAAGGATCCATTAAAGATCCCCATATCGCTGCAAACCTTGTCACTCATGGGCCGGGACCACGTTCACATAAGCTGTGGCATGTTATGGATAAACTGTAACAGGTTCATGATAAGCTGTATTCAGTAATGCATATACTGAAGTAAGTTAATGACATAAACTATGGTCAGTATGCCAGACTCAGTTGTTAAATACAGACTGCAGGTTTTTCTTCAGTCAGTTGACGGGGTTCTGACACACGATTTTCTGTTTATTCTTTTACTGTCCACAGGCTGGAGGCTTTCTGGAAAACGAAAATTCAGACATCAAAAAACTGTTCGGCGAGGTGGATAAGTCGTCCGGTGAACTGGTGACACTGACACCAAACAATAACAACACCGTACAACCTGTGGCGCTGATGCGTCTGGGCGTCTTTGTACCTACCCTTAAGTCACTGAAGAACAGTAAAAAAAATACACTGTCACGCACCGATGCCACGGAAGAACTGACGCGTCTTTCTCTGGCCCGTGCAGAAGGATTCGATAAGGTTGAGATCACCGGCCCCCGGCTGGATATGGATAACGATTTCAAGACCTGGGTGGGGATCATTCATTCCTTTGCCCGCCATAACGTGATTGGTGACAAAGTTGAACTGCCTTTTGTTGAGTTTGCAAAACTGTGTGGTATACCTTCAAGCCAGTCATCCCGCAGGCTGCGTGAGCGCATCAGCCCTTCCCTGAAGCGCATTGCCGGTACCGTGATCTCGTTTTCCCGTACCGATGAGAAGCACACCCGGGAATACATCACCCATCTGGTACAGTCAGCCTACTACGATACTGAACGGGATATTGTTCAGTTACAGGCTGATCCCCGCCTTTTTGAACTGTACCAGTTTGACAGAAAAGTCCTTCTTCAGCTTAAGGCGATTAATGCCCTGAAGCGACGGGAGTCCGCCCAGGCACTTTACACCTTTATAGAGAGCCTGCCCCGGGATCCGGCACCGATATCGCTGGCGCGGCTGCGTGCACGCCTCAATCTGAAGTCTCCTGTATTTTCCCAGAACCAGACGGTCAGACGGGCAATGGAGCAGTTGCGCGAGATTGGATATCTTGATTACACGGAGATCCAGCGGGGGCGGACAAAATTCTTCTGTATTCACTACCGGCGTCCCCGGTTAAAAGCGCCGAATGATGAGAGTAAGGAAAATCCGTTGCAACCTTCACCTGCGGAAAAAGTCAGTCCGGAGATGGCGGAGAAGCTTGCCCTGCTTGAGAAACTGGGCATCACGCTGGATGACCTGGAAAAACTCTTCAAATCCCGCTGAACATAAACTGTAGTCAGTGAAGAGCGCTCCTTTACTGACTACAGCTTATATTAACCGGTGCAGTGAGTGGTCTGCTCACTGCAGTTTATATTCTGTTTCCTGCAGTGCTGTCTGTAGCTGAGCTGCCATCTGCCTGTCCCTTACGTAAGTGATCCCGTAACCTGCTGCTGAGGCATTGCTCCCTTCATAAAACATGACTTACTCACTACAGCTTATATACATGCTCCAGCTTATGTTATGTCTGTTCTGCTGACCACAGCTTATATAAGGAAGCGCGTATGCCGTCACCTCAGGGGAGGCAGTGTACGCAGGATCTCCGCAGCATCCCGCCCGTCACCTGTGAAAGGCACTGCCAGCGTGGCAGCCATATCCAGTGCAAACACTCTGGTATAAACCTCCATCGAACGTGGATCCCTGTGACCAGCCAGTGCCTGGATGACTTTCCGGGGCTGGCGGTGATAGAGCATGTGCATGATATAGCTGTGCCGGAAGGTGTGTGGTGTGACCGGAATCGAAAAGTGTACCCCGTCAGCTTCGGCCCGTCTGACAGCCTGCTTCAGCCAGTTGCGCATGGTTTCGTCGGTCACGGCCCATAATGGTTCACGACGACGGGGCCGGGTGGTGATCATCCAGCTTTCCATCTGCCTGACATAGCTTATATCTGTCAGCGGAACCAGGCGCACTTCATCTTTTGGCGGGCGTCCGCGTCGCGCACGCACTTTTTCGGACAGGATCCGCACAAACGGTCTTACTCCATCCAGGTCAAATGATTCCGGTGTCAGCATCCGGGCTTCGCCAATACGCATTCCGGTATTCCAGAGGGTGGCGAACAGCATATGGTGACGCTGATCCGGCATATAGAAAAGAAGGGCACTCACTTCCGGGGCCAGCAGGTAGGCCGGTGTGGCCCCCGTGGAAGTGGCCATTCTTCTCAGGGAGAGCGCTGTTGCAAAATCCACCCCCGGCGCAATGGGTAACAGGGAGACGCGTTCTGGTGAATTCTGCAGGGGAATGACATTGTTCATGAGTTATTTTTCACGTAGCACACGCACTGTTTATGGATACAGGTATTCTGACCTGAACGCCCGGATCCTTCCACGACAATAAATCGCAGCGCGCGGATCCTTTTGTTTGCTTATCACGCATTATTGCGGGTAAAACCAAATACGTAAAGGTACGTTTTGCAGCAGGGATCCCGTCTTAAGCCAGTCGTGGCGCGGGCTGAGGGCTGTTTTACGGTTTTTGGGAGAATTGGGGTAATGCCAGGACAGGCAGAAACGGAAAAAAAATCCTGCAGACGCCCTTAAAAGACAACTGAAAATTTCTGACTCCATATTCCTCTGGTTTCAGACTGCTTAATCACATCATCAACCTGATACATAATAAACAGATTCTGTTCACAGAATGAACAATTAAGTAAATGGTTAGATTATGCGAAAAAGTTACAGATATTTCTCACCATCGTTATTGAATAATATGTCTTCACACAAACAATATTAATATTTTGAGTGTAAGCCCTGACTCAAAGAAAGAAATATCTGTTTTCGGAATCAAAAATATATAGTTATCAAAATACATTAATTTCAAATTTGAAATTAATGTAAAACGATTTAGTAAATGTTATGATATTATAAATCTACTCCTCCATGTTTAGAGGAGTATTTGCAGACTGGACGCTCTTATATAGTTACTTACCTTTATACATATTCTAACATAAGCATTTACCAACCTTACAGGGAACAGACCATAGTAGTTTATATTTCCATTCAGGTCTGAATGCACCGATAGAATATATCATCTTTTTATTATTATCCTGACAATACCTTCGTGCTTTATCTATATTCAGCCACATAAGGACACTTCCCGGACTTAGTTTCATACAATTCTCATCATTCAGAACTGCACCATTTGGAACGTCATAATAAACATTACATGAGCTTTCAGATTTCAGTACTATATCAATAGCACACGGTTTATTATCCCAGAATAGCACATGGCCAAACATAAGTTCTCGTAAGTGAGAAATAAACATTAACAGATTATCATATTCGTAGCAAGGTAGGGTACCTCCAAATCGGGAATGAAAAAGTGATATATAAGAGCTGGATATTTCTTTATCGGATAACTGGCTTATACACTTAATCTCTCCGCCATTCCTGATAAATCTCTGGATTTCATTTCGGCGAGTTTTTTCAAATTTAGGTGAAAAAGATTCCTTTATAATACAATTTTGTTTTTTTCTGGCTATTTTCCATGTTGCATTGATAATATTTTGTTTATTTATAATTGATAATTTATTAGTTTTATCCGGAAAAAAACATCTTGCATGTGGGGAAAAAGGAATTAATACCTCATCAGATGAAAGAGGATAAGACCTTCTTGCCATTATCCCAATTTGTTTTCCATTGCACAGAAAATATGAGCCTTTGATATCACCATCTTTTTCATAGTGAAAAAAATCAAACTTCCAGTCATGATGTATCATAAAGTATGAAACAACATCCGGATGCATGTTTACACTACCACCGTATTTTTCAAAAGTTTTTTTGTACGTTTCGAATGTAGATGGTTTCCAGGCCGTAATAATGCGCTTTATATTTTTAATTGACAAAGTCATATCCTCGGCGTTTTTATATATTATGAGTGCAACACCAACAATAATTCTGATTATGATAAATATTATTTAAAATCAACTTCCATTTGTTGTTGAATTGAAAGGTGTTTTGTCGTTTCTATACAGTATTTAATATAATCAGTAAACTTTGGCGGTTTAGGCATTCCGATACTCAGTAGCTTGTCGTTACTGAAACAAACATTGAGCATACTGAACGCTCCATATAAACGAATGGCTTTTAACATAAGGCGTTCGTTACAGGGACCAAAAATATTTTTAAAATCATGACGGCTCATTGCCAGTATGTCATAACTGACTTTAGTATATCTGTCTCCAACAGGATCACAGTTCAAAGCACGGGCTACAGCTTCGTCAATAGCAGAGAACGTCACACTACTTTCTTTACCTGCTGATATATGAACAATCTCACCATTAATTAACGAGCTTTCAAGCAACATTAGCAATGCATCAGCACAATAATCTACAGGGATAACATCTATTTTATCATCCAGAGAGCACATAAATTTTTGCAACATTAACCCCATTCTGAATACCCAGAAAATACTGGTTGAAGGTAAGCACCCTAAACGACTGTGGCCAACAATAATTGATGGTCGGGCAACCAACAAAGGTAAATCAGGACACTGCTTACGCATCAGATATTCTATTGTTGCTTTTGAATGCGTATACTCCACTAAATGTTCACCTGTTTCTGATGAAGCAGACTCTTCCTTAACTAGCGACCCCGTATGAGGTGTACAAGACATAGCAGTACCAACATGAAGGAAGCGTTTCAGTCCTGCCACTTTTGCCATTCTTCTTGCAAAAGCAAGTGTACCTGTAACATTAACATTCCATATAAAAGGATTATTACCAAAAGAAGCTATAGCCGCACAGTTTATAACATGAGTGACTTCATCAAGACGAGGATCCATGAGAAAGGCTTCCGGATTATTTAGATCCCCAGGCAAGATGTTATCATTAGTTAATGCATGCAACCTTTCCTCACAAACATTAAATTTACGCATATTTTCTTTAATTCTTTCCAGTCCCGCTTGTGGAGTAGGTGCTCGTACTAAAAGTAGCAAATTTATATTATTACAGTTATCCAGCAGCTTATCCAGGACCGCGCCACCAAGAAATCCTGTTGCACCTGTAAGTAATAATAATTTCATATCTAACCTCTTTTGTTTTCATGTGATCATTATAAAAATAAATTATCTTACATAAACAATGATTAAACAAAATCAAGAGAGATTAAATGTAAAAACAATGTTTATTTTTATACGGCAGAATCCTTCAGGTTATTGCGTGTGTTTTTATTGGATGGTCTTCTTATTATTGACGAGTAATAGAATTATAATAAAGTTCATATTGTTAACATCGCTTATCAATTATTTTTATGTCGATAACACTGTGTCGTTATGCATGAAGAGTGGCAGGGCAGCATCTTTAAAAATACAAGAGTTAACAGAAACACTTTTATCGTTGAGCACATATACCCTCCACATATTATAAAAAATCAAAAGACCACCATCAGAAGTGCTGGCCTTTTGTTTATCATATTTAAAGTGTCATGAAAAAGTTAAAAACAGGCATGCTTCAGGTTAAAAATAATACTTCAGACCAGCTGTGGTCATAAAGTTATAGCTTTCAATGCCTGCACCATTTTTGGTGTGATCAGATATATTCAAATTTCTGGAGTACAGAGAAGTATCACCTTTCTTATTAGTAATACGGTTCCATGTTCCTTCGACATAAACTTTAGCTGCAGGTGTAATATAATAACCAGCATGTAGTGAGACAGAGTAATAGTTCTGATTATTTACATCGCTACGATAGGTGATCCTTTTCTCAGGGTTGTAATGCTCATCATTATCCGATGCCTTCACCCATCCGCTATATTTGAAACTCCCCCCGAACTCAAAGCTATCATACCGATAATTACCGGTTAACCCTATATAGGGCATTTTAAAGTGTTGTTTGTAGCCTATAGCTCTTTCACCATCTGGAAATGATCCCGTTTCATCCCGGAAGCCTCCCTCACTACTATAGATATAAGAGCCTCCTTTTGCTGTAAAGCTATAACGATTTTCCTGGTAACCAGCCATAAGACCTAACTGATAGTCTGGTTGATTCAGGAGCCATCCCTTAATATTCAGGTCGAATTCATTAGCAAAATTTAGACGGGTATTCGGATGTTTACTCTCATCAGTCCAGGTTCCGGGATTGCTCGTATCCAGCCAGTCCCTGTCCACCATATTGCCTCCACGACCAGCTAATGTTGTCCACCCTGAGGCACCGACAGATACTCTGGGTAACAGATCCCAGTTAAATGCCCCCTTGACAATTGGCGCATTACTGTATTTCCAGTCCAGCTGGCTGGCTTTGCGCCCTTTTTCTTCAGGCAGATAAACCCGTTCTTTGGCCTTGCCACTTAAAGTGCCAAAATCAATCTCCGTACTGATTTTCTCCGGTGTAAAAGAAAGCCCAGTATCAGAAGCCAGTGCAGCAAACGCTACAGGAGCTGAGAGTGCAGTAGCAAGAATCTTTAAGTACATAGACAAGTTAACTCCATTCCACTCGTTTGTTTTTGATAAATATTTTTTTATTTACTCGTAGTAGTCAACTGAAAAATGCTGTTTTGTTTAACGTTTGTTTACAATGTGGCCACATGTCGCTTTATTTATTCCCTTTTATGTCAGAATATCAGGGGAGTCAGTCAAACCCGGTATGATTACTGCCCCGGTCATCCATGTTCCAGAAAATATCAGGGCATACAGGGCGCTGGTAACTGCGAATAAGGCCCTGGTCGGACACTTTATGCCGGGAACGTCTGTAACGTGGAAACCGGTACCTTCTTCCTGGGGTTATTTTGTTAACTCTTATCTAAAGGGAGACAAAATGGCCAAATCCTGCGATTATGAAGCAATCAGGGTCTTTATTAGCGTTAATGTCGGCAAATATACCAATAACGCCATTACAGTTAATTATTCAGATAGCGTTTGTGCGACAAGACATTACCATTCGACGAAAATAAACTCAGGTGGTTGATATCAGAAATCAACCGTGGCTCCACCTACAAAAAAAGTTGCTGGTTTATAAATCCCTCCTTTCTGATTAATAAGAAAACTAATAACATATGAGTGTGATTACTTGTTCAGATAAGTTAATTATCTTAGTGATTGATATTTATTTTGTTTCAGTGAAAATGATGCTTTTATTAGAAAATTTATAAATACCAAGTCGGTGGTGTTTATTAGTGTAATGGAGGGGAGTGCGTAAATCGTTCATGTAACACTTCCTTCCAATAATACTTTATAAATCAATAGATGTATGATTACTTATTTCCTGAAATATCATATATATTGCTATATTTCTTAACGAGATATTCTTATTTTATTGATAATTGCATCTCTTTTATTTAATGTAAAGCTTTCTTATTAATCTTCTAATGTATTGCAAAATGGTAGATGCTGAGTAATCAACAGACTTGTATGTAAAGTCAAGATTAACGTGGCTAAAGCACGCATCAATTTTCTGATAAAAGGATGGGGTTGTTTTTTTCGATAAAAAAAATTCTTGTCTAACCACTGGTGAAATAAGATTATTATTACCCCGAATTAATACTGAGCCTAACAATAGAATACAAAAAAAACAAAATGCTTTAAATAAGGGGAGCACTATAAGTTATCCTCTTTACTTTATGCTTACCAACTCATTTATGTTACTTTATAACATAACCCATCTTGCGTTGTAAACAGACTCGTTTTAGTTCCATGCACCTTTTGAGATCGTGACCAAATAATGGCGTTAGTGATGTTCTTCCAGTGTCATATGGTTAAGTAGTTGATATGGCGTTCACTGTTATATTCTGACAACCAGTTTGCCGCCAGTTCCCGCTTTTCATCCAGCGTTCTGAACAGACAAAAACCGAGTATTTTTGTTCGGTATGTCCGGTTAAAACTCTCGATAAAAGCGTTCTGCGCCAACTTACCTGATTGGGTAATCTCCAGTTTTACTACATGTTTTTCTGCGCATTACGTCCGTGTTGGATAAAAAAAATCCTGGCCATAATCTATGCGAATCATAGCTGGATAGACATGGTTTTCCGCAATCCTTGAACCGCCCCGGGAATCCTGGAGACTAAACTCCCTGAGAAAGAGGTAAACAGGATGACTAAAAATACTCGTTTTTCCCCCGAAGTCCGTCAACGGGCAGTCCGTATGGTTCTGGAAAGTCAGGGCGAATATGACTCACAATGGGCGACAATTTGTTCCATTGCCCCAAAGATTGGCTGTACACCGGAGACTCTGCGTGTCTGGGTACGCCAGCATGAGCGGGATACCGGAGGCGGTGATGGCGGGCTCACCACCGCTGAACGTCAGCGTCTGAAAGAGCTGGAACGTGAAAATCGTGAACTGCGCCGCAGTAACGATATCCTTCGCCAGGCTTCCGCTTATTTTGCGAAGGCGGAGTTCGACCGCCTCTGGAAAAAATGATGCCACTGCTGGATAAGCTGCGTGAGCAGTACGGGGTCGGACCGCTATGCAGCGAACTGCATATTGCCCCGTCAACGTATTACCACTGTCAGCAACAGCGACATCATCCGGATAAACGCAGTGCCCGTGCGCAGCGCGATGACTGGCTGAAGAAAGAGATACAGCGCGTATACGATGAAAATCACAAGGTATACGGTGTGCGTAAAGTCTGGCGTCAGTTGTTACGGGAAGGTATCAGAGTGGCCAGATGCACTGTGGCACGTCTCATGGCGGTTATGGGACTTGCCGGTGTTCTCCGTGGTAAAAAGGTCCGTACGACCATCAGCCGGAAAGCCGTTGTCGCAGGCGACCGCGTAAACCGTCAGTTCGTGGCAGAACGTCCTGACCAGTTGTGGGTGGCTGATTCTACTTACGTCAGCACATGGCAGGGGGTCGTCTATGTGGCGTTCATCATTGATGTGTTTGCCGGATACATCGTGGGGTGGCGGGTCTCATCGTCTATGGAAACGACATTTGTGCTGGATGCTCTGGAGCAGGCGTTATGGGCCCGTCGACCGTCCGGCACAGTCCATCACAGTGATAAAGGTTCTCAGTATGTATCGCTGGCCTACACACAGCGGCTTAAGGAAGCCGGATTACTGGCATCAACAGGAAGTACAGGCGACTCGTATGACAACGCGATGGCGGAGAGCATCAATGGCCTTTACAAAGCGGAGGTAATACACCGTAAGAGCTGGAAAAACCGTGCAGAAGTGGAACTGGCCACACTCACGTGGGTGGACTGGTATAACAATCGACGATTGCTGGAAAGGCTGGGCCATACTCCTCCGGCAGAAGCAGAAAAAGCTTATTATGCTTCCATCGGAAACGATGATCTGGCAGCCTGAGTTCACAGATAAAACACTCTCCAGGAAACCCGGGGCGGTTCACCTACAGAGTACCGCTACCACTTGTGAAGCTGGCAGATTCAGATTGTTTTCAATCGACAACGCCTCATAGTTAAAGTCATCAACGACATTGAACGTGTGAAGTGGTCAACAAAAACTGGCCACCGAGTTAGAGTTTTTCCAGTATCGATTTTCCGATTCGTTTGGGGATAACCCACCGTTATATTCGTGCGGTCTTAGTGCGCTGTAATATCCAACGATATAGACCGTTATGGCGTGAGCGGCCTCGCAGAAGCTTCGTAACCCACCACCGGCATCCATTCGTTCTTCAGACTCCTGAAGAAGCGTTCCATTGGGCTGTTATCCCAGCAGTTTCCGCGCCGGCTCATACTCTGCCTGATCTGGTATCGCCACAATAACTGCCGGAACTGCCTGCTCGTATCGCTGTGGAACATCACCCCGCCGGGCTTACCCGTCCAGATATAGGTCACATCACCGCACCACACCTGTATAGCGGCGTAATCCCCAAAAACGATGCTGGTTGTCAGTAAACAAGCCATGAATGACAGTCGTTCCTGAAATCATAAGACCTGGAGGAGTGTATGCTCCGTCGCAGTAATTACCACGATACGCTTGCAGAATTTTTTCCAGTTACTGAAGCGTGAACGGATAAAGAAAAAGCTCTTCGGAACGCGGGAAAACGCCTCCAACGATATTTTTGAACATCGAAATGTTTTATAACAATAAGCGTCGGCATGGTTCCTGCGAACAGATGTCAACAATAGAATATAAAAACAATTATTATCAACAACTTGGAAGGAGTAAGACTACCCGTGGCGATTCAATATTAGATCATTGATGGAGATATAAATGGCTCACTTTTTATCGGTTGTTGACGATACGTTTATCAAGTATACATGAAAATTTCTTCATACCAGCTATATGAGACGTTAAGACTAATAATCTTACTCCCAAAATGACTATGTTGTTGCAGTTTGGTTTATTGACTCTTGTCTATAGTTCACCGAATGCCAAGATGAGGGAGCGAGGAACTTTACTGTCTACGCCTCTCTTCCTGGTTACAAAGACAAGCGTAAAACTCACCATCCATTAGAACTAAAGGCACTTTCCTGAGCAGAGTTTTCATCTGCAAGATAAAAGCTATTTTACAGCCGTAAAGTCCAGTGAAACGAAAGAGAGGTTAGTGAATTAATTACTTGATGTATTAAAGTATAATGGGCGTAGATAACACCTTAATACGAAATCTTGTCAGGCTTTCCCGGTAATTAGTAATACTGTTGAAACAAAGCGAGAGGGGGTTAGCCCAATTTACGCAAATAAATAATAATCTTGATTATGATTAATTCCAAATAAGTATATTTTTCCAGTAGATGCTGGGCATTAACTAAGAAAACCCAGAATACCACTTTCATTGTTATGGAAAACATGGACAATGTTAATGAAATATATTTCTCACCGCGCCATCATTTGTACCTTGACACTGTTGATCATTATTATCACCGTTTTGTTCACCTTTCTGAGAAGCTCTGATGTGCCAGAATATATTACTGCCCCGGTGCGCAAAGGCGATATAGAAAATTCTGTTCTGGCGACAGGCCGTATTGATGCAATTGAACGGGTAAACGTAGGGGCACAGGTATCAGGGCAATTAAAATCACTGAAAGTGAAACAGGGCGACCATGTGACTAAAGGGCAGTTGATTGCCGAAATTGACGACCTACCTCAGTGTAACGATTTGCGTAATGCCGAAGCTGCACTCAACGAAGTGAAAGCAGAACTTCAATCCAAGCAGGCGCTCCTGAAACAGGCTGAACTGCGTTTTAAACGCCAGCTCCGGATGCTAAGAGAAAATGCCAGCTCACACGAAGATTTTGAGTCTGCGGAGGCAATGCTTGCGACCACTCGCGCTGAATTACATTCTCTGAATGCCAAACTGGTCCAGGCACAGATAGAAGTAGATAAGAAAAAGCTTGCCCTTGAATATACGCGAGTCGTAGCGCCAATGGATGGAATTGTTATTGCCATTGTCACTCAGCAAGGGCAAACCGTTAACTCAAACCAGAGTGCCCCAACAATTATTAAACTCGCTCGTCTGGATGTCATGACCATTAAAGCACAGATCTCCGAGGCTGATATAACCCGTATTTCTGTGGGGCAAAAAGCCCGCTTCTCTATCTTCTCCGAACCGGACAAGCACTACAGCGCAACACTGCGTGCCGTTGAACTGGCACCAGAATCGGTAATGAAAGATGACTCTCTCGCCAGCAACACTTCAGCATCAGGCTCCGGAACTTCAAATGCGTCCGTTTATTACAATGCTCTATTCGATGTGCCTAACCCAGAAAATCGACTTCGTATTGCCATGACTGCTCAGGTTACCCTGATTACTGATGAAGCCCAAAATACACTGCTGGTACCCATTCAGGCAGTGCACAGAAATGAGGGGAAGAAGCAACAGGTCCTGGTGCTGGCAGCAGATGGCAGGCTGGAACCCCGGAATGTGAAAACTGGTATCACGAACAGCGTGGATATTCAGATCCTCGAAGGTTTAAATGTCGGAGAAAATGTCGTGCTGTCGCTGCCGGATAAGAAAGAGCCCGAAGAAAGGATTATGCTGTGAAAAAACTTATTGAGTTAAAAGGGGTTAGCCGAACTTATGGCAACGGAGATCAAACGCGGACCGTCCTGAAAAATGTCGATTTGACAATCGTTGCTGGAGAAATGGTGGCAATCATTGGAGCCTCTGGCTCAGGCAAATCAACCTTAATGAACATAATGGGTTGCCTTGACGTACCCAATAGAGGTGATTACTACATCGACGGACAAAATGCCGCCTGTCTTTCACCCGATGAGCTGGCTAGAGTGCGCCGGGAACACATTGGCTTTATATTCCAGCGCTACCATTTGATACCTGATCTTAGCGCACTTGGTAACGTGGAGATCCCGGCCATTTACGCCAACAGCGAACGCGACAGCCGTCGGCAACGTGCAACGGCGTTGCTGGGCAGACTGGGACTGGAAGGACGTGAGCATCATAAACCTTGCGAACTTTCAGGAGGTCAGCAGCAACGCGTCAGTATTGCCCGAGCACTGATCAACGGTGGAAAGATAATTTTGGCGGATGAGCCAACTGGTGCTCTGGATTCGCAATCCGGGCAAGAAGTGTTAGCCATTCTGAATGAACTTAATCGACGTGGTCATACTGTAGTAATGGTGACCCACGATATGAAGGTCGCCCGGCACGCAAAGCGAATCATTGAGCTGTGTGATGGCGAAATCATCGCTGATAGTGGAGGTTGCGTATCTGCGACGGAAACACTACCAAAAACCAACAGAATCCGGCAAAGCTATTGGAAAACACTGCTCGATCGAACGCGTGAATCGATGCAAATGGCGCTAAAAGCGATGAAGACGCATCGCTTACGCACCACGCTTACCATGATCGGGATTGTTTTTGGTATCGCCTCCGTTGTCACTGTTGTGGCATTGGGTGAAGGAGCCAGGCAAGAAACACTGGAAGAGATTAAAAGTCTGGGGACAAACGTGGTCAGCATTTATCCCGGGCAGGATTTGTTCGATGACAGCATTGAGAGTATTAGAACATTGGTACCTGCTGACGCAAATGCACTGGCGAAGCAAGGGTTTATCGATAGCGTCAGCCCGGAAGTTAGCGCTTCAGACAACATTCGTTTTCTGGGTAAATCTGCGATAGCGTCCATTAACGGCGTTGGGCGGGAACATTTCCGGGTAAAAGGTATTGAGTTGTTGCAAGGGACTACTTTTAGAGACGATCGCAACGCTCTACAGGAAGTTATTATCGATGAGAATACTCGTAAGGCCATTTTCGACAACACAGGGTTACAGGCTCTGGGGCAAATAGTCTTTCTTGGTTCTGTACCAGCACGAGTGGTTGGCATCGCTAAAAGTAACAACCGTAGTGATGCATCAAATCGCATTACTGTGTGGATGCCTTACAGCACGGTGATGTACCGTATTGTGGGTAAACCAGTTCTGACCGGTATTAGCGTCAGGCTAAAAGACAATGTGGATAACGAGGCTGCAATCAGCGCTATCTCCCAACTATTAACCCGGCGTCACGGCATAAAAGACTTCCAGCTTTATAACTTTGAACAAATAAGAAAGTCTATCGAACACACCTCAATGACCTTCAGTATTTTAATTCTTATGGTCGCATGTATCTCACTAATGATCGGCAGTATCGGGGTGATGAACATCATGTTGATTTCTGTAACGGAACGAACTCATGAAATTGGCGTACGAATGGCGGTTGGCGCGAGACGCAGCGACATTATGCAACAGTTTATTATTGAGGCCGTATTGGTTTGCCTGATTGGTGGCGCACTCGGTATTGCACTGTCGTATATCACAGGTGCGCTCTTTAACGCTCTGGCGGACGGGATATTCGCAGCTATATATTCGTGGCAGGCTGCTGTTGCTGCATTTTTTTGCTCAACCTTAATCGGCATAATCTTCGGGTATCTCCCAGCCCGCAAGGCAGCAAGGATGGACCCGGTTATTTCACTGGCCAGCGAATAATATATGAAAATTTTATCATCGTTGACTTTATGCCTTATCACCGCACTCTGTTCAGGTTGCACAAACGTGCTGAAAAGTGACTATCGCGCTCCCGAAGTGAACTATCCCATCAACTGGACCAAGGGCGATGTGGACGGAAATACATCCCCGTTTGACTGGGAAGAATTTAACGATCCTAATCTCGATAACTGGCTTCACCTGGTGATGACAAGTAATAACGACATAGCTATAGCTGCACTGCGGATACATCGGGCGCAGCTGGATGCGGAAAGAACAGGTATCACCAATACTCCTGCACTAAAGGCGGCACTGAGTATGGACGGAAAAAAACAGCTGAATAACTCGTCCGGCTGGGCAAAAAGCGGTTCTGCCAGCCTTGGCACCAGCTATGAGCTGGATCTCTGGGGAAAAATTGCCCGTCAGCGTGATGTTGCTGAGTGGGCAGTCCATGCCAGTGAAGAAGATTTTCGCTCCGCGCGCCTGATGCTGCTTTCAGAGGCCAGCAATAATTACTGGCGTATCGGTTTTGTAAATCAACAAATTACCACCCTCCAGCAGAGTATTGACTATGCAAAAGAGACGCTGCGTCTGGCCGAGGTTCGCTATCGTGCAGGAAATATCTCGTCGCTGGATGTGATTGACGCGCAGCAAAACCTGCTCACGCAAGAGAACCAGCTTACAGGGCTACAACGAGAACATTCACAGCTACTCAATCAGCAGGCCGTTTTGCTCGGCACCGTGCCCGGTTGCCAGATAGTCGAGCCCACAACGCTGCCAAAAGGAAGCCTGCCTAAGGTCAATGCGAATATTCCTGCCAGCATACTGATGCGCCGGCCTGACATAAGTGCTAAAGAGTGGCAGTTGCGTGAGGCGCTAGCTACGGTTGATATCAAGCGTAGCGAATATTACCCCACCTTCAACCTGACAGGCGCTTTGGGTACCAGCAGCGCTTCGCTACTGGCATTACTGCATAATCCGGTCGGTTCCGTAGGCGCTAACCTGACGCTACCGTTCCTGGAGTGGCGACAGCGGGACATAGAGGTAAAAATTGCCCGTAACGATTACGAACAGCGAGTGCTGGAGTTTAAACAGCTACTTTATAAGGCAATGAGCAGTATAGAGGACGCGCTTTCATTTCGTAACCAGTTGCTGCTTCAGGAGACAAGACTCAGGGAAGAACTGGAACTTGCACGTAAGTCAGAGTGGTTAAACGAAGTTCGTTACCGGCATGGTGCAGTACGTATTTCATTCTGGCTTGATGCTCAGGAAAAACGTCGTCAGGCGGAGCTGCGACTGGATGAAAACCGCTTCAATCAGTTGCAGAATCTAGCAAAAATTTATCTTGAGTTTGGCGGGGCATCAACCTTTCCTTAAGTCTAATTGGGGACAACCAGGAGCAATAAGGAGTGAAAAATAGCCACAGCTGAAAACACCATAGCCATTGACATTTGAGCTTTACCTGCTCTTGAAAACAAAAAATCACTGTTAAGCGCAATGCTATTCACTTCAGCAGAGCAGTATTGCGTGTCACGAGCATGTTTACCATTCTGTGTAAATATCTTTTCTTAAAAGTGATCATCAAAGCAGTCATCAAACTCGATAAATATCCACCGGCATAGCGTAATGCCGAGCAATTAAGGATCAATTGACCGCTCCTTAAACTGCGGCACTATAACGGCTTCTACAACAGGGAGCCGTTTTCTTGTGCATAGAAACCCCCCAGCTAGGCTGGGGGTTCCGGAAAGCTTTCAGCTTTGAGCCAGTTATTAAAACCCCTTTTGATTTGTTAAAACACCTTGCGGTCTGGCAACTGCAAGTGTCAAACAAGAAATCAAAAGGGGGTCCCAATGGGGAACGAAAAGAGCTTAGCGCACACCCGATGGAACTGTAAATATCACATAGTATTTGCGCCAAAATACCGAAGACAGGTGTTCTACAGAGAGAAGCGTAGAGCAATAGGCTGTATTTTGAGAAAGCTGTGTGAGTGGAAAAGTGTACGGATTCTGGAAGCTGAATGCTGTGCAGATCATATCCATATGCTACAATGTTTGTCAAAGCTCAGTGAAAATGTCTAATCACTGGCTCATTATAAATGTCCATATATTGAAAAGGCCGCTGCGAAAATCCCTCCCGCAGCGGCCTCTTTAGCATAACGTCATTATGCGAACCATCACTTAATGTTCTTCTCGCATTTTAAGAGAAATAGTAAATTTGTAGCAGTAAGATGAAGCATATAGCTTACCAATTCTTCCGGAACCTCTTTAATATCAGCTCCTTGCCCATGACCTGCATTTTTGTTTCTGATGGTTGGAATTCCTGTTTCCAGCATTGTTTTCAGACTTGTGAACTGGCTTTGTAAATATGCCGGAATTAAATTTTGACTTAAACAGCTATTTATTAGTTTTGATGCTGTATCATTAGGACTATATTTCCAGTTATTCTTATCATGTATTGCTTTCATTATACTTTCAAATGATTTCAGACAATCATTTAGACATTCTTTATAACGCTTATGCCTGTAATGCTCATGCGCAGCAAGGAATTCATCATTGGCGCCTTCAAACAAGGGTTCTCCACTTAAAAGAATCAGGGTTGGCTTTACGACATCAGCATGAATCAATTGAGAGTCTATCCTTATTATCTCTTCAGATTCAAACTGATAACCAACCCCATGTTCTCTAAACCTTTCATTTAGTTCAATAACTGCATCTCCAGGACTTTGACTTGTTATGTCTTTGAATTCATAATGGTTTTTCGCAACGTGGCTCACTAGTATCTGGAAGCATATTTCTATGAAATCTAGGCATTTCTCTGTATTTCTCTCTTTAAGGAAAAAGTCGACAAGAGCGTCAAAGTCATTCTTTGCAAATTCCTTCAAAGAAAAAACACCATATTCCTTAGAAAGTATCTCATGGATATATGCATATACTTTGTCAGCTTCATTTCTATACGATGTGTAGCGTTCATTAGAAGAGGGGAAGCCGATAGAATCAGTTATTATTTTAATTATTTGCACCCTGAGTGCATGTGGAATATTGTTATATTGATATACGTCATTTACTTCGCCACGAATTTTTCTTTGTCTCTTAGAATAAATATTAATAATTGCCATGAAATAGCCTCAAGATTTTTTTACATGCTGTTCTGTGATACTTGCTGTTTGGCTCTTTGCACCGCGAAGCGGTTCGGGGTTCTGTGACACCCGAATTTTACCTCGGTTTCCTTTGTATATAATATCATTGAAGTTATTTGCATTTCTCAGAAATCTTCTCTGGCTTTGATTGCAATAGCCGAAAGATAGCGCACACATCGCCGTTGGTCAGTTAGTACGAGGTTTCCGCCAAGTTCACCTTTTACCAAAGATGGCCTCAGAGCTTCCCTGAAGCTTTATCATGGCTTCAAGTAGGTCATCTTCGTTCAGTGAGCGCTGAGATTTGTTGATGCTAGGGGCGTGCCGTCTGCGGGAAGGCTCATCACCAGAACAAGGTAACGATTGTGAGCGATTATTGTCCCGTTTTCTCTGGACCTGACGGGCAACATCCAACACATGCCAAGTCTCTTGTTATCTACAATGGCGACGGGATCAACCTCAGAAAGCCGGTCATAGGTGGAGTAGGGCAGCAGCACGCCATTTAGTCGCAGCTCCTTATGTCCGTCAGGATAATGCCAGACATCAATATACTTGCCGATGGCTCTTCGACTGTACTCGTTGTCCTCAATCAGATAGAGCATTTTATCGTATTGTACAGTCAGATTTTTTGATACCCGGCGAGGCTCTCGCTAGGTAAATTCTGCATCAAGGTCATCGTCTAATGCCAGCGGCCGGTGCGCGTTAAAATCATGCAAGGGTTCTTTGGCAAAGCGCCGGTTATAATCCTTCTGCAAATGCATTGGCCGCTTCTATTGTACAGATCCCCTTAAGCCTGAGCTCCTTAACGAGTCGGTCCTGAAGTGTCAAATGAGCACGTTCAACGCGGCCTTTTGCCTGGCTGGTTTCAGCACACAAAGGAGTAATATTAAGGCAGCGCATGGCCCTGGCAAACTGGGTTTCGCCGGGGCCGGTGGTGGCGTGCTTATTATTGACTCTGAATACGCTGGCTTTATCGCTGTAGAGGATCATCGGTTTACCGTATTTCTCGATATAGCCACGTGTAGCTTCAAAATAGGTAAATGTGGACTCAGATTTCACAAACAGCAGGTGCATCAGGCGACTGGTGGCATCGTCAACATAGACCAGGGCAGAACAGGGTCGACCCCGGTTTTCAAACCAGTGGTGGTCGCAGCCATCAATTTGTATCAGCTCGCCAGTACAAGGACGCCGGTAACGAGGCTGATGAATTTTCGGTGCGCGTTGTCTGCGGGGAATCCAGAGTCCGGCCTTTATCATGAGACGTCGGATGGTTTCCTTTCCAAGGACCAGACCGTGAACTTCCTCCAGCTTTTCCCGCGCTAGCGTGGGGCCAAAATCACGGTAGTGCTCCCGGATTATACTGAGTGCCTGATCTGTCAGTGACGCTGGCAACAGACGGTTACCAGTGCGGCCACGACTCTGGTTGTTCATGCCAAGCGGCCCATACTGGCGATAACGTTTGAGCAGACGGCTGCAATGACGTGGCGTGATGCCCAGCATTTCGGCAGCCTGTCCAGGACGGATATTGCGATCGATGACATCCTGAAGGATTTTGAGGCGATTGATTTCTTTCACGGTGAACATTCCGGCGTCATTTATAGCCATAGAAAACTCCTCATCAGGAAAAAGTGAGTCGTTGTCTAGACATAGGGATCTGAGAAACTATAGCCTGGACATTCCTAATGAGCCACAAATAGACATTAGCATTGAGCCTCTACAATGTTTGTGCGCACAATCTATCTTATGTTAAATAACATTGAATATTAACTTACTTCATGAAGCTTACTGCCTCTATTTCCACTTCTTTTTCTTATTAATCGCTCCCCTAATCCACGCATTCATCTGCTCTACAGGCTCTAAAATATTTTTTCTGAGTACTGAGCACAAACTGCTCCATAAAAAACAGACCACAAGTTTGGGCATGATACTGATGTAGTCACGTTTTATTGTTTTCATGAAGCTCTCTGCTATTCCATTACTCACCGGACTCCGCACCGCCGTGTTCTTCGATTTAAGTCCCAACATCCGAGCGAACTGGCGTGTTTCATTAACCCGGTAGTCAGAGTCAGCGGTCGAAAGACCTCCCAGGTAGCTACTCTGCATACCCACTATAATGCAACTATTCTCGTGACGTGTGTTTCAGCTCTCTCCCGGCTATGATACGAGATGGTATGGAGAGCCCTTCTGGGGCCACTGCCTGCACCAGATGCAACAGGAAGCCTGATATGAATGCAATTTCTGTCAGGACAGGCGGGTAACTTTCTGTGGCCATGGATCAGGGAATACTCCACCCGACATCCACCACTGAATTTCTTCTTCAGTCAACAAGCAAAGGGATAAGGCATGTGTAAAATCATTAACTTCAGTGGCATTGCCAATGATAGTCAACTGACAGCAGCGATCGCCAAATCGCCCAGAGGCTGTGTCGATGTGTCGCTGTAGCGCTGAACGTTCTTCACGAGTTAAATTATTGTCAGTATGTTCCAGTACTCCAGCTTTCCAGTAGCCAATGAGCGCCAGACTGATGCTTCCTGCTGACTGATTCCAGAGCAGGGCAAGATCATCTCTCCCGGGGAGCCAAAAAAAACCTTTACTGCGATAAACGCCCATGCCCATAAAGCGGTGACAGGTATCCCATAATCTTTGCGGATGGAATGGCCTGTCGTCCCTGATGACGCGCCATATAAGTTCCTCATTGTTGCACGGAGTATCCATGTTTCCTACAAGTGCTTCCAGTTCACTGATGAGTAACTCAACACGGTCAAAATTGTAGTCCGGGATCGCCAGTAATGTGCTCAGTTCAATATTTCCCCATGATACCGCGAGCACATCCACGGAGGGGTTAAGTGGGTGTATGGCTTTTGCCACAGCGGAGATAATGTCAAAGGGCAGGCGGTCATTTCTGGTCAGCAGCAGCCTGTTGCAGAACATGATTTGCTCGGCCAGCAAATTCTCCAGGCCGCGTTTGTTATGCCGGAGATTTTCCTGAAGAGTGGGGATCAGTTTTTTCCCATCATTGTAATCTTCATGGAGCATGACAGTATCAACGAGTGTTAAAAACGCCTTCAGGCGTACACGTGAATGGCGACGCAGGTATTTGACCAGAGGAAGCGGATGACTGCTTCCGGAGGTTTCAATCAGCATCACATCCGGCTTGTTGTGATCAAGCAGGTGGTTAATTGCGAGATCCATCTTTTTGAGGCCTGCGGGGCTGCTGATGCTGTCTGCGGTGATACTTACGAAATTATTGTCTTTTGCATCTACAATATCTGTGTTGGCGATCAGCACGCCGTCCACATCCAGTTCGCTCATGTCATTGACTATGACAGAGACTGAAAGCTGTTTTTCGTGTGCCTGTATGAGCAGGTTTTTCAGCAGAGTGGTTTTCCCTGCGCCGAGGAAGCCATTGAGAATGATGACAGATGTTGTTTCCATATCAGCAGTACACCAGTTAGTTAGCGAGGAAGGCGCTTGGTGGTACAAAGAGCATCCGGATTGAATCGCATAACGTCGACGGGAGTTGTTGTCGTTTTTCCTGTGAGGTCTCAACCTGCCACAGAACGCACCGGATTTATTGGTATTTAGTCTCCATCAGCATAATTATCACCATTTTTATCTCCGGGGGAAGATTTGTTCTGAACAGGAGTGGGAGGTGTGACCTCCTGAAAGTAATTACAGATTGCTAGTTGTTGTATTTTTATTCGAATATGTCTCTTCGTATCAGTGATAGCACCTAGATAAAGTATATTCCGGGAGCGTTATCTGTTCTAGATATCAGAGAGTCAGTCATTTGTAAAAAAGAGAGCTGCATCATTCTATTTTTCCTGTCTATTCACCCTGTTGTCGTATCTAAAAGACATCCGTTCCGAGGATGTCGGGCACCCGTTCTGTACTAAGATACATAGCTTTTGGGTCTGCACTATTTGGAACCGACAGAAGTCTGTCTGTGATATCCGCATTTTTCTGTGTGCGATATATTCCGAAAAACTTCAAACCACTTAAAAGAGGTGTTTCCGGAGGATAAGTTCGACCAGGGAATAGTGTTTCCTGGTAAGTGTGGCGGAGCCAGTTCACCAGGAGTATCTTTCTTATCCAGTTATACTGGATTTTATTAGATGATCACCCTACCCTGCAGCAGTACGCTGACGGTGTTTTTTTGGGAGAACCATTATGAATAACGTCATCTTTGATTGGTATTTATCTAGGCAAAAATTCATTCAACGTCCACTGCCAAGATGCAACAGGCAGAGTCCTTAACTGTCAGAATCCAAGTGCTCGAAATTATTCGAATTCCTTACTAATTCCTCCTACACAACTATTGTTATGGAAGCTTGCGAAGATGCTCACTATATGGCACGGAAATTTTCGGAAATGCGTCATAAAACAAAGCTAATACCTCCTCATTTTGTCCAACCCTTCGTTAAAATTAATAAAAATGATTTCTTTGAGGCTGAAACCATATGTGAAGTTACATCAAGCCATCAATGAGATTTGTAGCATTAGGAGCTGAATCCCAGCAGAGGATTCCACTTTTCATCCGTCGTTGACAATGGCCTTGAAAAACGCCGTTACTCACCGTTCTCCTTCACGGTAATACGCAGTTATAGTTGCAGAGCAATGTGGATTTGCCCCTATATTTCCAGACATCTGTTATCACTTAACCCATTACAAGCCCGCTGCCGCAGATATTCCCGTGGCGAGCGATAACCCAGCGCACTATGCGGATGCCATTCGTTATAATGCTCGAACGCCTCTGCAAGGTTCTTTGCTGCCGTTAACCCGTCTGGTTTGGGCATGATGATCTTACCCAGCAATAGTGGACACGCGGCTAAGTGAGTAAACTCTCAGTCAG
>OBXZ01000742.1_pt1 | contig 23958 bp, 17 predicted proteins | sample 1538171 | NCBI WGS metagenome assembly OBXZ01 (sample SAMEA2580161, study PRJEB22360) | human gut metagenome | biome: human gut; feature: human-associated habitat; material: faeces | place: Denmark | collected 2008/2010
TAGCCGCCGTCCGCGAGTTCGCTCGGGTAGAAGGGCGACAGCCAGATCGCGTCGACGCCCAGCTGCCGCAGATAGGGGATCCGCCCGGTGATGCCATTGATGTCGCCCAGACCGGAGCCGGTGGTGTCCTGGAAGCTGCGCGGGTAGACCTGGTAGACCACGGCCTGCCGCCACCACAGTGCCGGGTCGGTCTCGGCGTCGTGCCGCGTCGTGATAGATTGCGTTTCCTCTGCCATGTAGTCCTCCTGGCCGTATGCATGTACCGCTGCCGTTCCTGCGCTGCCGTAATGGCGCGCGGCCGGCCGCGTCCCGAATGCCCAAGATTATATCCGTCCCGTTTCCCCCGAAGCGGCGGGTCATGTCGTGCCGCGACACCAAGCTTCCGTCGTGCCCGCGTGTCTTCTTAGCGGCGCTTTAGCGGGGTCCCAATTGGATAGGGCAAGAGCATGACGCGCTGATCGTCGACCGCCGGCTGCCCGACGGCGACGGGCTGGATTTGATTCGCGCCCTGAGCGGCTCCGGCGTCACTACACCCGCGCTGATGCTGACCGCGCTCGCGCAGGTGGACGACATCGTGGAAGGGCTGGACTGCGGCGTGAACGACTACCTGACCAAGCCGTTCCGCTTCATCGAACTGCAGGCCCGGCTGTGCGCGCTGCTGCGGGGGTTCAACGCCCAGACGGCCAGCGTGATGGTGGGCGACTGGCTGCGCCAGCCGCACACCGGCATCATCGAGGATCCGGACGGCAGGGCCGTGTCGCTCACCGATGCCGAGACGAGGTTGCTGTCGGTGCTCGCCGCCGCACCGGATCATGTCTTTTCTCGCGAGGAGCTGCTGTCGCCGGTGTTCTCTGACGGCAGCGATATGGGAACCGTCGATGTATACGTGTCGTATCTGCGCGGCAAGACCACGCGGACGATCATCGAAACGGTACGCGGCCGCGGATACCGCATCGGCTCGCCTGAGGGAGGGACGGGGGCCGGGGCGCTCCGGAGGCTATAGCTGAGGGAGCGACGGTGGCCGTGTCGCTCGGGTGCGCGCGTCATCGCCAATGGGCGCAGATCCGCGTGTCCGACCATGGGCCGGTCATCGGCGGCGATCCCGAACGACTGTTCCGCCGCTTCGCCCGGGACGATGACGGCACCGCGCACCAAGGGCACGGGCTCGGCCTCGCGCTCGCCCGTGACGTGGCGAACCGGTATGGGGGGGGGCTCGGTCGCGGTGGAGTCCTCGTCCCCGTCCGGCACTACGATGCTGCTCTCTTTCCCGCTGGCCTGACGGCGCGTCCCCGGTCTGCTATAGCCTGTAACGTTCCCTAGGAAAACACAGCAGGAAAGGCGGCTTGCGATGGTCGACAGCCATGATGCGGAAACGTACAGCGCGAAGGATTCGCGCCTGATCTGGATTGATTGCGAGATGACGGGACTTGACATCTTCGATGGCGACGAGCTCGTCGAGGTGTCAGTGGTGCCTACCGATTTCGACCTCAACGTGCTGGACGAAGGCGTGGACTACGTCATCAAGCCGTCCGACGCCGCCGTCGCGCACATGAACGACTTCGTGCGCGCCATGCACACCCGTTCCGGGCTCATCAACGAATGGGAGCACGGCCTGAGCCTCGAAGAGGCGGAACGCAAGGTCACCGAATACGTGCTGCGGTTCACGCCGGACGGAGTCAGGCCGCTGCTCGCGGGCAACACCATCGGCTCCGACAAGAAATTCCTCGACCATTACATGCCGGGTCTCATGAGCCATCTGCACTACCGCAGCGTGGACGTGAGCACGCTGAAGGAGCTCGCGCGCCGCTGGTACCCCGCGGTGTATGAGAACCGCCCCGCCAAGAACGGCGGGCACCGCGCCCTCGCCGACATCATCGAGTCGCTGGACGAGCTTCGCTACTACCGTCAGGCGTTCATGGAGCCGGCTCCCGGGCCGAACGAGGCCGAGTCGAAGGCCATCGCCGACCAGATCGTCGCCACCAGCCTGCTGAATAAGTAGCCGGCCGGTCTCGAAAAACAGAAAACGTCACGCACACGACTGAGAGGAACGACACCATGACCGCGAACGATTGGACCGCCATCTGCGACAAGCCGCACGACATCCGCCTGATCGTGGCGGACATGGATGGCACGCTGCTGGACGGCGACAGCAACATCCCCGATGACTTCTGGCCGCTGCTCGACGAGCTGCACGCCAAGGGTGTCGAGTTCGTGCCGGCTTCCGGCCGCCAGCTCGCCACGCTGCGCTCCATGTTCGCGGACCGCGTCGACGGCGCTATGTCGTATATCGCGGAGAACGGCAACGTCGTGGTCGCCGACGACAACGTCATCGACGTGCACGGGGTGAGCTGGGATATCACGCGTACGCTGATCGATCTGGTGGACGCCGCGGTGGCGTCGGGCTCGCATGACATCGGACTTGTGGTATGCGGTCTGAACACGGCGTACATCCAGCGGCAGGACAGGCCGTTCGTCGAGGAATGCTCCAAATACTACAAGGCGCTGCGCATCGTGGACGACCTGCACGAGGTGCTGGAGACCGAGGACGAAACCGTGCTGAAACTGGCGATCTTCGATTTCGGCGACGCGCAAGGCATGGCCGCGAACCTGCTGGGCGATGTGGAACGCACCCATCAGGTGGTGGTATCCGGAGCGCACTGGGTCGATATCATGAATCCCGGAACCGACAAGCGGCAGGGTGTCGTCGCGCTGCAGCGGCATCTCGGCGTCACGCCCGCGCAGACGGCGGTGTTCGGCGACTATCTCAACGATTTGCAGATGCTCGACGCCGGCGAATGGTCGTTCGCCATGGCCAACGCGCATCCGGATCTGAAACGCGCGGCGCGGTACATCGCGCCGGCCAACACCGAGCACGGCGTGCTGCAGGTGGTCCGCCGGCTGGTCTGAGCCCGCAGGCGAGCGATGTCATACGCCAGGGCGCGCAGATCGTGCGTGATGCATGAGCTTAAGGAGGGCATATGCGGCAGTCTGAGGCGCTCGCGATTCTGAACGCCGGCGCGAACGTGTTCCTGACAGGTGCGCCCGGCGCAGGAAAGACGTACGTGCTGAACGAGTTCATCCGGCAGGTGCGCGCAGACAGCGCGAACGTGGCCGTCACCGCGTCAACGGGCATCGCCGCCACGCATATCGACGGCCAGACCATCCACTCGTGGAGCGGCGTCGGACTCGCCAACGTGCTGACGCCAAATCTGCTGAAGACCATCAAGACCCGTCGTCGGCGCAAGATACAGGCGGCCGACGTGCTCATCATCGACGAGGTGTCGATGATGCACGCTTGGCTGTTCGACATGGTCGATCAGGTGTGCCGTGAAGTGCGGCATGATCCTCGGCCGTTCGGCGGATTGCAAGTGGTACTGTCCGGCGACTTCTTCCAGCTGCCGCCGGTCTCCGTGTCCGGGCGCGACCGCGACGTGCTGCCGCCCGGCCCGGATTTCGTGGCGTCCCGTGAACGGTACGCGAAGGCCGGACTCAATCCGGAAGGATTCGTCACCGAATCGCTGGTGTGGGGCGAACTCGCGCCGGTCATCTGCTATCTGACCGAGCAGCATCGTCAGGACGACGGCCGGCTGCTGCACGTGCTCACCGACATCCGCGCCGGATGCGTGGATCAGGATGACCGTGACGCGCTCGTCACGCGGCTCGGTGTGACACCGAAGCCGGGCGAGGTGGCGGTCCACCTGTTCCCCGTCAACCGGCAGGCCGATAATCTTAACGATTCCAGGCTCGCGCGGATAGGCGAGGAGCCGCACGAGTTCCATGCCGAGCAGATGGGGCCGACCCACCTGGTCGAACGGCTCAAGCGCAACATGCTGGCGCCGGAGTGCCTCGTGCTCAAGACCGGTGCCGCCGTCATGGCACTGCGCAACGACGCCGACCACCAGTATGTCAACGGTTCGCTCGGTACCGTGCGCGGCTTCGTCAACGAGAACAAGGGCGGCTGGCCCATCGTGGAATTCGAGAACGGCAACATCGTCACGATGAAGCAGGCCACGTGGGAGATGATGGACGGCGACACGGTGATGGCGTCCGTGGCGCAGGTGCCGTTGCGATGCGCATGGGCGATCACCATCCACAAGTCGCAGGGGATGACCCTCGACCGGGCGGTGATGGATCTGAGCCGCACGTTTGCGCCCGGTATGGGATACGTGGCGCTTTCGCGTGTGGAACGCATGGGCGGATTGTATCTTGCCGGCGTCAACGAGCGCATGTTCGCGGTTTCAGCGGATGCGGTGATGCTCGACGGCGATTTGCGCGGCGGGTCACAGGCCGCCAGCGCGCGGCTGGGCAACGAGGGCGTGGCTGCGTTCCGGCCGCAAACGCCTCACGAGGACGAGCCTGCTGGCGAATTCGAACAAGCCGAGCTGTTCTAGCGGTGGCTGCTTTCGGATATGGGACTGTTATTGGGCGGAGGAAGACATCAATCCCGCGTGAGATGGTGCTGATGGGACTTTCGCCGGGTAGCGGTGCGCTAGCGCAGCTGTGAGATGCGTTTTCCGAGCGATTGCACCGATTCGAGGCTTGCCTCGTAGCGCGCGGCGGCACCGAATATCCAGCGCAGGTTGCGGGTCGCGCTGCCGGCCATTGATGGCATGTACGCAGCCATGCGGTGGCGGCCAATGCCGGCAGCAGCACATATGCGGCAATCGCCACGAGGTTTTTCTCAACCATGCGATTGCTGAAATCGGCGATCGCGATGACGGTAAGGCTCAAAGCGCTGATGAAGGCGACGATGATGCGCTCGGCGACATATTGCCCGGGCCGATAAGACAGGCGGCTCCCGCGAGCATAGTGAAGACAGCCACGCTGACGGCTTCGGACATGTATCTCGGCAGCATCGGCAGGTCGCACAGCAATCAGCGACACGGGCAAAGAGAAAGAGGCGTACAGGGACCATGCGCGCAACGGTTGACGGCCTTTCTGGAACCGCCCGCAGTGCTATCGTCACGCAGCCCAGACCGAACAGCACCGCGCCGGGCGGCAATGAGCAGAACAAGCCCGGTACTGTGCCGGATGGCACGTCGGGTGATGGCTCGTCTTCCGCCAAGCCGGGCGCGAACACGGGCGTAGTTGCCGGGGAGGCAAGACGTCCGCGGCCGATTCGCTGGCCCATACCGGTATCGACATGTCGCTGGTGACCGTCCTGGCGATGGCCATGCTGGCGGCCGGCATTACCCTCGAACGGCTGCGCCGGATGACGCGGTAAGCGCGGCACGGCTGCGAGGCCAATACGAAGGCCGCTCGCTCGGTGAGCTCCGGGTGGGTGGCCTTTTTCAATATTGCGGGTTTGCCGAACTGAACCGGGCCCGCAATGTCCCCGAACGCGAATACCTTGGAACCCATGAGTTCCAAAGCACTTCGAATGTCCACCATGTTCCTGCGCACGCTGCGCGAGGATCCCGCCGACGCCGACACCGATTCGGCGAAACTGCTGCTGCGCGCCGGCTATGTGCGCAAGGCGGCTCCCGGTATCTGGACCTGGCTGCCGCTGGGTCTGAAGGTCCTCAACAAGATCGAGGCCATCGTCCGCGAGGAGATCGACGGCATCGGCGCCCAGGAGGTCCACTTCCCGGCGCTGCTGCCGCGCGAGCCGTATGAGGCCACCCACCGCTGGGAGGAATACGGCGAGAACCTGTTCCGTCTGAAGGACCGTCACGAGGCCGACTACCTGCTTGCCCCCACGCATGAGGAAATGTTCACGCTGCTGGTCAAGGATATGTACTCCTCGTACAAGGACCTGCCGGTCACGCTCTACCAGATCCAGACCAAGTACCGCGACGAGTTCCGCCCGCGCGCGGGCCTGATCCGCGGCCGCGAGTTCATCATGAAGGACGCTTACTCGTTCACCATCGACGAGGAGGGCATGAAGAAGGCGTACTACGACGAGCGCGGCGCCTACGAGCGCATCTTCCAGCGTCTCGACCTGAAGTACGTGCCCGTGTTCGCGATGTCCGGCCCGATGGGTGGTTCCGCGTCCGAGGAGTTCCTGGCCCCCATGGCGATTGGCGAGGACACGTTCGCGCTGGCGCCCTCCGGCAAGGCGTGGAACGTCGAGGCGCTGACCACCCCAGAGCTGCCGGCCGTGGACAGCTCCGCCGTGCCCGCGATGGAAAGCCGTGAAACCCCGGATTCCAAGACCATCGAGGATCTGGTCGCCACCGCCAACCGTCTGTACCCGCGTGAGGACGGTCGCGAATGGACTGCCGCCGACACGTTGAAGACCGTGGCCGTGACTGTGCTGCACCCCGAGGACGATGATCATGAGGGGCCGTGGCGCGAGGTCATCGCCGTGGCGCTGCCCGGTGACCGTCAGGTCGATATGAAGCGTCTTGAGGCGCAGTTCGCGCCCGCCGAGCTGGAGGAATCCACCGAGGACGATCTCAAGGCCCATCCCGAGATGGTGGCCGGCTACATGGGGCCGATGGTCTTCGGCAAGCAGGGCGAGGCCGCGGGCGTCGCCGAACCGGTGCGCTTCTTCATCGACGCGCACGTGGCTGAGGGCACTGAGTGGATCATCGGCGGCGACGAGGCGGGCAAGCACCGCTTCCACGCCGTGTACGGCCGTGATTTCAAGGCCGACGGCACTGTCGAGGCGGTCGAGGTGCGTCATGGCGACATGAGCCCGGATGGTTCCGGCCCGCTGAGCTTCGAGCGCGGCGTGGAGATTGGCCAGGTGTTCCAGCTTGGCCTCAAGTACTCCAAGGCGCTTGACCTCAAGGTGCTCGACCAGAACGGCAAGACTGTGCCCGTGTGGATGGGCTGCTACGGCATCGGTGTCTCCCGCGTGCTCGCCTGCATCGCTGAGACGCATCATGACGAGCGCGGTCTGGCATGGCCGGCCGTCATCGCGCCCGCCCAGGTGCACGTCGTCGCCACCGGCAAGGATGCGGCGGCGTTCGACGCGGCCGAGAAGCTGGGCGCAGAACTGGAGGAGCGCGGCATCGAGGTCATCTACGACGACCGCAAGAAGGTCTCCCCGGGCGTCAAGTTCAAGGACGCCGAGCTGATCGGCGTGCCGCTGATTGCAGTCGCCGGCCGTGACACCGTGAATAACGGAACAATCGAGATCCGCAACCGTGACAGCTCCGATTCCGTCGCCGTGCCGGTCGCCGACGCTGCGCAGACGCTGGCGTCGCGTCTGGACACGCTGCTCGGCAAGTAGTCCGGCTGCTTCTCCTGATCGCTCGAAGTGGGGGGTCTTTCATTCGAAAGCACCCCCCCACTTCTGCGTTTTATTCCTTCTTCACCCAGCGAAAGTCCCGTTTACGCATGCTCGGATGGGACTTTCGCAGGATGGGGGCCCGACTGGCGCATGTCTGTCACCATGAGGTGAGGGCGGTGGCGGCTAGCATCGGCACGAATATCAGGTCCAATGCCAGGAAGCTGCCCGCGACGCACTGCCATGAAGCATCACGTTGTTCCGCGACGCAGCGGCGTATCGACTTCATTTCTCCGGGAATCCATGCGATCAGCGTCAGGAACGCCAATACCGCCAGCAGGATGTTGGTCTGCTTGTTGCGCAGAAATGCAAGCACTATGCAGATTGCTATGAGCAATGCGACGAATCCCAGGCAGGATAAGACGTACGCGATGATGCGCAGACGATTCATCGCCGTGCCGTTCTGCCTTGCGCTGCTCGCCCCAGTGACAGCGGCCATGATTACGGCAAGCGTCAGGGCGATGCCGGCGGTGATGAGACCGGGAATCCATGTCTGCGGTGAGCTGGAGACATACAGCTGCTCTGCTGCGCGGCCGGTGGTCGAATCGGTCAGTCCCGGCACATGCGGACCGAACGTCAGAAACATGGCGAAGTGTCCGATGGAAGCGCCCAATGCGCTGATGATGAATTGCAGGACGAGAACATTGGCGATGGCGACGATCCAGGGCCGATTGTTGAAGACGCCGCCCAATATCCATAACACGACGCCCCCGGGGCCAAACAGCACGGGCAGAACCGCGATCGGCCACCAGTCGCCCGCCAGGGTGATGCCGAACATGTGCAGATACCATTCCCCCATCCGCGCGCTGTCACGGGTCTGGAATGTATACCATGCCTGTATGGCGGTGAACGCCGCGAACAGTGCCAGCCAGGCGACCGTCCACCATACGGCCCGGTGCATCGAGAACGCTTTGCGGGGATTCCTCGGCATACTCAGGCCGATGAATATGGACAGGAAACTGGTGGGGAAGCCGGTGTCGTGGAATTCGGTTTCCCCGTCGGCGGTGACACGGGTCTGTCGCATCCATGGCGGTTTGCCCATGAATTCTCCTTGCTGTTCGTCTGCGATACCGAACCCAGCATAGCCGGTCATGAATGAGCCGGGCATTGACGGCGTGATTGTGGATAACCGGTTTTCTATCCACATGCTGTCCACAACACGCCAAAGGGGTAGCCTTCGACCACATTGTCCGAAAACCATGTGATGCCGGCGGGAAATCTGCGATAGTGAGTACACCGCCGAAGGGGGATCGGCGGTCCAACGTCAGTACAGGGAAGGAAAGGAGTCCGACATGGCCATACAACAGGGGACGGTGACCATCACCGGGTTCGTCGGATCGATGCCGGTGCCGTTCGGGCGCAGCGGGGGAGTCGAGGGATGCTCGTTCCGGATGGGCAGCACGCGGCGGTACCGGGACGGCGGAACCGGCGAATGGTGCAACCTGCCGACCACATGGATTACCGTGAAGGCGTTCAGGACGCTCGCGTCCAACGCTCGCATGTCATTGCACGTGGGGGAGGCGGCGATCGTGACCGGTGTGCTCAGCACGGAGGAATGGACGACCCAGAACGATGAGAGGCGCTCCCGCATCGTTGTGGAGGCCACCAATATCGGCCACGACATCAATTACGGGGTGTCGGAACTGAAGAAGTTCCAGAAATCGGATCGTGACGCCCCGGCGCAGGGGAACGGCACGCCGGCGAATCCCGGCCTGCCGCCATCGCCGGGCGGCGGCACGGCAACGGCGGACACGGGACAGCAGGCGGATGCGCGCCCGGTGCATCCAACGCCGGTGACGTTCGATAATCTGGGCGAAGAAACCCCGGCCGATAATCCGCAGGCCGCACAGACGCAGGAGGCCTCACAGGCGCAGGAGTTCGGTTCGGGATTCGCCGAATCGCCGCTCGATGAGTCGACGACCGGGGACATGCTGCCGGCGGGAGAAGCCGAATTCTGATGATCTGCCGGCAGGCAGGCGCGGTTCAGCCTGCCTGCCGGCAACGGATTACCAGATGCGTACGCGCTTATCGGGGTCGAGCCACATGGCGCTGTCGGGCGTCACATCAAACGCACGGTAGAACAGGTCCACGTTGCGCACGATGCCGTTCGTGCGGCATTCGGCAGGGGAGTGCGGGTCGATCTGCAGGTATTTCTCGGCGAGCTCGTCACGGTTCTTCGAGCGCCAGATCGAGGCGTAGCTCAGGAAGAAACGCTGCAGGCCGGTCCATCCGTCCATCACCGGGGCCGCGGACAGCGACTCCTCGATAGCCTTCGCGGAGCCGTCCTTGTCGCGTCCCGCGGCCTCGTCGAGCGCGAACGCGTAGGCCTTCAGCGCGATGTTCACGCCGCCGAGGTCGCCGATGTTCTCGCCGATGGTCAGCGCTCCGTTGACGTGCGGCGCCTTGTTCGGCTCGTCGGCGTACTTCTCGTCCAGCTGCGTAGGCACGAAGGCGTTGTACTGCTCGATGAGCGCCTTCGTGCGCTTCTCGAAGTTGGCCTTGTCGTCGGTCGTCCACCAGTCGTTGAGCACGCCGTCACCGTCGTACTGTGCGCCCTGGTCGTCGAAGCCGTGGCCGATCTCGTGACCGATCACCGCGCCGATGCCGCCGTAGTTCGCGGCATCCTCGGCATCCGGGTTGAAGAAGGGAGGCTGCAGAATGGCCGCCGGGAACACGATGACGTTCATGCTCGGCTCGTAGTAGGCGTTCACGGTCTGCGGGTTCATCAGCCACTCGCCCTTGTCGACCGGCTTGCCGGCCTTGGACAGCTGGAAGCCCCACTCGTAGAGCGCCGCGGCCTGCATGTTCGCCACCAGGCCGGCGTCAGCATGCACGTCGAACGCGGTGTAGTCGCGCCAGCGCTCGGTGTAGCCGATCATCGGCGTGAACTTCGACAGCTTCTCCAGCGCCTTGGCCTTGGTCTCCTCGCCGAGCCAGTCGCTGTTGGTGATCGACACGCGGTAGGCGTCGATCAGGTTGCCGACCAGCTGCCCCATACGCTGCTTGGAGCTTTCGGGGAAGTGACGCTTGACGTATTCGCGGCCGACGTCCTCGCCGCAAACGCCGTTGACCAGGGAGACACCGCGACGCCAGCGGTCGCGCTGCTGGGTGGTGCCGGACAGCACTTTGCCGTAGAAGTCGAAGTTGGCGGCGTCGTAGTCGTGGCTGAGCAGGCTCGCGGTGCCGATGATGACGTGCACGCGAGCCCACAGCTTGAGGTCGTCAAGGTCAGCGTTGTTCCAGAAGGCGTCGAAGCCCTTGAGGAAGCTGGGCTCGTGGACGATGGTGTGCTGCAGCGCGGCCGTCAGGTCCACCGGCTGGGTCTTCGCCGCCGGCGTGGCGTCGTAGGCGCCCTGCCAGGCGTCGGCCCACGCCGCGATGTCGAAGTGGGCCAATTCGTCGCTCAGCGTGGCGAAATCGGTCGGGTTGTAGGTCTTCTGCGAGTCGCGCGTGGCGACGTTGTCCCAGTGGTTCGCGGCGATGCGGGTCTCGACATCGAGGAAGCGGCCCGCCTGTGCGCGGGTGGTCTCCTCGTCGCCGTAGCCGGCCAGACGCAGCTGCTTGGCGACCATGTCGACGTAGGCTTCGCGGATCGGGGCGTAGTGGTCCTCGCGGTAGTAGGCTTCGTCGGGCAGGCCGATGCCGGACTGTTCGAGGTGCACGACGTTCGTGCCGGGGTTCTTGGGGTCGCCGAATACGGCGATGTCGAAGACGTCCGGCCCCATGTCGATGGGCTTGAGGGCTCCGATGGTACGGGTCAGCGCCGCCTTGTCGGCGGCGTGGTCGATGGCGTCGAGGGCGGGCCTGATCGGCGTGGCACCGGCCGCCTCGATGGCGTCGGTGTCCATGAACGAGCGGTACAGCGCCTGCGACTTGGCTGCGGGGCAGTCCTCGTCCTCCAGGATGTCGCGGATCTGGCTCTCGGCGTCTTCCGCGAGCTTGTCGAAGGAACCGTAGCGCGCCTTGTCGTCAGGCAGTCGGTACGTGTCGATCCAAGGGCCGTTGACGAAACGGAACAGATCGTCGGATGGTTTGATAACAGAGGAAAAAGCGGCCGTATCGAGGCCGGACGTCAAATCTGTGGTCATGGTCTCATACTATCCGGGTTCGGTGACGTTCCTTCTGACCTTCCGCGGCCCGTTTTTTCCCATAGCGAACGACACGCAAGGTATTGGACGGAACGGCGGATTGTGTTGATGGCATGAATTAGACAACTTGTCTAGAATATGGTGGTGACGGTGACGATATCGAAGTGGCCCGCTTCGGATGCCCGCACACGGTTGACGGCAGGCCGCATGAACGGTGAAGGAGTCATGATGAGCACATACGATGGCGGGCCTTTCCCGCACAGCGACGGACATGGCGACAACGGGCGCGGTGACGGCGGACAGCCCGGCGGGAACGGACAGGCCGGCCGTGCCGGAGAGCCGGAATACGGAGCCTACGCGCCTCAAGGCCAGCCTGCGGGCCGGCAATACCCGTACGGGGGAGCGCCGCAGGACGGCGCCTCATCCGGCCAATACCAGACGCAGCCAGGCGTCGCATCTGACCAGCCAGGCCGCCCGTACGGCCAGCCCTACGCCTACCAGCCGCCGTTCGGCCAACAGCAGCCCGGCCAGCAGCAAGGGCAGGGCGGCTGGGAGGACTTCAGCCCGTTCCGGCTGATCGAGGAGATGCTGCCGCAGAAGGCGAAGAACGCGATCCGCGGCCTGTACGGCATCATCGGCGTCGCGGCGATCGTGCTCGGCGTCGCGCTGCTGATCTGGCCCGGCAAGACGCTCGGCGTCGCGGCCGTCGCACTCGGCATCTACTTCGTGGTCTCCGGCGTGATCCGCATCGTCAGCGCCATCGTCACATTGGGACTGCCGTCCGGATGGCGCATCCTGGACATCCTCATCGGCATAATGCTGTCGGTCGGCGGTGTACTCATGCTGAAGAACGCGGCCCTGTCCGGACAGGCGCTCGCAGTGTTCATCACGATGGTGGTTGGCCTCGGCTGGATGATGGAAGGCGTGATGGCGCTCGCCGAATCATGGCGCCTGCCGAGCTCCGGCTGGGCGGTGCTGTACGCGATCATCTCGATTATCGCCGGTCTCGTCGTACTGGTCTCGCCGGTCTCGTCGATGCTGTTCCTGGTGATTTTCTGCGGATGTGCGCTGATCGTCATGGGTGTTTCCTCGATGGTCCGCGCGTTCAAGTTCGGCCGTCCGAGGCGTAAGTAACCCCCGCACAGTAGGCTGGGTTGCATGATCGAACTGAAAACCGCTAAGGAAATCGAGGAGATGAAGCCGGCCGGTCGTTTCGTCGGCGAGATTCTCAAGGAACTCAAGGCCATGACGAAGGTCGGCACCAACCTGCTGGAGATCGACGAGTACGTGCACAAGAAGATCGTCGACCGCAAGGGCGCCGAATCGTGCTACGTGGATTATGCGCCGGACTTCGGCACCGGCCCGTTCGCACACTACATCTGCACGTCGGTCAACGACGCAGTGCTGCATGGCATCCCGTTCGACTACAACCTCAAGGACGGGGACCTCGTCAGCCTTGATCTGGCCATCAGCGTCAACGGCTGGGTCGGCGACTCCGCCATCAGCTTCGTGGTCGGCAACGACCCCGACCCGAGCGACCTCAAGCTCATCAAGTGCACCGAGGAGGCGCTCGCCGCCGGCATTGACGCGGCCCGTCCGGGCAACCGTCTGGGCGACGTGTCCTCCACCATCGGCGACATCGCCCGTTCGTACGGCTACCCGATCAACTTGGAATTCGGCGGCCATGGCGTCGGCCACATCATGCACGGAGACCCGCACGTCGCCAACGACGGCAAGGCCGGCCACGGCTACCGCCTGCGCCCGGGTCTGGTCATCGCCATCGAACCGTGGTTCCTCAAGACCACCGACGAGATCTACCAGGACCCCAAGGACGGCTGGACGCTGCGTTCCGAGGACGGGTCGCGTGGCGCCCACAGCGAGCACACGATCGCCATCACCGAGAACGGTCCGGTCATCCTGACCACCCGCGACTGACCGGCAACCGGTCGTCCATCGCCCACGGCCTGTATCGGGCGATGCCGTCGCCGCTTTGGCATGTGATGATGTCCACGTGCTGGAGCGGCGTTTTTGGTGGAAACATGCACGCAATATAGTGTGTCCAATACAAGGCACCGGGACGACGAATTCGATAATTTCGACGACTTGACAATTCGAACGACTCAATCAAGGGATTAAGGAGCGTGCATGGCGACAGCTGAACTTCATGTGGATTCGAATCAGTACACGCTGCCGGTCGTCAAGGCTTCGGCCGGCCCGGATGGCATCGTGGTCTCCAAGCTGCGCAATGACGGCTGGGTCACGCTTGATCCCGGCTTCCTGACCACGGCGCAGTGCGAATCGAAGATCACGTTCATAGACGGCAATCGGTCGATCCTGCGCTACCGGGGCTACCCCATCGAGCAGCTGTGCGAGCATTCCGATTTCCTTGAGGTCGCGTGGCTGCTGCGACACGGCGACCTGCCGACGCAGGCGGAATACGACCGGTTTTGCAGCGACATCAACCACAAGACCATGGTGGGCGAGGATTTCCGCACGTTCATGGGCTCGTTCCCCCGTGCCGCCCATCCGATGAGCGTGCTCGCTGCGGCGGTGAACGCGCTTGCGGCGTTCTACCCCGACACCACCGACATCACCGACTCCGACCAGCTGGATGAGGCCGCGAAGATCATCATGGCGAAGGCGCGCACGGTGGTCAGCTACATTTTCCGGCGCCGCCGCGATGAGCCGATGCTCTACCCGGACCTCGCCCGCGGCTACGTCGACGATTTCCTGCGCATGTGCTTCGCCGTGCCATACGAGCGGTTCGATTCCGACCCGCTGTACGTGCACGCGCTCGGCCGTCTGCTCATCATCCATGCCGACCATGAGCAGAATTGCTCCACGTCGGTGGTCCGCATCGCCGGCTCCGCCCACGCGAACCTGTATGCGGCGATCTCCGCCGGCATCAACGCGCTGTCCGGGCCGTTGCATGGCGGCGCGAACGAGGCCGTGTTGCGTCAGTTGAAGGCGATCCGCGACTCCGGCAAGTCCGTCCGCCAGTTCGTGGAGGACGCGAAGGCCGAGGGGCATCGCATCTCAGGCCTGGGGCATCGCGTGTACAAGTCGTATGATCCGCGTGCCGCGATCGCGCGCCTGTATCTGGAGAAGATCATCGCGCGTGAGGACACCCGCAAGCTTCCCGCCGACGAGCGCGCCCTGTTCGACGTCGCGGTCGAGCTTGAGGACATCGCGCTCAACGACGAGTATTTCGTGTCACGTCACTTGTATCCGAATGTCGACTTCTACACCGGCCTGATATACCGCGCGATCGGTTTCGATCCGGCGATGTTCACCACGCTGTTCGCGCTTGGCCGCATCCCCGGATGGATCGCCCAGTACCGCGAGATGCTCGCCGACCCGAACACGAAGATCGGTCGTCCGCGTCAGGTGTACACCGGCGAGGTGGAGCGCGCCTACATCCCCCTGAATCAACGCTGACGGAAGCGGAAAACTGCGCCGATGGCATTGAGCGTTGGCGGGGGGCGGCAGAGACCCCGCGCCAACGCCCAATGCCATCAGTCAGCTCTCTCCGCTCTCAGCAGTCTCTGCGACGCTGCTCGTCGCGCATGTATTCGAAGCACATCTGTGTCTGCTCGGCGTCCGACAGCGCGCGGTGCTCCTCGACGTCGGCGATGTCGAAACGCTGGATCAGGTCGACCAGCCGGTGTCGGTTGTACTGCGGGTACATGCTCCGGCTCATCTGCAACGTATCGATGATGCGGTTCGGCACCGCATGGTGCAGGATGCGCTGCGCCGCCAGGTCGATGAACTTGATGTCGAACTGCATGATGTTGTGCCCGATCATCGCGTCGTCGCCGCACCAGCGCAGGAAGTCGGGCAGCACGGTGTCCAGCGTCGGTGCCGGTTCGAGCATGTCCGGCGTGATGCCGGTCAGCTGCGTGATGAACGGATTGAGGTTGCGCATCGGATTGACCAACTGCTGATAGGTGTCGACGGGCTTGCGGTCGACGACCTTCACCGCTCCGAACTCGATGATGGTGTCCCGATACCAGCTGACACCGGTGGTTTCCAGATCCAGTACGACATAATCGTCGGGCAGTGTCCCGTCGGGCAGCATCGGTGTCTCCTCCCGGCGGCATGAAGCCGCCTCGTAATGGTCGTGGCGAACTCACTACTGTACATCACCATTGCGATACGATTCGCCGTCGTCGGCTTTCCGGTGTCGCAGGCTCCGAAGAAAAGGAAACCCGGCCCAAAAGGGCCGGGTGAGAAGGAGAAGAGAGAGGGGGACAATTGTGGGGTTACCTTGAGTGACCTCGCCGGCTCTTGCCGACAACCTCCATATCACTCCACCATCCTGGAAGCTGTGCTGTGATTGGCATGAATATATGCCGGTACGTTTCCTTCCGGTACGCTGGGAGCCGTTTCCGGATGCGACTTCCAGCGGTATTCGTCACTGCATGGAGATCTCGTCGATGGCTTTCAGCTCCTCGTCGCTGAAGTCCGTGTTCTTCAGCGCCCCGATGTTGTCGATGATTTGCTGCGGCTTGGATGCGCCGGCGAGCACGCTGGTCACGGCGTCGTCGTGCAGCAGCCAGGCGAGCGACATCTCGGCGAGCGTCTGCCCGCGCTGCTTGGCGATCTCGTTCAGGGCCATGATCTGGCCGTGGACGCGCGTCACGTCGTCGGCGTGCAGGAAGCGCGGATCGTGCGCCACGCGCGAATCCGCGGGGATGCCGTTGAGATACCGGTCGGTCAGCAGACCCTGCGCGAGCGGGCAGAACGTGATGAGACCCTTGCCCAGGTGCTTGGCGGTGTCCTTGAGCCCGTTGCGCTCGACGGTGCGGTCGAAGATGTTGTATTTGTTCTGGTTGATGATGAACGGCACGTGCAGTTCATCGAGGATCGTCGCCGCCCGCTCCAGCTGTGGCCCGTCGTAGTTCGACAGGCCCACATAGAGCGCCTTGCCGCTGGCGACGGCCTGGGCGAGCGCGCCCATCGTTTCCTCCAAAGGAGTCTCGGGGTCCGGACGGTGATGGTAGAAGATGTCGACGTAGTCGAGTCCCAGGCGTTCCAGGCTCTGGTCGAGTGAGGCGAGCAGGTATTTGCGGCTGCCCCAATCGCCGTACGGGCCCGACCACATCTCGTAGCCGGCCTTGGTGCTGATGACCAGTTCGTCGCGGTGGGCGGCGAGGTATTGCCGGATCAGCCGTCCCGCGTTCTTCTCCGCGGCGCCGGGTTCGGGGCCGTAGTTGTTGGCCAGGTCGAAGTGCGTGATGCCGTGGTCGAATGCGGTGAGCACCAGGGCCTTCATCTGGTCGTAGGGCGTGATGTCGCCGAAGTTGTGCCAGAAGCCCAGCGATATGGCCGGGAGCTTCAGTCCGCTGGCGCCGCAGCGCTTGTACAGCATGGTGTCGTAGCGCGTCGTGGCGGGCGCGTAGGTGCCGGTGGGTTCGAACATGGGTGCCTCCAGGTGTCGTCGATCGGTCCGATGTCTCCATTGTCACGCTTCAAGTTGGCTTGAGCGCAAGGGCGTCCGGCGTGTCATCCTCGCGGCTACAATGTCGAGCATGGAACGATACACAATCCGCGAGGTCGCCGACATGTTCCATATGGAGCCGTCGACGCTGCGGTATTACGAGGATGCGGGGCTGCTCACCAACGTTGGCCGGACGCCGGCCGGGCAGCGCATATACCTCCAGTGTCATATCAACCGCATGAGGACGATCTGCTGTTTCAAGCACGCGGGCATGTCCATCGAGGACCTCAAGCGGTTCTTCGCGTTCGAGGCCGACGAACCGGAGCATATCGACGACATCGTCGCACTGCTTGAGGACCGTCGCGCCGCCATCGAGGCGCAGCGCAGGACGCCGAAACCGGGCGCCGCCGTGCACACGAGCGTGCCGAACAGGAACATGCCGACCGCGTAGAAGAACAGCTGCCGTGTGGTGAACTTCTGGACGAGGAACGCGCTGATGGGGATCATGGTACCGTTCGTCAGCATGAACACGGTGCTCAGCCATTGCGCAGTGTTGCTGGTGATGTCGAAATCGTGCATCAGATGGGGCAGCGCCGAGGTCATCAGCGTCTGATTGAGGATGGCGGTGAAGCTGCCGACCATCATCACGATGATCGGGACCAGATCACGCTTCGACATGGAATTCGACTGCGCTACGGCGGTATCGGATATGTTCGATTGCATGCATACCTCGCGAGACTCGGGGGGCCGGCCGATCTCGGCTGCTGCTGCCAGACCGCCGCTGCGGCCGTTCGGCGACACAGCTCCTGCGGGGATTCACGGAAAAACAATGAAACCGCATACTGTCTATCGTCCCTGTGGACAACACGACTGCTGCCGCTCCCGCCGAAAGTCCAGACGCATCTGATGCCAAGCCGCGCCGCCGTGACGGGAACCGCAGACGCCCTCGTCCCGGTACCCGAAACGCTCATAGAAGCCGATCAGGGGTTCCTTGCACGTCAGCACCAGGCCGTCTCGCCCGGCATCGCGCGCGTCTTCGATGACGGAGCGCATGAGGCGGCTCGCCCGCCTCTCCCGTCGGCTCCCGGGGTCGGTGCACACGCTGAACAGCATCTGCCACGCGCCGCGCTCGTCATGCATGGACGTGTCCGCATACATGGCATCGACCAGATCCGGCTCGTCGGTGACCATGCCGTTGATGGCCGCCGTCAGCCGGTCGTCGTCGAACAGCAGCCAGAAATGGTCGGCGTATGTGCGCAACCGGTCGGCGATGGCGTCGCGGCTCGCCGCCTCCGCCGGCGGAAAGCATTCGGATTCGAGCGCTGCCAGCGCATCCAGATCGCTCATATCGGCGTGTCGTATCATCTGCATGGCTTCACTGTAACAGCTCTCTGCCGTGACCGCGCAGTCAGGGAAAACACATGGGCCCGGCCCGGAACGCATCGAACATGAATGTCCGAATCGCTCCGGGCCGGGCCCACGCCGGTATCACGGGGAATCGCTCGCCGGTCAGCGCCGGGACCGCAGCCATGCCCGCTGCGCCGCGATGATCGCGGCGGTGACGGCCATCATCACCACGAACGCCACCGCGAACCATGCCCACATCGGGCCGGTCATCGCAACCACTTCGAACAGGTGCGGCAGGATGAGCAGCGCGAACGGGGCGCCCAGCACCATCGTCACGCAGACGAACACGCGGATCTTTGTGAACGGCACGCAGCTCTTGATCACGGCGACCATCGACGCGGCGATCAGCAGCGCGAACATGACCGTGCGGTTCTGCGTCTCGCCGAACGGAGCGATGAGGCTGAATGCGATGATCATGCCGGTGACGGCGATCGCGAACGGCGCCGCCTTGCCGAGCGCAGTGGGCAGGAACCGGCCGCGGATGCGTCGCGTGTCCGATTCGAATATCGTCAGGAACGACGGCCACGCTTCGATGCAGGCGTCGACAAGCGTGATCTGGATCGGAATGAACGGGAACGGGACGTTCAAAGCCAGGCAGAAGAACGACACCAGCACCGAGTAGATCGTCTTGATGAAGAACACGGCGGCCGTGCGGGTCACGTTGTTGACGACCTTGCGGCCCTCCAGCACCACCTGCGGCAGGTAGGTGAAATCGGAGTCGAGCAGCACGACCTGCGAGATCTGGCGCGCGGCGTCCGACCCGGAGGCGATGGCGATCGAGCAGTCGGCCTCGCGCAGGGCGAGCAGGTCATTCACGCCGTCGCCGGTCATCGCGACCTGATGCCCGGCCCGCTGCATCGCCTGCACCAGCTGGCGCTTCTGCTTGGGGGTGACGCGAGAGAACACCGTGTATCGGCCGGCGACGTCGTCGAACGTGGAATCCGGGGCGTCCGCCGGCACCGAGGTCATGTCGATGACGTCACGCCAACGCTCCAGGCCGGCCTGCCGGGCGACGGCGGCGACGGTGTCGGGATGGTCGCCGGAGATGACCTTCACGTCGACGCCCTGGTCGCGGAAGTACGCCAGCGTCTCCTTGGCCCGCGGGCGGATGTTGTCGCGCAGCGCGATCAGGAACATCGGCTGCAGCGCATCCGGCAGACGCTCCTCGTCCGTCCACGCGCCGGGCAGGTATCCGACGGCGATCAGACGCAGTCCCTGACCCATCAGCGCGGCCGCCTCATCGGGCAGGTTCACGCCAAGGATGCGCTCCGGGGCGCCCAGGAACACGGTTCCGGTCGCCGCCGCGGCCGACTCGCCCTCCTGCGTGTGGCGAGGCGCGTCTGCCGCACCAGCCGTTGCGCGCATCGTGATGGCGCCCCATTTGCGCTTCGACGAGAACGGGATGATGGCCTGCGCGGCGAAACGGCCGTCGCCGGCGGGTGCCGCGGGCTGCCCGGCATCGGCGGTGGAGCCGTCGGCACCGAAATGGGCGCGCAGCGCCGCGATGGTCACGTTGTTGTCCTCGCTGGCGTCCAGGTAGGCGCGCAGCAGCGCGTCGGAATCCTCGGCGGCACCGCGCTCGCCGAGCGGCACGATCCGGTCCACGCTCATGTTGCCGTCCGTCAGCGTGCCGGTCTTGTCGAGGCACAGCACGTCCACATGCGCCAGCGTCTCCAGCGAATAGATGTTCTGCACGAGGATCTTGGCCTTCGCGAGGCGGATCACGCCGGTGGCCAGCGACACGGAGATCAGCAGCACCAGTCCCTTCGGCAGCATGCCGAGCAGCGCCGCGGCGGACGACACCACGGCGTCGTACGTGCCGGAGTGCCGCAGGAACATCGCCTCGACGAACAGCAGCACGCCCAGCGGGATGATCAGGAAGCTGGTGAACCGGGTGACCTTGCGCATCGAATCCAGCAGCTCGGAGTGCACGCGCTTCTCCTGGCGCACCTCGTTGATCAGCGAATTCGTGTAGTTCTCGTCGCCGACGTGCGTCACACGGGCGTACGCGCGGCCGGAAATCACCGAGCTGCCGGAATACAGCTCGCTGCCGGCGGTCTTGTCGATGGAGTCGCTTTCGCCGGTCAGCAGCGATTCGTTGACTTCCAGACGGCCGTCGATGACCACGGCGTCGTTGCAGATCTGCTTGCCGGAATCCAGCACCATGACATCGTCCTTGACGATGTCGCCGGCCTCGATGGTCGTCTCCTTGCCGTCGCGCAGCACCACCGCGTGCGGCTGGTTGAGGATCGTCAGCTCGTCGACGAGTTTCTTCGCCTTGAATTCCTGCACGATGCCGATGACGATGTTGAGGATGATGATCGCGATGAACAGCATGTTGGAGTACGCGCCGACCGCGAACAGCAGTATCGCTATAGCGAAGTTCAGTGCGTTGAACAGCGTGCAGATGTTCTCGCGCAGTATCGCGCCTGTCGATTTGGTGACGCTTCGCGCCCCGGTTTCGCCCTCGCCTCGCGCGCGGCGTTCTTCGACTTCAGATGTAGTGAGTCCTGTCATGGTTTCGACTGTATGGGAAAACTGCTGAGGGGGGCGCTAGAAAAACGCAAAGCATGCTTGATGCACACACTTGACGCGCGAGGGCCGTCACGGTTCCGTCATGCCAAAGCGACGCAAAGTCGTTTGTTGTCGGTTTTATTCCCCATGCTTGCGGTGAATCACGAGGCGCTGGGGGAACGGGTCGGATACAGTGGTGTCATATCGCAAATCATGGAGACATACGACGAACCACCCATGGGTAATAAGGGGAGCATCGTGCTGCAGATCAAGTCGATTTCCAAGCAATACAAGACCGGCGATTTCGTGCAGAAGGCGTTGGATGACGTCAGCCTGAACCTGCGCGACAGCGAATTCGTGGCGATATTGGGCCCGTCGGGTTCCGGCAAGACCACGCTGCTCAACATCATCGGCGGCCTGGACCGGTACGACAGCGGCGACCTGATCATCAACGGGGTCTCCACCAAACGGTACAAGGACCGTGACTGGAATTCGTACCGCAACCACACGATCGGCTTCGTGTTCCAAAGCTACAACCTGATTCCGCACCAGACGATTCTGTCGAACGTGGAGCTCGCGCTGACGATCTCCGGCGTATCCCGTACCGAACGGCGGGAGCGTGCCCGCAAGGCCCTCGAACAGGTCGGGCTGGGCGACCACATCAACAAGAAGCCGAACCAGCTGTCCGGCGGGCAGATGCAGCGCGTCGCCATCGCCCGCGCCCTGGTCAACGACCCGGACATCGTGCTGGCCGACGAGCCGACCGGAGCGCTCGACTCCGACACGTCCGTGCAGATCATGAACCTGCTCAAGGAGGTGGCGAAGGACCGTCTGGTGGTCATGGTCACACATAATCCCGAGCTCGCCGAGCAGTACGCCACCAGAACCGTCCAGCTGCGCGACGGCGTGATCCGCAGCGATTCCGACCCGTACGAGGTCGAGGAGGGCGCGTCCGAGGCACCCGTACACAAGAGGCTGGGCAAGGCCTCGATGTCGCTCGCCACGTCCATCGCGCTGAGCTTCAACAATCTGAGGACCAAGAAGGGCCGTACGCTGCTCACCTCGTTTGCCGGGTCTATCGGCATCATCGGCATCGCCCTGATCCTGTCGGTTTCCACCGGCGTTAACGCGTACATCGACAGCATCCAGCGCGACACGATGACCGCCTATCCGATCACCATCGACTCGCAGACCTTCGACATGACCAGCATCATGGGCGCCCAGGCGGGCGGCAAGGAGACCGGAGGCAAATCGGCGAAGAACGACGGCATCTACCCGGACGACCGCAGCATCAAGCAGACCTCCAGCCTGACGAGCAGCATCACGAAGAACAACCTCGCCGATTTCAAGAAGTATCTGGACGACCCCAACAGCGAGGTTCGCCAATATGTCGGCGAAACCGGCATCCAATACACGTACGACGTGAAGTTCTCCGTGTTCAGCCACGATCCCGACGGCACGCTGGTCACCGCGAACGGCGTCACCATCGGTGCCAAGTCCGATTCGACATCGAACGCTGCGCGGATGAGCTCGATGGGCCAGTCGTCGAGCATGTCCGACATGACGAGCATGCAGATGACGGTGCTGACCGGCAAGACCGACACGAGCGCGTCGCCCGACTCGTTCCATGAAATCATGCCGGGGGCGAAGGACGATCAGCTCATCAGCAAGGTCATCACCGACAACTACCGCGTGGTCAAGGGCGCATGGCCGACCGGCAAGGACCAGGTCGTGCTCGTGCTTGACGACGACAACAAGGTACCGCTCACCACGCTGTATGAGCTGGGCCTGCTCAAGGCCAGCGACTACACCGACATGATGAACAAGCTCAACGACGGCGAGACGGTCAAGACACCCACCGGCAAGATCGACTACGCGACGGCGATGGGGCAGAAGCTGGCCATGATACCCGCCGCAGACCAGTACGTGAAGGACGCGAACGGCGACTACACGTACATCGGCGACGACGCGGACGCCATCGCAGAGCGCTTCGACTCGGCGGAGCAGCTGAAGATCGTGGGCGTGGTCAAGCCGATCAAGGACGCCTCCGCCACGCCGCTGGCCACCGGAATCGGCTACACCCGCGCACTGACCGACGAGCTGATCGACCATGCGAACTCCAGCGCCATCGTCACCGACCAGGAGAGGGACAAGACCCGCGACGTGCTCAACGGCCTGGCGTTCTCGCCGTCGGACGACGCGGCGAAGGCCGCTGATGCCAAGATCTATGTGGCCTCGCTCGGCGTGAGCGACAAGGCGAACATGGCCAAGGCCATGATGCAGTCGCAGTCAGCGCAGTCGGCTCAGCCCGGGCAGGCCGGGCAGTCAGCCGCGGGCGGGCAGCAGACGGCGGCGAGGAGCGAGCAGCGGCTCGCCGACAGCTTCGACCAGTACATCGCCACCGCCTCGCAGGACGTGCTGGTCAAGATCTACGACCAGTACGTCTCGACCGGCACGTATGACGACAACCTCGCCGCGTTCGGCGTGGTGAGCCGGGACGTGCCCTCGACGATCAACATCTACACCGACAGCTTCGAGGACAAGGACCACGTGTCCAAGGCCATCACCGACTACAACAAGACCGTGCCCAAGGCCGACAAGATCGTCTACACCGATTACGTCGGCCTGATGATGAGCTCGGTGACGACGATCATCAACGTGATCTCCTATGTGCTGATCGCGTTCGTGTCCGTGTCGCTGGTGGTGTCGTCGATCATGATCGGCATCATCACGTACATCTCGGTGCTGGAACGCACCAAGGAGATCGGCATCCTGCGCGCGATGGGCGCCTCGAAGCGCAATGTGTCGCAGGTGTTCAACGCGGAGACCGGACTCATCGGCCTGTGCGCCGGCCTGATCGGCATAGGCGTGACGCTGCTGCTGCTCATACCGGGCAACCAGGTGCTGCACCATTTCATCGGCACCAACGACGTGAACGCCGCGCTGCCGGTGGCCGGAGCGGTGATCCTGGTGGTGCTCAGCATGGTGCTCACCCTTATCGGCGGCCTGATTCCGTCGCGCAAGGCCGCCAAGCAGGACCCGGCCACCGCGCTGCGCACCGAATAGCAGGCGTGATCCGGCGATGCGATACCTATGTGCGCCTGATTCCTTCAAGGAGAGCCTGACCGCCGCCGAGGCGGCACGGGCCATGGCCGAAGGCATCCGCCGCGGTGACCCCGACGCCGAAATACGATGCCTGCCCATGGCTGACGGGGGAGAGGGAACCGCGCGGGCGCTGGCCGACGCCACCGGCGGCACGATGCTGACGGCCG
>OBXZ01000743.1_pt1 | contig 23954 bp, 18 predicted proteins | sample 1538171 | NCBI WGS metagenome assembly OBXZ01 (sample SAMEA2580161, study PRJEB22360) | human gut metagenome | biome: human gut; feature: human-associated habitat; material: faeces | place: Denmark | collected 2008/2010
GAAATACCATTGCCAATAATCTCTCTTATTCTGCGACCACAATCTCCTATTATTTGTCCAATATCGAAACCATGTCCGGACTCATGCTGTCCGACTCGAATATTCAAAACAATCTTGCCGATGTCAGACATTCGGACAATCCGCGTATTCGGACTGAAGCGTACAAAAATCTATCCTATACGGTTTTGGAATACTATCAGCAGTATAAGCCTAATTTTATCAGTTATATTACCCTTAACAACCCTGATTTTATCACCTATTCGAATTTTCTCGGTTCGCGCAAAACTCCCGAGGAGATTGAACGAACCGTTCTCGACGCCGCTCAAGCCGCGGACGGCAGGCCTGTATGGATCAGCAACTACGGAAAAGATCATGGAATCTTTATGGGACGTCTGATAAAAAATATCCAGAGCTCCAATTTGGAAGAGCTGGGCACGCTTCTCGTATCTCTGGACCTGGAAGCGCTTATGGATTCTTTAAACAAGGATAACTCGATGTACGAGGATCCCCAATACTATTGACAGGGGATACCATTATCTATAATGACAATCCCGTCTCAGCTTCCATCCATGACCAGCGCCGGAAACCTTCCGGGCAGAGCTACGAGATCATGACGATTGACAGACATAAGTACTTTGTGACGGAAGAGACGATTCCCGGCTTTGACTGGACTTACGTTTGCTATGTCTCTTACGATCCCATATTTCAATCGGTCTCATTTGTGCGGACACTCAGTATCTGCATGATTATCCTGAGCATCCTGTCAGCCATTGCATTTTCGGAATCCATGATATCCTTCATCAGCTGCCACACCAGAGGGCTGATTCGTAAAATGGAAGTCTTCAGTACCGACGAAAATGCAGTCATTGAAAGCGATTACGATTACAGCTGCCGCAAAGACGAGTTCGGTCTTTTAAACCGGCAGTTTGACCACATGGCCGAAAAGATCAGAAATCTCATACAGGTAAACTATGTAAACGAGTTATGGAAAAAGGATGCACAGCTTAAGGCTCTGGAAACCCAGATCAATCCGCATTTTTTATACAATACTCTGGAATCCGTCAACTGGCGTGCACAGGTGGCCGGCAATATGGAGATATCATCCATGGTGGAATCGTTGGGCACTCTGCTCCGTGCTACACTCAGTAACTCCACCTCCCATTTTGATCTGAAGAAGGAGCTGGAAATTGTAACCGCATACATCACCATCCAGAAATACCGATTCGAAGACCGCCTGGAGTATTCTATTCACTGCAACGAGGCATGGTATAACGCTCAGATCCCCAAGATGTGTATTCAGCCTCTCGTAGAAAATTCCATTAATTATGGTCTTGAGGAGTCCACAGAGCTCTGTACCATAGAAATCACCATCGAGCATCAGCCGGAATCGGGCACACTGACCGTTTTGGTCAAAAATGACGGCTCCCTCTTTGAAGATCACCTGCTGGAAAAGCTGCGTTCACAGGAAATAAAGCCTCATGGCTTTGGCATTGGCCTTATTAATATCAACGAACGGATCAAGCTGATGTTTGGAAAAGACTACGGTCTTACTCTTTACAATAAAAACGACTGGGCGGTTGCCAGAATTATTATGCCTTATATCACGGATCAGGAGGGGATCTTATGTTGAAAATGATAATTGCCGACGATGAACGCGTCATAAGGGAAAGCATTTCCTGTCTCATTGATTGGGAGAAACTTGGTGTGGAATTGACCGGATTGTGCAGAAATGGCCTGGAAGCTTACGATATGATTATCGATGAGGCGCCGGATATTGTCCTGACTGATATTCGGATGCCGGGAATGGAGGGTCTGGAACTGATCAGAAAGGTCTCACTCATGGATCTGGATACCTGCTTTATCATTCTGTCAGGATACGGCGAGTTTGAGTACGCGAAGGAAGCCATGAAGTACGGGGTCAGGCATTATGTGTTAAAGCCCTGCAACAAGTCATTGATCTCGGACTGCATTGTAGATGTTGCGAAAGACTGTTACGCAAGAAAACGCACACGTTCCCTGGAAGACGGCCATTTTCTTCTGACCAGCAGCATGCACCACAATATTGTCTCCAGTGTTATCAGTGAAAGCCTGGGACAGAATAAGGCTCTGCCGGAAATCATACGGTCCTATGAGCCGTATCTTGACTTTTATTCCACGCCATACCAGCTTTTCTATGTATTTTATCTGGAGATTGGCAGCCTTGAAGTATTTCTTCAAGAGCTGAAGCAGTACTGTGAGCAGACTATGCTGCAGGTTACCATACACGGAACCTACGTACACAATACTCTTCTCCTGTTTTTTAAGGACTATTCAGCAGACTGCGGAATGCTGGAACAGTTTATAAAGCAGCTGGAGCTTCCCATCAAACCGGTAGAACTGGAAATCCAAAAAGAGACTTATCACAGTCTGTGTGAACTTCTGGAGGTGATCCTGTTCAAGTTGAAGCGGTTCAGTACCATCTATTATCTGAACAACTTTCATTTGCTTTATACGTGCAATTACAACTACCTCATGTCTGAGGCGGAAAGACTGTATCAGGAGTTAAAATCCGGATCACAGGACAGCTTTCAAAGCCTGTCGGAGCTTCTCCTGGGAATTGAAGACACTGCATTTTTAAAACAGCTTTCCGGGAGCCTGCTTTTGAAAGCCTCTGCAGATAATCCGGCCTTTTCCGCCATCAACCTGACGGAATGGCTGTTTGAAATAGATGGTGAAGCGGATCCATCACAACTGAAATCACGAATTCTGGATCACTTAAAACGACTGCTCCTTCTACCGCCCAAAGATACCAATACCAGCTCCATGATTGATCAGATCACTACCTATGTGGAACAAAATTTAAGCAACTCCGGATTGACGTTAAAATTTATCTCCGAGCAGGTTCTTTTTATGAATGTGGATTACGTCAGCAAACGATTCTTTAAGGAAGCAGGCCGCAAATTTTCCGACTACCTGACTGATATTCGGATTATGAGGGCCAAAGAATACATCGCTGCCGGCGAGAAAATTCAGATCATCGCAGAAAAAGTTGGCTGCGGCAATAATCCCCATTATTTTTCCCAGCTCTTTAAGAAGAAAACGGGGATGACCCCCAGCGCATACAGCGACTGTCTCCGAAAATAACAGCCGAAACCGGGCAGAATATTCATCTGCCCGGTCCGGCTGTTTCATTTACTCCTGGGGAACGGTATCATAAATCTCACAAATCCTCTCCCTAAGCCCCGAATACCGTCTCTGCTCCATCTCATTATCCACCATGGCCTGGAACACCTCCGGCACTCCCACCAGACAGACACAGGCCCTGGCCCGCGTCACCGCGGTGTAAATTAAGTTCCGCGTCATCAGCATCTTCGGTCCGCTGAAAATGGGAATCACCACGGCGGGATACTCGCTTCCCTGAGATTTGTGGATGGTGATGGCATAGGCCAGCTCCAGTTCCTCCATCTGTTTGAAGCTGTATTCCACCATACGGCCCTCGTCGAACTCCACGGTAACCAGCTCCGCAAATAAGTTGATCTCACGGATGATTCCGATATCCCCGTTGTAGATTCCGGTTCCCTTGTCCACGGGGATGCCGTATTTATTCCGGACTTCCCACTCGATGTTGTAATTGTTCTTGATCTGCATGACCTTGTCGCCCACACGGAAGGTCACGCCACCGCTCTCCTTCTCCAGCTTGCTCTTATCCGGCGGATTTAGGTATTCCTGCAGGATGGTGTTAAGCCGTTCCACGCCCAGCGCGCCTTTCCGCATGGGAGTCATGATCTGGATATCGTAGGGGTCTGCGCCCACATACCCCGGCAGCTTCTTCTGTACCAGGGTAATCATGGCGTTGATGATCATATTGGGGTCATCACGCTTGATAAACAGGAAGTCATTGCTCTTCTTTCCGAGGGGAACCGTCTCACCTGCATTGATCTTATGGGCGTTGACGACAATATCACTCTGGCTCGCCTGCCGGAAGATTCTGGTTAACATAACTACGTTAAAACAGCCTGCCTCGATGACGTCCTTCAGCACATTGCCGGGGCCGACGCTGGGCAGCTGGTTCACGTCACCCACCAGGATCAGTCTGGTTCCCGGATTGACCGCCTTTAACAGAGACTGCATCAGATGGATATCCACCATGGAAGTCTCGTCGATGATGACGGCGTCCGCGTCCAGGGGATTCTCCTCATTTCTCTCAAAATGCATGCCGATGGAACGCTCGTCCCCCGGCATACCGGAGATTTCCAGCAGCCGGTGTATGGTTCTGGCCTCATAACCGGTGGCCTCGGTCATCCGCTTCGCCGCCCGGCCTGTCGGCGCTGCCAGAAGGATCTCCATCTCCTCACTCTCAAAATACCGGATAATGGTGTTGATCGTCGTCGTCTTTCCGGTTCCTGGCCCGCCCGTGATGATAAGAAGGCCGCTGTTTACCGCCTCCACCACAGCCTGCACCTGTTTTTCGTCCAGCTCGATCGACTCTTCCTTCTGAATCTGAAGCAGCTTCTTTCTGATCTTCTCTTCCGGCTCCCGTCCCCTGATATTTAAATCGTGGAGCATCCGCGCCACGCCCATCTCCATGTAGTAATACTGGGAGGCATAGACAACACGGACACCCTCCGACTCCCGGATCACCAGACGCTTGTCGATCTGCATATCCATCAGGTGTTTTTCGATGGATTCCGGTTCTACCCGCAGGAGCTCCGATGCCTGGGAGAGGAGGTCCGTCTCCGGTAAGTACGTATGGCCGTTGCCAGTGGCCTGAAGAAGCGTATAGAGAACGCCGGATTTAATGCGGAAATCCGAATCCGTGAAGATTCCCACCCGCTTGGCAATCTCATCCGCCATCTTGAAGCCCACGCCAGCGATATCGTCCGCCAGCTGATATGGATTTTCTTTGATAACCGTATAAAGCCTGGGGCCATATTCCTGATAGATTTTCACGGCCAGACTCATGGAAATGCCGTATTCCTGGAGGAACATCATGGCCTGGCGCATCTCCTTCTTCTCTTCCACCTGCTCGGAGATCGCCATGGCCATCTTCTCGCTGATCCCCTTCACTTCGGATAAACGCTCCGGTTCTTCCTCCATAATACGGAAAGTATCTGCCTTAAAACGCCGGACAATCCGGGCCGCCAGCGCGGCTCCGATTCCCTTTACGGCGCCGGATCCCAGGTAACGCTCCATGGCCGCCGTATCCTCGGGAGCCTTGATCTCGTAGGTTTCCACCGTCATCTGTTCCCCATAGACCGGATGCTCGGTCATAGGGCCGGTGGCTTCCACCATCTCGCCCTCGCTGATATAATGGAAATTGCCGACCAGAGTGTATTCCTCTCCTTCGTCCGTAAGGCTCAAGACCGTATAGCCATTTTCTTCATTGCGATATTTAATTCGTTCTACAAATCCGCAGACCGTCGCCATGGTCTTCCCCCTTTGTCGTCATAGAAAAAATACAGAAAGCAGGCAGTCACAAAACAAGCCCTGCCGGAATCCTATGATCCGCCAGGGTTGTCCTGCAACTATCCTGCTCAAATGGTTAAAATTCAGACTTACCGCCGTCATGGGTGAACTCGATAAACTTTCCTGTACCAATCGCAACTGCCGTAAGCGGATCTTCCGCGATCATGGTATTGATTCCCGTCTTTTCCTCGATCAGAGAATCCAGGCCGGAAAGCAGGGAGCCGCCGCCCGTAAGAACAATGCCGCGGTCAAAGATATCGGCAGCCAGTTCCGGCGGAGTTCTCTCAAGTACGTTGTGCACGGCGTCCACGATCTGCATCGCCGGTTCTTTCAATGCATCCAGAGTCTCATCGGAGGTAACGACAATCGTCTTCGGGAGACCGGTAACCAGGTTACGGCCTCTTACTTCCATAGTCAGAACTTCCGGTCTGCGGTAAGCAGCACCGATATTAATCTTAATCTCCTCTGCGGTTCTCTCACCGATCAGAAGATTGTGTTTTTTGCGCATATAACGGACCAGCGCCTCATCGAAATCATCACCGGCCACCTTGATGGACGTACTCACTACCGTACCGCCCAGGGAAATAACGGCGATATCGGAGGTACCTCCGCCGATATCTACGATCATGTTTCCGCAGGCCTTGGCGATATCGATGCCTGCGCCGATGGCAGCCGCAACCGGCTCTTCGATAATCGATACTTCTCTGGCGCCCGCCTGATACGTAGCGTCCTCTACCGCCTTCTTCTCAACCTCTGTGGCTCCGCTTGGAATGCAGACGCTGATTCTCGGCTTTCTCAGTGTTTTCTTGCCTACTGCCTTATTGATGAAATATTTTAACATCTTCTCCGTTACGGTATAATCGGAGATAACGCCCTGGCGAAGCGGTCTGACTGCGACGATGTTGCCCGGCGTTCTGCCGATCATCAGTCTTGCCTCTTCCCCGATTGCCTTGATTTTATTCGTGTCACGGTCGATTGCAACTACGGAAGGTTCTTTTAACACAACACCCTTCCCTTTAATATACACAAGTATGCTGGCGGTACCTAAGTCGATACCGATATCATTGGACATCATAATTTATTTCCTCCTGTTCGCTTAAACGGTTCCCAGAGTTTCCTTTATCTGTATTTCAAATTCGGGTTACTGGCCCTAATAGTTAAATTTCGTTTATCTCCCTTATTATATACAATAACAACCTGTTTTTAAAGGGTTTTTTTTATTTTTATTATGTTTATGGTTTTTTTATGTCCAATACACACTTTGGTCACAATTTTCCCGTATACTGAGAATACGTTATCCGAGAGGATAGCGGGCCTTTGTTTCAAGTAACTTACTTGAAATCACAAAGCTTTTTCATACTCATACCGGATGGTCATAAGATCATCCGGCCCCCCTAAAGATTAGTTCCCGCTTCGATCCCCCTCGGAGCGGGAATTTTGTCTGTAAAAGAGGCAGTTTATTATGGAATATCTCTATTTTTTCTTCTATTGAAGTCTTTGCATTTTTCATAAAAATATGCCTCTCACCAAGAACATAATTTCTTATGAAATATGTTGTCTTGATGAGAGACACACAGCGTTACTATGAAGTTCTTCCAGACAATCCAACAAAATACTCAACCATATCCGTATATGCTTCTGGTATGACTTCTGGTATTTGTTTTATAACGGCATTGGCATTAATTTTCCCATCACTCACTGTACAGGAAATCTTAGCTTCCAGTATATCTTCCGCCCATTTTTTTTGATCTGGCGGTATAAATTTGAGTAAGGCCCTGTAAGCATTTATTGCACCTTTCGTCCATTGGTAATTCAAAAGAACTGACGGCTTCAGCCGTTTTTCTTCTCTCTTGTGTATGAAAAGAATATCTTCCTCCCTGACTTCTTGCATATTGGGAAAACCAATTCTTGCATACTGTTCCTCCGGGCAGTCATTCTCCCTCATTGCTCTTAGAAGGAGATTAGCCATCCGGCATTCAACCGTCACATCGCATAGCTCATTTTCCTGATGGGGGTCTGACGCCATATCAAATAGTTTATCTCCAAAGTTAACCGAATCCACCATACTGTTATTGTCAATATGCTTTGCTTCCTCACTGTCCTTTCCATTTATAAGCAGATCACTGAAATCCCGTTCTCCATTTCCGTTTCCTTTTGGAATTTTCCACACCGGGCATCCCTTTGTAAAAGAAAATGTATCTCCGGAAACAGCCACTGCTTTTTTCAGTTCCCCAACTGAAAATAAATTCCTCATATGAGTCGGCATCGTCGTATATTCATAAAGAGGTCTATTCTCTTCCGATATCGGTGCTTTCATATAAATATAGCGGCCATCATAAATACTGATATGGGCACCGTGAATCCCAAATAGCGCATAGTCACGAATTGCTTTCTTCTCTTCAATTACAGTCCTGATTGGTTTTCCCTGCATATCGGCAGGACGTTTTAGCCCAAAGAATTCCAATAATGTTGCCGGCAGATCAATTGTCTGAACAATCTCTTCCCTCGTCTCACCGTCACAGTCAAATCTCGGATCATGAATAAAGAGTGGTGTATGTGCGATTTCATCGTAACATGGCATTACAATTTTACTCCACCAGCCATGTTCTCCCAGCAGGTATCCATGGTCGGTATTGACAATCAGCATTGTGTCCTTCCATAGATCCAGTTCATCGAATTTATCCAGAACCTTACCTAAGTAAATGTCACACATTGTAAGCAGCGCCGCATATTCGTTCTTCAAATGCTCTGCTGTTGTCTGATCTTCGGTCACGTGATGATAGGGTGGCCAGTCCATATCCGGCCCGTCATATTCATCCGGATATAATTCCCGATAGCATTGTGGCGAAAAAAACGGTTCATGAGGATCAAAGCATTCTACCTGCAGAAACCAATTATCACAGCCATGATTGGCATCAAGAAATTCCAGGCCGCTCTTAACCGTTTGGGCTAATGAGGTATCTTCTTCATTTCTTACAAATTTCCGGTTTACTGCATCGTGGCGCTGTAAATCCTGAGTAGCCTGGAAGTAAAGGCCATCTTTATTCTGAAGCTTGGACTCATCGCAGGGGCCAAGCAGTTCTGGAAGGCATTTCCATTTATCTCCCTCCTGACCGCGTATGATTTCCCATGAATTATAACGATAGTGATATGTAGCGCCGCCATCTTCCCAATAATGAATATGATCAGAAATCAAATGCGAGTATACACCATTATCTTTTAAAATTTGCGGCATGGAATCATCAAAAGGCTCAATAGGTCCCCAGCTGCGATGCAGAAAATTATATCTTCCTGTCTGCAATTCTCTGCGTGCTGGCATACAGGGCAAGCTGCCCGCATAACAGTTCGTAAATTTCACGCTTCGCTCAGCAATTCTTTTAAAATTTGGCGTTTTTGTCCAATCACAGCCATAGGGCTCAAGCATTTCGCGGTTAAGTGAATCAAACATCATCATTACTGCTTTCATAATTGCCTCCCTTTTACCACCACTTAATCAATTCAGTAACCTGATTTCTCAAATCAATAAATTCAGGTTTCACAACACTTCTCGGACGCGGCAGCCCATTCACCAACTTTTTCTTGATGCTTGTAGGTTTATTGGTCAAAACCAGAATATTCTCACTTAAGTAAACCGCTTCTTCTATGTTATGGGTGATAAATATGACAGTTGTCCCAAGCTTTTGCCACAGTTTAATTAACTCGTCCTCTAATCGAAACCTCAACTCCACGTCCAACTGTCCATACGGTTCATCCATGAGAAGTATATCTGGTTTCACAGCAAATGCTCTGGCAATCACCACTCGCTGAAGCATACTTGTCGACAGCTCAACCGGATAGTAATCTCTATACTTTGTGAGTCCCACCATTTCAAGGACCTCTGCAACTTCCTTCTGAATTACATCCTTCGGCTTTTTTTTCATTTTCAAGCCGAATGCTACATTTTGTTCCACTGTAAGCCATGACATGGTAGAATATTCCTGAAAAATGTATGCAATATTGTGTTTATGTGTATCTACTTTCTCTCCATTTACCAGAATCTGGCCAGCCGTTAAGTTATATAATCCCGTTATACAATTTAAAAATGTTGTTTTTCCGCATCCGGTAGGACCAACAATACATAAAAATTCTCCCCGGTGAACATCGAAAGAAACATCGTTCAGTACGGACAAATCACCGAAATTTTTTGTCATATGGTCCACATGCAGTATAATATCATTTTTTTCCACAGCTATACTCCTCGCTATAATGCTTTATCCACAACCCCACTAATTTCTTCCCGCAGGTTCAAAAATTCGGTGTCAACATAATTTCTCGGCCTTGGCAGCCGTATTTCATATTCCTTCTTGATTCTGGTCGGACAATTTGTCAAAACAATAATGCGGTCTGCCAGATAAAGTGCTTCTTCAATATTATTGGTAACAAAAACTATCGTTCTCTTTTCTTTTTCCCATATCTTCATCAGATCTTCCTGCATAAGATAACGAGTCTGTGCATCGAGATGACCAAATGGCTCATCCATAAAAAGCACATCTGGCTCATTGCAGTACGCCCGCGCAATCCCCACCCGCTGCTGCATACCGCCCGAAAGTTGATTCGGATAGGAATTTTCAAAACCTTTTAATCCAACCAAATCAATATAATGGCTGGCCTTCTCCCGGCGCTCCTTTTTTGCCATTCCCTGCACCTTTGGTCCATATTCCACATTTCCCATAACGGTAAGCCAGGGAAAAAGAGCCATACGCTGATATACCACCCCTCTGTCAGGTCCAGGCTTACTTACCTTTTTACCGCTCACCTCCACAAGTCCCCCGCTCACGGATTCCAGACCTGACATACAGTTGATCATTGTTGACTTACCACACTGTCCCGGTCCGAACAAAACCAGAAGTTCATTTTCATGGACATTTAGTGTTACATCGTCTATTACATGTACCGCTCCTCTGGAGGTGTCAAAGGTCTTTCTCATCTTTTTACATACTATTACATCTTTACTCATTTTCCTCTCACGCTCCATCTGCAAAGTCTGGCCTCTATGGCCCTCATGGCAACTGCCAGAATATATCCGACTATTCCGATAGCGACAATTCCTACGAGAATCTGGACCGTACTGTTACTGTCCTGTCCTTTCACAATAACCCAGCCAACTCCCTCTGAGGAGCGAACCATCTCTGCGGCGACTACCGTGGCCCAGGACGTTCCGACTGCAATCTGCAGGCCGGCAAATATCTGGGGAATACACGAGGGCAAAACAATAGTAGAAAATACCTGCCGATTATTTGCACCTAACATCCTCGCGGCTCCCATTAGCTCCGGATCCACAGAACGTACTCCTGAATATGCATTCATGGTAACTGCGCAGAATGCAGAATAGAATATGAGAAAATACTTGGAGGACTCCCCCAGCCCAAACCACACGATAGACAATGGTATCCATGCAATTGGAGGAATTGGCCTCAGAATTTCAAAAATAGGGCGAAATAATGCAGAGGCAACTTTAAACCACCCCATGAGAATACCCAACACAGTTCCAGTTATAGATCCAAGGAGGAACCCTATGAGTACACGGCTTAAACTCCACAGGATATGTCCCTCAATTGTATGTGTTCCGATCGGATGCACGATTGATACAAAAAAAGCGGTTAAGGTATCTACAGGACCTGCAAGTACGAGTCCTGCCTTTGTAAATGAAACTACAAGCTGCCAAATACACAGAAATACCAGAATAGAGACTGCTGCACAGATTGTCTTTACATAATTTCGGGAACTTTTGTTAAAGCGATTAACCATCTCTGCGAACTCCTTTCACTATGGTATTTTCAATTAGTGACAGTATACCGGAAAAAACAGCTCCAATAACTCCAATAGCAACCATGCCACAGATTATGATATCTGGCCGGTAGATACCGCGTGCCTGCTGAATCATATACCCAAGCCCTTTTGTTGAAGCCAGCATCTCAGCTGCCACAATGCAGGTCCACGCAGCTCCCAGCGCAACCCTTATACCCGTCATAATCATGGGAAGCGCCGTCGGCACCGCAATATGCTTAAGCATCTGAAAATCAGAGGCACCAAACGTCTGCCCTACCCACAGATGAACATCTTTTGTCTGTCTGATTCCTGTATATGAATTCAACACACATGGCACAAAGGCAGATAAAAATACGGTTGCGATTTTTGGCGTAATCCCAATGCCAAATAAAATAATCATAAGTGGTATCCAGGCAAGCCCTGGGATTGGCCGCAGAAGGTCAAATATGGGACGCGCAAATAAGTCTACCTTTTTATACCAGGCCATGCAAATTCCTAATGGTGTGCCAATTACAACTCCCATTGCCCAGCCGCCCAGCGCAATCTGTAAGGATGATGCAATATGGCTGAGCAGAGTGGCACCATCTGGTGCCGTACTGCTCAATTTTTTCATAAATGTCTTTGCTACAGTTATCGGTCCTGGCAGAGTTGCCGAACTGGTAAGTTTTAACACGTCACAACAGAACCACCAGACTGCGAGAAACCCGACAATGGATATGATGGATAGATACCAGAAATTATCTTTTTTCTTCATTTTTAATCAGCCCCTTATGAACCAACATTAACGCTGTCAGTCTGCTTTAATCTCTTTGCCTGTTGTTTTTGAAACAAAAGTAGAATCAATGGATTTAGAAACATTCGGAGCATTCTCCGCAGTAATTTTTTCTGCTTTTACAAGGAAATCTGTAATTGCTACCCATGCTTCACCAAGTTTATATTCCGGATCCTTCATTGCCTCCGCATCAATATACGCGCGGTCTTCAATTTCATGTGCCAGATCAGTATCGGAACAATTAATTGCATTATCTTCATAGACTTTTTTGGTATACTCTGTACGAAGCTTCTCATCCTTCATATCTCCCATTGCCCTTACAAGACAGTCAACAAAAAGCTGAACTTCTTCTGAACGCTTTTCTACTACCTCGTTTCGTGCACAGCATCCATCGCACATATTTACACCCGTTGCCGCTTCAAACGAACAAAGCTTTACATAATTATCTTCCTCCAGTGAGTAGGAATATGGAGGATTGGCGGCTACTGCATCTCCTTCTCCTGTAGTAAACGCCTGATATGCAGATGCAAATTCCATGTTAACCTGATTAATGTCTGCCGGCTCCAGGCCAAACTTTTCTGCATAGGACTCTGTCATATACTGTACTGCCGTACCCAGAGGTTCCAAAACCTGCAGTCCCTTAATCGCTTCCGTATCTCCAATCATCCCATCTTTTTCTCCACACTGAGCTACTGGTGAATCAGGCCGTACATATAATCCCATTCCGCCTGTTGTATTAACATCGGCCAGCCATGTGCAGTTTGCATTAGCCAATGAATAAACAGAGGCAAATCCAGATACTGCAATGTCGATCTGCTTAGCTGCAATCGCCTCATTGATCGGAGCACCTGTCGCAAACAGTTCAAGACTGACATTTAACCCTGCCTCTTTGAAATAGCCCTTTTCTTCTGCATACAAAACGGGAATTCCGCATGTGAGCGGCATAGTCCCAACTTTTAGCACATCAAATTCAGAACTGCTTTCTTTACCTTCTGTTTTTTCTGTAGCTTCCTTTGATGTTCCTGATGTCTGATTTGATCCCCCATTTGAAGTGCCGCATGCTGTCAATCCTGCTACCATCCCTATTGCCAATACAACTGCCATAATTCTGTTACACCTCATGTTTGTACCTCCCTGAAATTTATTATTTACGTTTGCGTCAACGTTAACGCACCGTTTATTTATAAATACACCCTTATAACAAAAATGTCAATATAAATTTTAATTTTTCCAGGATGACACACCATTTTTCTACACAACGCCTATTTTATAAGTTATTTTTTGTTTATTATGTCTATATTTTTTCACTTGTAACTTTGGGGACATTATGTAATACTAATGAGTAGACGATAAATATTCAGAAGGTGAAAATTATGCCAACAACATTAAAAGATATTGCTGCCGCTGCCGGAGTTTCTATTGGAACAGTGGAACGCGCCTTAAAAAATCGTGACAGAATCAATCCACAGGTTGCTGAGCGAATCCGGCAGATTGCAAAAGAGATGGATTATCAGCCAAATAAAATTGCATCCGGACTGGTCAAACGAAGCAGAAAATATAAAATTGCGGTTATTTTTCATATAACTGGGAGTGAATTCTGGAATGAGGTTCTGAAAGGAATCCATAAAGCGGAGAAAGAGATTAAAGATTATGGAATGTCGGTACAGATGTATTTTGGAAATGATTTTGATCCACAGGTACAGCTTACACTTATCGATCAGGCGCTTCAGGACGGAGCGAATGCTATAGTCATCATCCCTATTAACTCCCCCGTTATCGCAAAAAGGATTCGGCAGCTAAACAAAGAAAATTTTCCGGTCGTATTTCTGAATACATATTTAAACCGCATATCTTGTCTTTCCTCCATCCACTGTGATTATTACCGCTCCGGCCGAATTGGAGGAATGCTTGCTGACCGCCTGTCCGGAGGCACAGGACATGTAATGGCCTTTCTTCCCTCCAGCGTAATGCTCGGCAATAATTACCGAAAAGACGGAATCGCTGATTACTTTAAGGATTCCCCCTCCAATCTCGTGTTGGAAAAAATAGTTGAACTCAAAAATATGCCGGAAAATGATATGGAAACAATGATTCGCGAACTAAGGGAACATAATCAGGTTGGCTATATTATTTACTGTGGAGATACGAATGTCGCCCTCTCCGCAATGAAAAAGGTAAACCGGCCATTCACTTCCATTTTTTATGACCTTTCATCCGATGCAAAAAAAGCACTGTTAGATGGTCGAATTGACGCTGCTATTGTTCAGTCGCAAAAAGAGCAGGGGTATCGCTCTATCGATGTCCTCTCTCAATATTTAACATCTGGGATTGAACCTAAAAAAGAAATTTTAATGGATTGTCAAATTTTATTTAAAGAATGCATTGATTAATTCTTCATAAAGTTATAATCTTTTTTATTTTTTCTTAATGGAAAGTCCACAGATTGCACACAAATTCCTGATATTATATAACTAATCACAAAACAGTGATTAACACAAAGCTTTTTCATACTCATACCGGATGATCCAAAAAATCATCCGGCCCCCCTAAAGACATTATCCTAATTTATTATACCTACCATTCCCAATAGTAAAGAAGCAGCCGCCTGGAACAAGGCGGCTGCTTCTTTATTATCATCATTTCCTCCCTGCGCCCTGCCGGGAAGGAACGGAATATCAATTTCTTCTATGACAGCTTCAGCGCCCACTCCCGGCAATCCCATACCTTTGTCGCCACGCCCTCATAAAACTCCGGCTCATGGCAGATTAAGAGGATACTTCCCCGGTACTCCTTCAATGCGCGTTTCAGTTCTTCCTTCGCCTCCACGTCCAAATGGTTGGTCGGCTCGTCCAGCAGAAGCACGTTCGTTTCCCGGTTAATGAGTTTACATAATCTCACCTTTGCCTGCTCGCCTCCGCTCAGGACACGGACCTGGCTCTCGATGTGCTTGGTCGTCAGGCCGCACTTGGCCAGGGCGGAGCGGACCTGGTACTGAGTATAGGCCGGAAATTCCTTCCAGATCTCCTCGATACACGTCGTCTTGTTGCCGGGCGCCATCTCCTGCTCGAAATAGCCGATCGACAGGTAGTCGCCAAGCGTCACCTTTCCGTCCAGCGGCGGTACCAGTCCCAGAATACTCTTTAAGAGCGTCGTCTTTCCGATTCCGTTGGCGCCGACCAATACGATCTTTTCCCCGCGCTCCATACGGACGTTTAGCGGTCTCGACAGCGGTTCGTCGTAACCGATAATCAGATCGGTGGTCTCGAAGATCGTCTTTCCCGCGGTTCTCGCCTCCAGGAAATGAAATTCCGGCTTCGGTTTCTCCCGCGCCAGCTCGATGACATCCATCTTGTCCAGCTTCTTTTGTCTGGACATGGCCATGTTCCTGGTTGACACCCGGGCCTTGTTGCGCGCCACGAAGTCTTCCAGCTCCGCAATCTCCTGCTGCTGGCGCTTATAAGCCGCCTCCAGCTGCGCCTTCTTCACGGCATGGACTTCCACAAACTTATCGTAGTCTCCCACATAGCGGTCCAGACTCTGATTCTCCATATGATAGATGATATTCACCACGCTGTTCAAAAATGGAATATCGTGAGATATCAGAATAAAGGCGTTTTCATACTCTAAAAGGTAACGTTTCAGCCACTCGATGTGCTGTTCGTCTAAATAGTTGGTCGGCTCGTCCAGTAGCAGGATGTCCGGTTTTTCCAGAAGCAGTTTTCCCAGCAGAACCTTGGTCCTCTGGCCTCCGGAGAGCTCGGTGACGTCCTTATCAATGCCGATATCCGTAAGCCCCAGGGCCCGGGCCACCTCTTCCACCTTGGAGTCTATAATATAGAAATCGTGGGCCATCAGAAGGTCCTGGATCGTTCCCAGTTCTTCCATCATGGTCTCCATCTCTTCCTCTCCCGCTTCGCCCATGCGGTCGCAGATCTCATTCATCTGTTCTTCCATCTGAAACAGAAATGCAAACGCGGACTTTAACACATCCCGTATCGTCATTCCCTTTTCAAGAACCGTATGCTGATCCAGATAACCGACACGGACGCGCTTCGCCCATTCAACCTTACCTTCGTCAGGCTGAAGCTTTCCGGTAATAATATTCATAAATGTGGATTTGCCTTCGCCGTTGGCTCCGATTAAGCCGATGTGCTCTCCCTTTAAGAGACGGAACGACACGTCGCTAAAGATGGCCCGGTCTCCAAATCCATGTGTCAGATGTTCAACGTTTAATATGCTCATTCGTAAACTCCTCAATCTTCTTATTCTTTACCCATTTTACATGACAACCGCCGTTCTGGCAAGGGGAAAGAGCGCGCTTAGTTTTGGGTTGTAAAATTCGACAAAAACGTTTATGATATAGTATAGATCGTTAAGTCGATAATTTTAAACGAAAGGATTTTACTTATGTACATATACACCTGGTATCAATGGCTCCTCTTTTTCTTCATTTACTGCTTCATAGGCTGGATCATTGAATCCACATACGTTTCCCTAAAATGCGGCCATTTCGTAAACCGCGGTTTCTTACGCCTTCCGCTCCTCCCGTTATATGGAAGCGGGGCCATCATCATGCTCTGGGTCTCCCTGCCATTCCAGGATAACCTGTTCCTTGTTTTTCTGTCCGGAATGATCGGCGCATCCGCACTGGAATACGTCACCGGCTGGACCATGGAGCGCCTGTTTAAAATGAAATACTGGGACTACACCAACAATCCCTTCAATATTAACGGCTATATCTGCCTGGGCACCTCCATTGCCTGGGGCTTTCTGACCATTGTGCTGACAGAATTTATTCACCGCCCCGTGGAAACCGTGGTACTGGATTTAAACCCCATCGTGTGCATCGTCTTATGCGGCATTATCGGAGCCCTGTTTGTGGCCGACACGGTGGAATCCACGAAAGAGGCCCTCGATCTGGGCCGCGTGCTGGAGTCCATGACAAAGATGAAGGCAGAACTGGAGGAGATCCAGGTGCAGATGGCTCTCTTAAAGGCAGAAACCGCGGACAAACTCTCCGACCTGCGTGACGAGCAGATTCAGCGGGCGGCCAACCTAAAGGGCGAAGCCGCTGTAAAGATCACCACCTTGAAAGCAGAAACTGCCATGCGTACAGAAGAGACCATAAACGCATTAAAGGAAAGTGCGGAACGGGGCCTCGAGGCCGCTTCCCTCTTCAAGGAGACTGCAGGCAAGGCAGTCCCCGACTTATCCTCACTGAGTGAACGTCTCCAGTCCCTCACAGAAAACCGGGACAAGTTATCCAAACATCTGGGCTTCTACCGCAAGGGCCTCTTAAGAGGAAACCCGACCGCCTCCTCCAGACAGTTTGGAGAGGCGTTAAAGGAATTAAAGGAACGTCTGAAAAACTAAATAGCAAAAAACAGAGTGGAATAGACTGGAAAAAACAGAGCAGAAACATCGGCTCTGTTTTTTTGTATCATGAATGCTGCCAAATTTTTTGTTCTTTCTCTTTACAAACAGATCAGAGTATGGTATTCTCTTTTTATAGACCGACAGTCAGTCGGTAATGAATCGTAAAAGGAGACGGCACAATGAGAACGGTAAAAGAACCTGAGATACGTAAAAATGAAATTCTGGATGCGGCAGATACACTTTTCGCCCAGAAAGGCTTTGACAATACCAGTACCGGCGATATTTTAGAGATGGTCGGAATCGCGAGAGGAACCCTGTACTACCATTTTAAATCAAAAGAGGATATTCTGGATGCCCTGATCGACCGGTATAACAGACAGATCCTGAGTGCGGCGCAGGAGGCCGCGTCCGACAGCAGTCTCACCGCCAGAGAACGTCTGATCCGCACAATACTGGCGCTGAATGTCAGCCAAAAGGGCGGTCAGGAGCTGAAGGAGCAGATGCACCGGCCGCAGAACGCGCTGATGCACCAGAAGACACAGATGGCGGTATTAAACGGCGTCACTCCGATTCTGACGGGGTTAATCCGGGAAGGCGCGGAGGCCGGATACTTTCAGACTCCCTATCCAAGGGAGTGTGTGGAGATGATTATGGTCTACAGCAACGTCTTCTTTGACGATGCCACGGAAACCTCAGAGGAACTGAGAGACGAGCGGACGCAGGCGCTTATCTTCAATATAGAACGGCTGCTGGGAGCAGAGACCGGGAGTCTTGCATCGGATCTCATGCGGGTGTTTGGCAGCAGAAAGGTCGAGCGGAATGAAGCAGACAACTAATTTTAATAAATTTCTTCTCCTCTGGACAGGAGAACTGGTTTCCGCCATCGGAAGCGGACTCACCTCCTTCGGGCTGGGCGTATACGTCTTTCAGCAGACAGGTATGGCCTCCGCCACGGCACTCGTCACACTGCTGGCCTTTGCGCCGGGACTGATTCTGGGCGTTCCTGCCGGGGTTCTGGCAGACCGTTACGACCGCAGGCTCTTAATGATTCTGGGCGACGGCCTGTCCGCGCTGGGACTCCTTTTCATCCTGTTCTGCCTCTCTAAGGGGGAGGCCGCGTTGTGGCAGATCTGTGTGGGCGTTACCATAAGTTCTGTGTTTTCCTCGCTTCTCGATCCCGCCTACAAGGCCACGGTGACCGACTTACTGACGCCGGAACAGTATACGAAGGCCAGCGGTCTGGTGGGTGTCGCAGGATCTGCGAAATACCTGATTTCTCCGGTACTTGCAGGCCTGCTGCTCACTATCTCCGATATTCGTCTTCTGCTTCTCTTAGACACCGCTACCTTTTTCTTAACAGTTACTGCGACGCTGGTCGTCCGGAAAGGGATCGACTCCAGGAAGACAATGGAGAAAAAATCCTTTACCAGAGAATTTTCGGAAGGATGGAATGCCATCACGCAGAAGAAGGGCGTGCTGGTGCTGGTTATTCTGTCTTCTGCCATCACATTTTTCTTAGGCTTTATCCAGACGCTTTTCGGCCCGATGATCCTGGGCTTCGCAGACAGCACTGTCCTCGGCGTTTCCGAGACCATCTGCGCCTCGGGCATGCTCATCTCCAGTCTGGTGATCGGGACGGTCAGTTTGAAGAAAAACCGTGTGGTCATCCTGTCTGCCGCCCTCTTTGCAGCGGGAATCTTCATGGCCGGTTTTGGAATCCGGGAAAACATCGTTGTTATCTGCATCTTTGGATTTCTTTTCTTCTCCTCCCTGCCTTTTGCAAACGCAGCGCTGGATTTTCTCGTCCGCACGAATATTGCCGATGATTTCCAGGGAAGAGCCTGGGGGCTGATCGGTGTCCTGTCACAGCTGGGATACGTGGCCGCTTATGCAATTTCCGGCATTCTGGCAGACGGTACCGGCGCGCTGTTTTCCATCGGCTCCGGGAGAGGTTCCGGTCGCAGCCGGTATTTTCCTGGCCGCCATATCCTTTCTGCCCTGCCGGATCAAATCTGTGAGGGCCCTTGAAGAAACGAGGTAAGTTATGAACTATTGCCGCATCATCCGTAACGATATCAGAAAAAGCCGGCTCACCACCATGATCACTACCCTGTTTGTGGCGCTGGCCGCCATGCTCGTCTCCCTGGCCGTTATTCTGGCTCTGAACCTTACGGGCGCCCTGGACCGGCTGATGGTGCAGGCAGAGACACCCCATTTCATGCAGATGCACTCCGGCCCGCTGGATGCTGAGCCCTTAAACCGTTTTGCCTCACACCATGAGGCAGTTGACCGGTATCAAATTCTGGAGTTTTTAAATATTGACAACGGGGAGATTGAACTGAACGGCCAATCCCTGATCAGCAGTACGCAGGACAACGGTATTTCCACTCAGAGCGGTGCGTTTGATTACCTTCTGGACCTGGATGGAGCCGTCATCACCCCTGCCGTAGGGGATATCTACATTCCGGTCTGCTATATGCAGGAAGCTGCCATGAAGACCGGCGACACCGTCTCCGTCTGCGGAATTCCGTTTCGCGCAGCCGGATTTCTGCGGGATTCACAGATGAATTCCATGCTCTCTTCCTCCAAACGCTTCCTCGTAAGTCCCCAGGATTTTGAGCGGCTGAGAGACCTCGGAACCATGGAACATCTAATTGAGTTCCGTTTAAAAGATTTATCGGCCCTGGACGCTTTTGCCGCTGATTATATGGCCGCCGGGCTTCCTTCCAACGGTCCGGCCGTCACATACCCACTGTTTCGCATGCTGGGCGCCTTATCCGACGGCATGATGATCGCCGTGATCCTGCTTCTCGGATTCCTGACCGTGATGATCGCCTTCTTATGCATTCGTTTTACGCTCCTGGCCCAGTTGGAATCCGACTGCCGGGAACTGGGCGTGATGAAGGCGATCGGCCTGCGCGTCTCCGACATAAAGAAACTGTATCTCGCCAAATATGCGGCGATTGCCGCGGCCGGATGTACGGCAGGCATCATTCTGTCATTCCTGCTTAAGAACCTTCTCCTTCAGAATATCCGTCTAAACATGGGAACCGGCGGAAACGGCCCGGCCGCCTTATTCCTCGCACCGGCGGGCGTTTTGATCGTATTTTTTGCCATTTTGCTTTATGTAAACGGAGTTTTGGGACGTTTACATAAAATATCCGCCTCCGAGGCCATGCGGCACGGTACCGGACCGATGGCTTCCGGCGGCGCCGGCCGGCTGGCTCTGAATCGCAGCCATTTTTCCAATGTCAGCATCTTCCTGGGAATCCGGGATGTACTTCTGCAAAAGAAGCTGTACGGCGTCAATTTTACCGTACTTCTCTTTGCGGCATTTCTCCTTGTGATTCCCATCAATCTGTATACCACCATGTCGTCCAGGGGCTTCGTCACCTACATGGGAATCGGTAACTGTGATCTGCGGATCGATCTGCGCCAGTCAGACCATTTGGCAGAAGACGCCGCCCGGATCGCCCGGGAGATGGAACAGGACGCCTCCATTCTCCGCCATACTTCGCTGATTACCAAGGCATTTCAGGTGGAAACGCCGGACGGTACCGTTCGTAATCTCCTGACAGAGCTGGGGGATCACCGGGTATTTCCTGTTTCCTACGTAAAAGGGCAGGCCCCTGTCTCCCCCGATGAGATCGCCCTCTCTGCCATGAACGCCGAAGAGCTGGGCAAGAACCCGGGCGACAGCCTCACATTGATTACCGGCAGCGGTACACGGACCATGACGGTATGCGGAATCTATTCCGACATCACCAACGGAGGAAAAACGGCGAAGGCCTCCTTCCCGGCGGATTCAGACGATACGGTATGGGCCGTCATCTATGCCGGACTGAAGGATCCCTCGATGCTCTCACAGACTGTCCGTGAATATGGTGACACATTTCATGATACGAAAGTCACGGATATCCGCGATTACGTCGCCCAGACTTACGGACCAACGCTGAACTCCATCCGCATGGCGGCCATCGCTGCGGCTGCGGTGGCTCTTGCGCTCACCGTTCTGATTACACTGCTGTTTGTCAACATGCTGACCGCAAAGGACCGCTACTCCATCGCCGTGATGAAGGCCTCCGGGTTCACGGCCGGGGACATCAGGCTGCAGTACATAAGCCGTTTCGTACTCGTATCCGTGTGTGGAGTCTTTGCCGGAATCCTTCTGGCCAATACGGTAGGCGGGGCATTGGCCAGCCTGGTGCTCTCCGGTTTCGGCGCCCCCTCCTTCCGCTTTGCGGTAAACCCTCTCCTGTCCTGTCTGCTCTGCCCGCTTCTCATGATCTACACCGCGGTCTCCGCCTCACTTGCCGGCACAAAGGGAATAAAAAAGATCACAATAGCTGAATATGGAAAGGAATAGCATGGAAAGGTATAACATAGAAAGGTATAACAAGGAAGAAATCATACACGCCAAAAATATCATCAAATCGTTTCACGAGGGATCCGAAAACCAGCGCATCCTGGATGGTATCAGCCTGTCGGTCCGCGAGGGCGAATTTATCTCGGTGATGGGTCCCTCAGGTTCTGGAAAATCGACGCTTCTCTTCGCACTGAGCGGTATGGACCGCATCGACAGCGGCAGCGTATCCTTCTGCGGCAGCGAACTGTCCGCCTGCACGGAAAACCAGCTGGCAGATCTTCGCCGGACACAGATGGGCTTCGTCTTCCAGCAGCCCACTCTGCTGAAGAATTTAAACATTCTGGACAATATCATCCTCCCTTCCCTGCGGGATAAAAAGAAGGACGTCTCCCGGATCACCGAAAAGGCAAGATCACTCATGAAGGAGACCGGAATCGGGGAGCTGGAGGACAGGGATATCTCCCGTGCCTCGGGCGGACAGCTCCAGCGCGCCGGAATCTGCCGCGCCCTCATGAATGACCCAAGAATCCTGTTTGGCGATGAACCCACCGGCGCCTTAAACTCAAAATCCGCCCAGGAGATTATGGATATATTTACGGAAATCAACGCACAGGGAACCGCAGTCATGCTGGTAACGCACGATGCCAGGATCGCAGCCCGCACGGAGCGCGTCCTGTTCCTGTGTGACGGCAGAATCGTACGCGAGGCTCATTTCCCCAAATATACCGGGAAAGATATGGAGCAGCGGATGGAAAAGATCATGAAACTTATGAAAGAAGCCGGGATATAACCGGCTTAGCCTCTTATGCATATTAAAAAGGGAAGCATCATCCATGATATAAAAATCACTGGTGATACTTCCCTTTTTATTCCATTACTTATTTCGTCTTCATGAAACGCAGTTCCCTACATCATGGAATCCACCATGGCCATCACCGCTTCACCCAGCTTCGCAGATTTCTCATCCGCATCCGCAAGGGAAGTTCCCTTGATCCCATAGTAGAACTTGATCTTCGGCTCTGTGCCGGATGGCCTTACACACAGCCATGCATCATCGGTCAGATCGTAATAGAGAACGTTTGACTCCGGAAGTCCGGTCGGTTTTACTTCGCCGTTTTCCATATCCTTAATGGTATCCAGCTTGTAGTCCCTGGCAGAGACCGTCCTGTATCCGCCCACTTCGGTTGGTGTGTTGTTTCTTAATGTATCCATGATGGCCTGGATCTTTGCCTGGCCCTCGATTCCCTTCAGTCCGATGGACTTGACGGCGTCTTTATAGTAGCCATACTTCTCATAGATGGCAATCATGGCATCCCATAAGGTCATGCCCTTCATCTTATAATAAGCGGCTGCCTCACAGAGCGCTACCGTAGCGGAAATCGCATCTTTATCACGGGCATACGTACCGATCAGACAGCCGTAGCTCTCCTCCAGACCGAATAAATACGTTCCGTATCCAGTATTCTCTTCTTTTAAAATCTGCTGGCCGATATACTTAAATCCGGTCAGAACCTCAATCAGCTCGCATCCGTAGGACTTCGCCACCGCGTCAACCAGATTGGTGGTAACGATGGACTTCACCACCTGTCCATCCTCCGGAATGGCACCGTGCTCCTTCTTCTGGCTCAGCACATATTCACATAACAGGGAACCTGACATGTTGCCTGTAAGCGGAATGTAGTCGCCGGACTTCGCATCTTTTACGTAAACGCCGAGACGGTCTGCATCCGGGTCGGTCGCCAGCACTAAATCGGCGTCCTTCTCCTTTGCCAGAGCGAGGCCCAGTTCAAAGGCTTCCTCTGCCTCCGGGTTCGGATAGCTGACGGTCGGGAAGTCTCCATCCGGAAGCTCCTGCTCCGGAACCACATATACGTGGCTGAAGCCGATCTCAGCCAGCGCTCTCCTGGCCGGAATGTTGCCTGTGCCGTGGAGTGGAGTATATACAATCTGGATGCTGTCCTGCATCTTGTCGATCGCTTCCTGATTCACTACCTGGGCTTTTACCTGCGCGATGTATTTATCATCAATGGCTTCGCCGATGATCTCGTACTTGCCTGCTGCCTTTGCGGATTCCACATCGGTGGTCTTTACCGTGGAAAGGTCTGTGATCGCCAGAACCTCCGCGGTTACTCCCTTGTCGTGAGGCGGGGTAAACTGTGCGCCGTCCTCCCAGTAAACTTTGTATCC
>OBXZ01000745.1_pt1 | contig 23950 bp, 24 predicted proteins | sample 1538171 | NCBI WGS metagenome assembly OBXZ01 (sample SAMEA2580161, study PRJEB22360) | human gut metagenome | biome: human gut; feature: human-associated habitat; material: faeces | place: Denmark | collected 2008/2010
ATTGCAAACGAAATCAAGTCTGGGGGTTTACCGGCTGCCGCCGCGCCCTGCGCTGCAAGCTGCGCCATAGCCTCCGTATTTCCGGTGCCACTCCAGTAAACAATTGCAATTTTATTCATATCTTTGCTCCTTTCTGCAAAAGAAAAAATAACATTTATGCTGCCACTACGAGATCCAGCAGCGGGGTGCCTTCTGCAAACCGTTGTTTGTAAATGGCAGTGCATTTTTTATACTGTTCAAAGCACTTCTGTGCTTGTTGCGGGTCGCTGTAAGACTTCCAGTAACCGCTGCAGGTAAAGTTGAGACCCTTGTTTTCAATAAAGCCAACAACATCGCAGAGCGGATAACCCAGAAATACGCCAATCTCATGCGGGAACTCACTTTCCATACAAAGCCGTTGAGAAAGCTGTGCCAGCAAACTTTGCAGCTGGTGGGGTTCACGATACCCGACCTTTTGCAAAAACGCCTGACAGGTTGGTTCTTGCAGCAAAGCCGTAAGCCATTGTTCGCGGTAAAGATAAATGAGAAACGACCCACTACGCATACATTCTTTTAAAATGCAAATACGGATACCATACGGTGCAAATTCTGCCGCCCATTTTTTTGTGCTGCGCAAGACTTCTGCTCGGCTCGCTGCCTCCACACGAAACAGGTTGGCCGGCTTTACCGCAGCAAGCGTAGGGGCACCGTGTTCGATTAATACCAATTCAAAGGGTCGCTGCATGGTTTCTCCTATCTGCTACAAAGTACTATAATTTGTAGCTTTTCAGTTTAAGTTAGCTATGGCTAACCCACGCTCAAAAAAAATTATAAGGGTTATTCGGCAAGAATAATAAGGGAGGATGCGGGGCTTGCGTGAGTTAGCCATAACTAACTGTTTATGTTATATCATACTGCTGCCCTTGCTGTCAAGCAGAAAAGTAAAATATTTTTCTTTACTTTTCTGCAAATTCGTATTTTTCGGTTTACATCTTAGCGGCACCTGTTGTTATGCCTTTCTTTTATTTATTAAGTGAGGCACAGCAAATATCAGCCGGATGTAATAAGCTTGGTATGCCGGCTTGCCGTGGTTTGTCGCTGGTTTCTTTCCAGTTCCCTTTCGATGGCATAAAGATTATAAAATCAAACAGCTTTGCTTTTGCCGAGTGCAAGAGCAAAGCTGTTTGATTATATCGCAGAATAAATGATAAAAGCCTATTACAGCGTAGTAACAAGCAGTTCGCAATGTCTAGAAAGCATATAAGCGCCGCACCCTGCGGGCATAAACATTGTTTCCCCTTTGTTTAGAGAAGCGTTCTGTCCATCCAATGCCACCTGCGCAGTGCCATTGGTGCAAAGCAGTGCATGATAGCTACGTGCATCTGCACAAAGCTGTGCACTGCTGCTTACCCTTATGCGCGTAACAGAAAAGTAGTCGCAAAGCCCCAACAAGGTTTCCGTATAGCCGTCCCGCTGAATCTCAGGTCCGAACGGTTCTGTATTCCGCTTGGGCGCGCATCGCTCTGTCACATCAAGAGCTTTGTCGATGTGCAACTCTCGCAGATTTCCATCCTTATCTCGGCGTTGATAGTCAAAAATGCGGTAAGTGGAATTAGAGTTCTGCTGAATTTCTGCAATCACGATTCCAGCGCCGATGCCATGGAGGGTACCCGCATCGATAAACAACACGTCACCCGGCTGCACCTTTACGGCATTGATATCTTCCAGTAAGGTTCCATCCTGGATATGTGCACGAAAAGCCGCCTTACTGATTTCTTTGTTAAATCCGTAAAGCAGCTCAGCACCCGGCTCTGCCGCCAACACATACCACATTTCGGTTTTGCCGTGTTCGTGCTCCACCCGCTGAGCATATTCCTCCGTAGGGTGCACCTGCACCGAAAGCTGTTGTTTCGCATCGATTAGTTTGATAAGAACCGGCAGTCCACCGGCAGGGCAAGCAGTCCCCAGAGCTTCCGGATGCGCAGAAAGAAATTCCGGCAGGGTTTTGCCCCGCCATTCCCCTTCTGCAATCACCGAGGGCCCGTCCTTATGTATCGAAAGTTCCCAGCTCTCCGCCAAAGGCGAAGTGTCGGTCTGCTTACCGAATTCTGTTTTCAGGCGCTCGCCGCCCCATAAATAATCTTTAAATGCAGGCATTAAACGAAATGGTTTCAGCATCTTCACATTACTCCTTGTATAAATACCTCAAGATAGTACCTATTATGGGATTATTCGAGGGTAATTCCCAGACCTGCCATCATTTCGAGCGCTTTTTCATGCGCCTCGCCTACGGCTGCGCAGAGATCTTTTTTCACCACAATATTTGCGCGCCGAAAGGCGGTTTGCAGCATTACGGCATTTGCAAGCACGCAGATATTAGTAACTACACCGCAGATAACTACCTCATCCGGCTCATCGCCTTCGAATAGCTGCTGAACAGCATACGGCAGCCCTGCGCTGCCAAAACCTGGCTTGTCCAACAAACTGGTAGCCGGGTGCTCCTCATATTTACGCAAAGCACCATAAAGGTGCCAGCCCTCGCTGTTTTTAATGCAGTGAGGTACCGGCAGAAATTTGCCTTCGCGCGTTTCAAGATAATCCTTTGCGTGCGTATCACGGGTAAAAATGACTTTGGTGCCTTCCTCAAGTGCTGCTTTCACGAGCGCTTCAAGCCCGTTCTCCAGCTTTTTTGCCTCTTCAAAACCAAGTGAGCCAGTCACAAAATCATTCTGATAATCGATTACAACAAGAATTTTTTTCATTTAAAAGTCTCCCATATAGTCAGTAATGCTAATCTGTTTGCCACCGCGTGTATAAACGCGCGGAACCCGGCGCCCGATGTCGCACAAAATCTCATAGTTGACAGTGCCGCACTTTGCAGCAATATCATCAATTGAGTCTGCCGCACCACCGCCGAAAACAGTGGCAACCTCGCCTTGTTTCACGCCAGGAATCTCGGTGACGTCTACCATCATCTGGTCCATACAAACCCGCCCTACCACACGCGCGGGCTTTCCGTGGATAGAAACGATACCTTTATCCGAAAGCGCACGCTGATAGCCGTCGGCATAGCCCACAGCAAGGGTTGCAATCGTCATATCTTTTTCGGCACGGAAGATACGCCCGTAGCTGATATCGTCACCCGCTTTAATTTTTTTAACCAGGCTGATGGTAGCTTTAATTTCCAGTGCACCGCAAAGCTCGGCACAGTTTACATCTGGCGATGGTTGGTATCCGTAAAGCACTACACCAGGGCGCACCAGGTCAAGCTGCATTTCGGGGTACATAAAGATGGCCGCACTATTACAGCAATGCTTGATAGAAAAAGCAATGCCGCGTTCCGCCAAACGTTTGATGACATCACAGAATAAAGTATATTGCGTTTTGGTGTATGCAATATCCGATGGCTGTTTGGAGTCACTGACAGCAAAATGCGTAAAAATGCCTGTCGGGCATAGGCCGGGCAAACGGGTCGCTTCGGCGATTTCAGTCAGCGCAGTTTCCAAATCGTCACGCGCCGCAAAGCCAATGCGCCCCATGCCGGTATCTACTTTGATATGAATGTTAACCGTGGTATGCCCCGCGACCGCCGCAGAAGAAAGCGCACGCGCATATTCCAGCGAATAAACGCTCTGGGTGATGGTATTGATAGAAAGCATCGCCGCCTTTTGCGGGCTGGTATAGCCTAGTACCAGCACGGGACGTGTCACACCCGCGCGGCGCAGCCGCATGGCCTCTGCAAAGCCGGAAACTGCAAATTTGTCAGCACCTGCCTCTTCCAGTACGTTTGCCACCACAGCGTCCCCGTGGCCATAGGCATAATTTGACTTTTAGGGGCTTGCTTTTTAATCACTTTCAAATTGTGTTCGATTCTATCGAGGTCGATCTCGGCCCAGCAACGTTTCTCAAATTCCATGTGATGACCGTTCCTTTTATTATATAGTAGTATATAAAGTATAAATACGCTATTAAAGGTAGTATAGCACAATTTAGGGTAAAATAAAATTCAAAAATAGCAATCGAGTAAACTAGAGCATATAAGAGGAAACAAGAGAAAACGAGAGATTCTAAAATGTAAATTAAAAAATCCAAAAAATGCTGTTGACAGGCTATAAAAGCCCTGTTATAATAACAACTGTGCCCAAATTGGGCCTTTAAATTGTTCAAAGTTTTTTGAAGATACAAGATAACAGGAGGAAACACGTTATGAGCACTACTTTAGCGAAAGCTGGCAAAGTGGAACGCAAATGGTATATCATCGACGCTGCCGGCAAACCGCTGGGCCGCGTTGCTGCCAAAGCTGCTGTTCTTCTTCGCGGCAAAGATAAGGTCATCTTCACTCCGAATGTGGACTGTGGCGACCATGTCATCATCATCAACTGCGATAAAGCAGTTTTGACCGGCAACAAGCTGGACCAGAAATTCTATCGCACCCACTCCGGCTGGATCGGTGGTCTGAAAGAGATCAACTACCGCACCATGATGGCCAAAAACTCTGACAAAGCAATGATGGTTGCTGTCAAAGGCATGCTGCCCCACAATACGCTGGGTGCATCTGCTCTCAAACGTCTGCGCGTTTACAAAGGCGCAGAGCACGAGAATGCCGCACAGAAACCTGAACTGTATACACTGTAAGGGGGTAACGAAAGATGTACGAGACGAAACCATATTTTTACGGCACCGGCCGCCGCAAATCCTCCGTTGCCCGCGTTCGCGTTTACAACGGCACTGGCAAAATCACCATCAATGACCGTGACATCGACGATTTCTTCGGTCTTGAGACCCTGAAACTCATCGTTCGTCAGCCGCTTCACCTGTCTGAAGTGGAAGGCAAATTCGACATCGTTGTCCGCGTTGCAGGCGGCGGTGTTTCCGGCCAGGCTGGCGCTATCCGCCACGGCCTCGCACGTGCTCTTCTGCAGTACGACGAGAACCTGCGCCCGGCACTCAAAAAAGCAGGCTTCCTGACCCGCGATCCGCGTATGAAGGAGCGTAAAAAGTACGGCCTCAAAGCCGCTCGTCGCGCACCGCAGTTCAGCAAGAGATAAATTGCTGCACAAACCGTATCAAAACAGGTCAAAAACCCCGGAAAATCAAGGTTTTCCGGGGTTTTGCTATATAAAATCCTTTGTTTTGGTTTGACGTTTTTTGTCCTGATTTATCCGGTTTTGACCCTGTTTTTTTGAGTTAAAATTGGGGGAAAACTTGATTTTGAGGTGGTTTTGAGTTAAAAAATGGGGGAAAATTGAGCCTTCTGAGCCTATCAAAATGGCATCTTGAAGGATGGTTTTTCAGCCGTATTCTCTTCGTCCATTTCTTTTGGCAGGGCTGTTTGAATATGTCCTGATTTGACACATTTGAATATAGTTTATTTTACATAGCGCGTCTGTTACCCAAAGTGACGCATGGGTTGGCAGACGCGCTATTTTTTTGCCCCGACGCGGGCGGAAGGAGGTGTTAGCTTGAAAGCCTATGGCAGATCGTGGGACTACAACGTATATGACTGCCGGTACTGTTTGTACTGGAAAGGAAAGAAAAAAGGCTGCGTCTATCCTGACGGCTGCTGCTATCCAACGGTGCAAAATGACCCGGCGCAGTTCCGCGATGAAGATAAAGAGAATACCTCTCCTGTTTCGGAGTGCAGGAATTGTCTCTACGGACGCGCTTCCCCTTGTATCGGGTGGTGTACGAAGGAGGTCATGCGCGCCGTGGGGCTATGGAAGGAGCGTGACGGCCCGCATGTATGATTACTTCTACGGCGCGGAGTCGGAACAGTTCTCTTTCTATCGCATTCCCAAGGTGCTGTTCACAGAGGAACGGTTCAGGAACATCTCAGCGGAAGCCAAAGTACTCTACGGTCTGCTGCTTGACCGCATGAGCCTTTCGGCAAAGAACGGCTGGCAGGATAAAGAAAGCCGAGTGTATATCATCTTCACCATTGAGGACATCATGGAGGCTATGGGCTGTGCCGATCAGAAAGCCGGAAAGCTCCTGTATGAGCTGGAAAGCAAGTGCAGACTCATCGAGCGAAAGCGGCAGGGTCTCGGCAAGCCCAATCTCATCTATGTGAAGAACTTCATTACCCCCTCGGAATCACGTTTCTTGGATCGTGAAGATTACGATTCTAGAGAAGTGAAAATCACGGATCAAGAACCGTTAAAATCACGATCTAATAATACTGAGAATAATAATACTGAACATAGTGATACTGATTCTTTTCTTTTCACTTCGTTCAGAGAGGGACACGTCCGGGAATCGAAAAGAAGCGATGCGAGTCAGAGAGAACGATACAGAGAAATCATTTCGGAGAACATCTCGTATGAGATTCTCTTGCAGGACTATCCGTATGACCGGGATATTCTCACAGAAATACTGGAGCTCATGGTCGATACAGTCTGCACAACCAGGAGCACCGTCCATATCTCCGGGGACAACAAGCCCGCAGAGGTCGTCAAGAGCCAGCTTTTGAAGCTGGACAGCGAGCACATCCGCTTTGTCATGGATGCCCTGAAAGAAAACACCACCCGTATCCGCAATATGCGCCAGTATCTTTTAGCAACCCTATATAACGCCCCTCTGACCATCGGGAACTACTACCGAAGTCTTGTCAGCCATGACATGTCGGAGGGATTCATCTAAGCCGCAGGAAATGCCTGCGGCTTTTGCCATTTCAGGAGGTGACAACCGTGCCAAAACCAGAAGTCCGGGAACAGGTACAGCAGATACCGCTGTCAGAGATCCATCCGTTCAGAAACCACCCATTTAAGGTGCTGGACGATGAGCTGATGCAGCAGACAATAGACAGCATTATGCAGGTCGGTATTCTCAATCCCGCCATTATCCGTCCTGATCCGAAGGGTGGGTATGAAATGGTAGCCGGACACAGACGGCTTCATGCCGCAGACCTTGCGGGGCTGAAAACCATCCCGGCAATCGTCCGCAACCTTACAGACGATGAGGCGGTGATCCTTATGGTGGACAGCAATCTACAACGTGAAACGATCAGCCCCATGGAACGGGCGCAGGCTTACAAAATGAAGCTGGAAGCGCTGAAACATCAGGGAAAGCGAGTGGATTTGGAAGACAAATCAACTTCTACGCAAATTGCACAGAAGTTATCAGTTGAAAAAGTCGCAGAAGAAGCAGGGACAAGCAGAGACCAAGTACGCCGCTATATCCGTCTCACGGAGCTTTTGCCCGAAGTACAGGAGAAGGTGGAAAACAAAGAGATCGCGTTCAGCCCTGCCGTTGAGCTGTCATATCTCACCCATGACGAGCAGAGGATGTTTCTTGATGCGATGGACTACTCGCAGAATACCCCTTCGCTTTCCCAGGCACAGCGGTTAAAAAAGCTCAGCCGCGAGGGTAAATGCACAGAGGAAACCATGTTCGCCATCATGTCAGAGGACAAGAAGGACGACCTGACGCGCATTACGCTGGACAACGAGGTGCTTCGCAAATATTTTCCACGCAACTACACGCCCCTGCAAATGCAGCAAACCATCATCAAGCTGCTGGAACAATGGCAGAAAAAAAGGCAGCGTCAGAACGAACGCTGAGAAAGGTAAGGTATTCCATGAACGTAAATATCACAATCAACGGCGACATCCACATCCATTGCGACTGCTGCGGAGGCTGCTGCGATTTCTATGAAAACGACTCCGACGAAGCGTGTGAAATACCGGATAAAGGTGAAATCACCGAGCTTTCCCCGGAAGAAGCCGAAGCCGTACTGAAGGCGGTCGCAGAGCTCATCTTTCCGCTTTTGCAAGAAGAAGCAGACGAATGAGGTGCTGTGCATGAAAGAGTTTGATGTAACGATCACCGAAACGCTGAAGCTCACCGTATCCGTGGAAGCCTCCTCCAAGGAGGAAGCCGAGCAGATGGTAAACGACCAGTGGCGCGCCGGAGATCATGTGCTGGATGCAGACAACTTCGTGGATGTGGAGTTTGAGAGCAACGACGGCAAGGAAATCTCCGCTGAAAGAGAGCCCGACAACACCATCGAAGTCCTTATGGTCGAGCCGGGACAGTACCCGCGAATGGAGCGGATCGGCGCTGATCTTAACGCCTTGCAGAAAGCCGTGGACGGAGATATTCAGGCGGTCTATCCGTATGATGACGCTGTTGCTTTGATCTGCGGAGAAGAAGTAAAGCTGGAAGGCAAGCCTTTGAACCGCGCTCTGCGGGATGAAAAAGGCGAAATCTACGATATTGTCGCCGGAAAGTTCTTCATCTGCGGTCTGGGAGAGGAAGACTTTGCTTCGCTCCCGAAGGAGCTGCAAAAGAAATACGAGGACAAGTTCCGTCAGCCGGAAGTCTTTTTGAAGATGGGAAGCAAGATCATGGCTATCCCCACCGAGCCCGCAAAAGCCTCCGCCAAAGGCAAATCGGCACTGGCTCCGGAGCGATGACGGTACTTCAGCTATTTCACATGAAAGGAGGGATGCCTCATGCAGGAGGAAGTTGAACACAGAGCCGTTACCCTGATGATCTCGGCAGCCAAGCTGACGGGCAGAGAACTGAAAGCGGCAATAGGCAAATATCTTGCCAGCCGCAAGGCGCAGAAGCAAAACAAGGCGGAGATTAAGCCAAGCGGCAGGCAGACGGTAAAACAGCTCGTCGGACAGAATCAGGGCGTATCCAACATCGAAGTCACAGAAAGCAATATCAAGGGCTTTGACCGTGTAGCGCGAAAGTACGGTGTGGACTACGCCATCAAGAAGGACAAGTCCGGCGAGATTCCCAAGTATCTCGTCTTTTTCAAGGCGCGTGACGCAGATGCGCTTACCGCGGCATTTACCGAATACAGCGGCAAAAAGGCAAGGAACAAGGATAAGCCGTCCGTTATCAAGATGCTCAGAGCGCTCCGCGCACCGGAGATCGCAAAGGATATTGCGAAGGTACGCAACAAGGATAAGGGGCTGGAGATATGAAAAAACCGCTGAATATAAAGAAGATCGTGCTGCCCAATCTCCCCTATGCGTTTATCGCCCTCATAGCGACAAAGCTCGGACAGGCATGGCGGCTTGCGGAAGGCGCAGACGTATCTGCAAAGATTCTCAGTTTCCTCACAAAAGGTCTCGGAGAAGCCTTTTCCTCGCCTCTGCCCAGCTTTCACCCGATTGACCTGCTTGTGGGCGTCGGGATCGCGGGCATCATCCGGCTGGTCGTGTATGTCAAAGGAAAAAACGCAAAGAAATTTCGGAAAAATATGGAGTACGGTAGTGCGCGTTGGGGTACGGCAGATGATATTGCCCCCTACGTCGATCCGAAGTTCGAGAACAACGTCATTCTCACGCAGACGGAACGCCTGATGATGTCAAATCGTCCGAAAGACCCCAAGACGGCGCGGAATAAAAACGTCATGATCATAGGCGGTTCGGGAAGCGGAAAGACACGGTTTTGGCTCAAGCCCAACCTGATGCAGTGCCATTCTTCCTATGTGGTCACTGATCCAAAGGGCAGCATCGCGGTAGAGTGCGGACACCTGATGCTTCGCAAGGGGTACAAGGTCAAAATCTTCAACTCCATCAACTTCAAGAAGTCCATGCACTATAATCCCTTTGCCTATCTTCATTCGGAAAAAGATATTCTGAAGCTGGTGACGACGCTCATTGCCAACACCAAGGGCGACGGAAAATCCGGGGACGATTTCTGGCAGAAGGCGGAAACGCTGCTCTATACCGCCCTTATCGGCTATATCCACTATGAAGCGCCCGAGGAGGAACAGAACTTCGCAACGCTCATTGAGTTTATCAATGCCATGGAGGTGCGCGAAGACGATGAGACCTTCGAGAACAACGTGGATTTAGCCTTTAAGGAACTGGAATCCAGAGAGCCGAACCACTTCGCCGTGCGGCAGTACAAGAAATATAAGCTAGCGGCGGGCAAAACCGCTAAAAGTATAAATATTTCCTGCGGCGCGCGTCTTGCTCCCTTCGATATTCAAGAGCTGCGCGAGATCACCATGTACGACGAGCTGGAGCTGGACACCCTCGGAGACAGAAAAACGGCACTATTTCTCATCATGAGCGACACGGACAGCACCTTCAATTTCCTGATCTCTATGATCTACAGCCAGCTATTTAATCTCCTGTGTGAGAAAGCCGACGATGTGTACGGCGGCAGGCTGCCCGTCCATGTGCGGTGCCTCATCGACGAGTGTGCCAACATCGGGCAGATACCGAACCTCGAAAAGCTCATGGCAACAATACGAAGCCGCGAGATCTCAGCCTGCCTTGTGTTGCAGGCGCAATCTCAGCTAAAGGCTTTGTATAAGGACAACGCCGATACCATCATCGGCAATTGTGACAGCTCCATCTTTCTCGGAGGAAAGGAGCCGACAACACTCAAGGAGCTGTCGCAGTCGCTCGGCAAAGAGACAATCGACACCTACAATACCAGCGAGAGCCGCGGGCGGGGGACCTCTCACAGCCTGAACTACCAAAAGCTTGGCAAGGAGCTTGCCACCATAGATGAGCTTGCAGTTCTGGATGGCGGCAAGTGCATCTTGCAGCTGCGCGGTGTGCGTCCTTTCCTTTCGGATAAGTACGACATCACCAGGCACCCCAACTATAAATATCTTTCGGACGCGAACCCCAAAAACGCCTTTGATATAGAGAAGTTTCTCTCTACAAAGCTAGTTCCGAAAGCAGACGAAACCTACGAGGTATTCGACGCAGGCCAAGTCTGATCGCGCAAGCCCGTCGCCGTAAAGCGGCGGCTTTTCATATATATACCTACGATAAACAGACGCCTCCTCGCTTGCAGGGTCGGAACGGACCATTGAAATTAAATAAAAATTTGAAAGGAGACGCCGGAATCGGGAGCTGCATCGCAGTTTTCGTTCCGGCCTTTGCATTTGAAGCGAGTTTTTTGACCACTCATCCCAAAGATTCCGGCAAATAAAAATTATGGAATTTTTCAACTCTGCTATCGGCGTTCTCCAAACCCTCGTCATTGCGCTCGGCGCCGGTCTCGGCATCTGGGGAGCTATCAACCTGCTGGAAGGCTACGGTAACGACAACCCCGGTGCGAAGTCCCAGGGTATGAAGCAGCTCATGGCGGGCGGCGGCGTTGCCCTCATCGGCATCACCCTCGTACCCCTGCTTACCGGTCTGTTCGGCTGAGCTCACGCACAAATCCTTCGCGGCATCCGCCCTTCGGGACGGGTGCTGCGGGAAAGGAGGGTAAAGCCCATTGGATTTGATATGGGGAAAATTCACAGAATGGCTGAAAGAAATGCTCGTCAGCGGCATCATGGATAACGTCAACGGCATGTTCAACTATGTAAACGGCAGAGTGGCGGAGATTGCTGGACAGGTGGGCGCTACTCCTCAAGGCTGGAACAGCAGCATTTACAACATGATCCGAACGCTATCGGACAGCGTGATCCTGCCGATTGCCGGCGTTATCCTCGCCTTTGTCATGACGCTGGAGCTCATTCAGCTCATAACGGAAAAGAACAATATGCACGATGTAGACACATGGATGTTCTTCAAATGGATATTCAAGACCGCCTGCGCCGTGCTCATCGTAACAAACACATGGAACATCGTGATGGGCGTATTTGAAGTCGCCCAAAGCGTAGTAAACAGCGCGTCAGGCATCATCATATCCGACACGTCGCTCGCGCTTTCGGACAACATCGCAAGCTTTGAAGCAAGGCTCATGGAAATGGAGCCATGGCCGCTTCTGGGACTGTGGCTGCAATCCTTTATCGTGAGCCTCGGCATGTGGGTCATGGGCATCTGTATCTTCCTCATCTGCTACGGCAGAATGATTGAAATATACTGCGTGACCTCCATTGCACCAATCCCTATGGCGACCATAGTAAACCGCGAATGGGGACAAACCGGCCAGAACTACCTGCGCAGTCTGTTCGCACTCGGCTTTCAGGGCTTCCTGATCATCGTCTGTGTAGCGATCTACGCGGTGCTGGTTCAGAACATCGTGGCGGAGTCGGATATGACGGCGGCGATCTGGACTTGCATGGGCTATACGGTGCTGCTGTGCTTCGCGCTGTTCAAAACGGGCAGTCTCGCAAAGAGCCTGTTCAATGCCCACTGACGGAGGTGATGAATTTTGGCATACGTTCCTGTACCCAAGGACTTGAACGCGGTGAAAACCAAGGTCATGTTCAACCTGACAAAAAGACAACTGCTGTGTTTCGGAGGCGGCGCGCTTATTGGCGTACCGCTTTTCTTTTTACTCAAGGGCAGCGCCGGTTCCAGCGCGGCGTCAATCTGCATGATCCTCGTCATGCTTCCGTTCTTCCTGCTGGCCATGTACGAGAAAAACGGTCAGCCCCTTGAGAAGATCGTCGGGAACATCCTGAAGGTCTGTTTCCTGCGGCCGAAGCAGCGACCGTATATGACGAACAACTTTTATGACCTGCTGAAGCGGCAGGAAATTCTGGATAAGGAGGTATACGCTATTGTCCACAAACAAAGCGCCTGCAAGAAAGCTCACAAGAGCCGAGCGAAAAGAGATCGCAGCGGCGATTGCACGGGCAAAAAATCAGGATAAGAAGAAAAAGTCCGCACAGGACAGCATCCCCTTTCAGCGGATGTATCCGGACGGGGTCTGCCGCGTAACGGACAGCTATTACACCAAGACCGTTCAGTTTCAAGACATCAACTACCAGCTCAATCAGAACGAGGATAAGACTGCAATTTTTGACGGCTGGTGCGATTTCCTCAACTACTTCGACAGCTCCATCAGCTTCCAGCTCTCGTTTATCAACATGTCTGCCACAAGGGACACGTATGCTGAGCGCATCGCAATCCCCTTGCAGGGCGATCGTTTCGATAAGCTCCGTTCCGAGTACACCGAGATGCTGCAAACCCAGCTTGCCAAGGGCAACAACGGTCTTATCAAGACGAAGTACCTGACCTTCGGCATCGAGGCGGACAATTTCAAAGCGGCTAAGCCGAGGCTGGAGCGCATCGAGACAGATATTCTCAATAATTTCAAACGGCTCGGTGTTTTGGTGCAGCCTATGAACGGCATGGAACGACTGAAGCTCATGCACGATATGCTCCACATGGACGAGCTGCAGCCCTTCCGCTTTTCCTGGGACTGGCTCACTCCCTCCGGGCTTTCAGTCAAGGACTTCATCGCGCCGAGCTCCTTTGAGTTCAAGACTGGAAACAGCTTCGGCGTCGGCAACAAGCTCGGCTGTGTCTCCTTCCTGCAAATCCTCGCGCCGGAGCTCAATGACCGTATGCTGGCAGACTTCCTGGATATGGAAAGCTCTCTCATTGTGAGTATGCACATCCAGTCCGTGGATCAGGTGAAAGCCATCAAGACGATCAAGCGCAAGATCACCGACCTTGACCGCATGAAGATGGACGAACAGAAAAAGGCCGTCCGCGCCGGTTACGATATGGATATTATCCCATCCGACCTTGCCACCTTCGGAACCGAGGCAAAGAAGCTGCTGCAAGAGCTGCAAAGCCGTAACGAGCGTATGTTCCTTCTGACCTTTCTTGTGGTGAATGTGGCGGACAACAAGCAGCGACTGAGTAACAATGTCTTTCAGGCAAGTTCCATCGCGCAGAAGTACAACTGTCAACTTACAAGGTTGGACTTTCAGCAGGAGGAAGGCTTCATGTCCGCGCTCCCGCTTGGTTTTAATCAGATCGAAATCAGACGTGGGCTTACCACGTCCAGCGTTGCCATTTTTGTCCCGTTCACGACTCAGGAGCTTTTCCAGGAAGGCAAGGAAGCTCTTTACTGCGGTCTAAACGCGCTTTCCAACAATCTCATCATGGTAGACCGCAAGCTGTTAAAAAACCCAAATGGCCTGATCCTTGGCACCCCCGGAAGCGGCAAGTCCTTCTCCGCAAAGCGCGAGATCGCCAATGTATTCCTTGTCACCACGGACGATATTATCATCTGCGACCCCGAAGCGGAGTACGGACCGCTGGTGGAGCACCTGCACGGTCAAGTGGTCAAAATCTCGCCAACCTCCAATGACTATCTGAATCCCATGGACTTGAACCTCAATTACAGTGACGATGAAAACCCGCTTTCGCTGAAATCCGACTTCATCCTGTCCCTGTGTGAATTGATCGTAGGCGGCAAGGACGGCTTGCAGCCGGTGGAAAAGACCATCATCGACCGCTGTGTGCGCTCGGTTTACCGGGAGTATCTCAATGATCCCGTTCCAGAGAAGATGCCGATTCTGGAGGACTTGTATAACGAGCTTCGCAGACAGGACGAGAAGGAAGCGCAGTATATCGCAACGGCGCTAGAAATCTATGTCACCGGCTCCTTGAACGTGTTCAACCACCGAAGCAACGTGAATATCCAAAACCGCGTGGTCAGCTTCGATATCAAGGAGCTGGGCAAACAGCTCAAAAAGATCGGCATGCTGGTGGTACAGGACGCGGTTTGGAACCGCGTCACCATCAACCGCGAACAGCGCAAGTCCACTCGGTACTATATCGACGAGATGCACCTGCTTCTGAAGGAAGAACAGACCGCCGCGTACACCGTGGAAATTTGGAAGAGGTTCAGAAAGTGGGGCGGGATTCCGACAGGGATCACGCAGAACGTCAAAGACCTGCTTTCCTCCCGTGAGGTGGAGAACATCTTCGAAAACTCCGACTATGTGTATATGCTCAACCAGGCGTCCGGTGACAGGCAGATTCTTGCCAAACAGCTCAATATCTCGCCACATCAGCTTTCCTATGTGACACAATCCGGCGAGGGTGAAGGACTGCTGTTCTACGGCAACGTTATCCTGCCCTTTGTAGACCGCTTCCCGAAGGATATGGAGCTGTATAAGGTCATCACCACAAAGCTGGCGGAACAGGCACAGACAGAATAATTCATGAAAGGAAAAGAAACGATGGGCAACAACAAAATGATGATCTTTGAAAACGCCGATTTCGGACAGATACGTTCTGTACTGAAAGACGGCGAGCCGTGGTTCGTAGCTGTTGATGTGTGCAAAGCGCTGGATGTCGGAAATGCTACGAGAACTGTTTCAAGACTGGATGAAGATGAACGAATGACCCTTACTAATAATAAGGGTCATTCAGGCAAGCGTGGCGGCGCACAATCTTTGAATGTAGTAAGTGAGTCAGGACTCTATTCTATCATCCTTACAAGTCGCAAACCCGAAGCGAAAGCCTTCAAGCGTTGGATTACCCATGAGGTCATTCCCTCTATCCGTAAGCACGGCGCGTATGTCGCAGACTCCATTCTCAATCATCTGGATGAGCACCCGGAATTGGTATCGGATTTCATTGACCAGCTCCGTGAGGAAAACGCTGAGGCAAAGAAAAACCGTGAACTGCTTGAACGAGCCCGCGCGGAAAATGCGCTGCTTACGCCGAAAGCAAATTACTATGATTCTTTTGTAGGTATTGAAAGCCTGACCTGTCTGCGTTATACAGCCAAGGAGATCGGTGTTCCGCAGAAGAAGTTTATCGGCTATCTGCTGGAAAATGGATATGTATTCCGAGACCGCCATCGCGACGGCAGAGTATTCGCCAGAGCCGGAAAAAGAAACGATCCGCTGTTCATGACGAAGGATTTCTATCTCCCTGACGGTACTAAAAGCGAGTACACTCTCGTAACGCCTGCCGGGAAAGCACATTTTCTGAAAAAGGCAGAAAAGATTCGTGTATGGGAACCCGGAGACTGCGAAAAAGGCGAAGAGCTCGCTGAACAGCGCGTTTTCGCCGTGTGATTGCCATTCAACCGAACGGAACGGAGGTGATGACAGATGGCAAAACGAACACCGCGGCTGATCTTTTCCGAGGAAGAACGCGCTTCTCCGTCGCTTGAAAAGGTCATTCGTAAGACAGACAAGGCGGCGGATAGGCTGGAGAAAGTGGAAGCGAAAATCCCGAAGAAAACCGTAAAGGTGAAAGAGCGTGTTGTAGATGCCGATACTGGCAGGGTCACAACGCACCTTTTCTTTGAGGAAGTGGATAAGAAACGCCCGCACTCCAAACGGCTCCACGCGGCGGAGAAAGCCCCGCTGGACACCATACGCGGCACGGTTCACCGCAAGCTCAGAGAAGATAATGACGGCAACTCCGGGACAGAGGCGGCAAATACGCTGTCTGAAACTGCGGAAAGCGGCTACCGAGTCGCAGAAACGGCACATCGCTCTCATGCGGAGAAATCCTACCGCAAGGCAGAAAAAGCAGAGGTGGCTGCGGATAAATCCAACCTCAGAGCCCTGAACAAGCAGTATGAACAGGAATACGGGAAGGCTTCCAACCCGTATTCCAAATGGCAGCAAAAACGGGCAATCAAGAAGGAATACGCCGCTGCGAAAGCCGGAAACGGAGCAAGGAATACCGTAAGAGCCTCCGAGACTACGGCGAAAGCCGCAAGGCGCGCCGCCGAGGACACGAAAAAGACAGGCTCCTTTATCGTGCGGCATAAAAAGGGGTTTCTCATTGTGGGCGGCATTGCCGCCGTGATCCTGTTATTCACGACCTGTATCTCTTCCTGCTCTACGCTCTTTCAGGGCATGACCTCCAGCATCGCTTCCTCTACCTATCCTCTGGAGGATGCGGATATGCTGGCGGCGGAAGCTGTCTATTGCGCCATGGAACAGGAATTGCAGGACAGGTTGGATCACTACGAAGCCGAACACGGTTATGACGAATACCATTTCGACCTGGACGAAATCGAGCATGACCCTTATGTGCTGATTTCCATGATAACCGCGCTCAAAGGCAGCGAATGGAAGATAGATCAGGTGGGAGGCACTTTGGATATGCTTTTTGACAAGCAGTATATCCTCACAGAGACGGTCACGACGGAAACGAGATACCGCACCGAGACCCGGACAGGCATCCACTACGTCACAGACTCGGACACCGGCGAGAGCTATCCGGAGGAATACGAATACGACGTTGAAGTTCCCTACACCTACTATATCTGCCATGTAGAGTTGGAAAACTTCAACCTCTCCCATGTGCCGATACACATCATGTCCCACGATCAGCTCTCCATGTACGCCGTGTATATGAGTACCCTCGGCAACAGACCCGATCTGTTCTCGGATTCCGCCTATGTGAACCGATACTACCACACTGAGTATGAAAAGTATGAGATACCCCCGGAGGCGCTGGCGGATGAACAGTTCGCCGCCGTTATCGCGGAGGCGGAAAAGTATCTCGGCTTCCCCTATGTGTGGGGCGGCAGCTCTCCGGATACGTCCTTTGACTGCTCCGGCTTTGTCTCGTATGTCTACAACAACTGCGGGCTGCACTGGAGCTTCGGAAGGCTTGGCGCAGAGGGACTAAGAAGCATGAGCGCCTATGTCTCCCCGGTAAACGCACAGCCCGGTGATCTGATCTTCTTTGAAAAGACCTATGACACCAGCAGTGCGTCTCATGTTGGCATCTATGTGGGTAATAACATGATGATCCACTGCGGCGATCCCATACAGTACACATCAATCGACACAAGCTACTGGAGAAGCCACTTCCTCCAGTTTGGCAGACTGCCTTAATCACTGAAAGAAGGAGGATGTTATGAACCCGAGACTTGAAAAGCTTCGTCTGGAGCGCGAGAAGGTGGCTGAAAAGCTCGCTTCCATGAGCGCAAGGCTCAAGGCGCTGGACGAACAGATTTTGAAGCTGGAAAACACGGATATTATCGGGATTGTCCGTGAGAACGGGCTGACCATAGAACAGCTCGCCAAGCTGATGGCGATGCTGGATAAAAAGCCAACGGCGTCGCTTCCCGATGAATACAGAAGAACGGAGGAAATTGAGGATGAAGAATAAACTGCGCTTTATGTTTTTGACGATTGTCGTCGTGCTCTGCATGACGGCATTTTCTGTTCCGGCCTTTGCCGGAGGCGGCGATTACACAGACTCGCAGCCAGAGGATTCCCACGGCGAGGAAGCGGCTGGTACTACCCAGACCGTAACCGTAAATGTGTCGGAAAACGATGACGGAAGCCGCACCGTTACCATCGGGGATCAGAGCTGGACGCTTGAGGACGAACTGGGAAAAAACGGCAAGGTGGTCAATGTCAGCTCCTATCTCCATCTGCGTACAGGCCCCAGCACCGATTACAACATCATCGGGTATCTCCTAAACGGCACGGAGGTTGAGGTGATCGGTGAAACCGGAGGCTGGTATGAGGTCATTGTCCCGGAAAAAAGAGGCTATGTCTGCGGGAAATACCTTGAAGTTCTCGCTACGCCAACAGGCAGCACGGATGATATGAGCAGACTGCTTGAAATCCTGTTGCAAGACTACGCTACTGGAGGGACAGCCTCTCAGCCGCTGACCCCGGACGGTAATCTGACGCTGATGGACGATATTGGCTCCGTAAGAGGCGCGGGCAAGCAGTTCATCACCGTGGAAAGCAAGGCGGGCAACACGTTCTATCTCATTATCGACCGCGACGATGACGGCAATGAAAACGTCCATTTTCTTAACCAGGTGGATGAAGCAGACCTGATGGCGCTCGCCGAAGACAGCGATGCGATTGTCCCGACCTGTATCTGCACGAACAAATGCACCGAGGGCTCTATCAACACAAACTGCCCGGTCTGCCGCACCAATATGACGGAGTGCGGCGGCAAGGAAACGGTAACGGAGACAACGCCCGATCCTGACGATGAGCCTGCAGAAGACAGACCCGAAAAGAGCTCCGGAGGTCCCGGGATCATCGTCGTGGTTCTCCTGCTCCTTTTGGGCGGCGGCGGTACGCTGTACTGGTTCAAGCTCCGCAAGCCCAAGACCGATACCAGGAGCAGAGACGATCTGGATGATTACGATTACGGCGAGGACGACGATGAGGACGCGGAATATGAGTTCGAGACTGAGGAAGATGACAACGAGGAGGCGGCATCTGATATTCAGGACGAAAAGGAGTAACGGAATATGAGCAATTTCAGACTTGTGGTATGCGAAAAGCCCTCTGTGGCAAAGAGCATTGCAGCCGTTCTTGGCGCAAAGAAGCGCGAGAACGGCTTTCTTATGGGAAACGGTTTCATCGTGTCCTGGTGCTTCGGGCATCTTGCGGAGCTTGCCGACGCAGACTCCTACGATGAAAAGTACGGCAAATGGAGGCAGGAGGATTTGCCCATCCTGCCTGAAGTGTGGCAGTACACCGTGGCGCGGGACAAAAAGAAGCAGCTTGATCTTCTTAAAACCCTTATGAACAGGGACGACGTTTCCGAGGTCATCAACGCCTGCGACGCGGGACGCGAGGGCGAGCTGATCTTCCGCACGGTGTACTGTCTGAACAAGTGCCGCAAGCCCATGAAGCGGCTCTGGATTTCCTCCATGGAGGACACGGCGATCGTCTCCGGCTTTGAAAATCTGAAGGACGGCTCTGAATACGACAATCTTTACGCCTCAGCCCTCTGCCGCAGCAAGGCGGACTGGCTGGTAGGCATCAACGCGACCCGCCTGTTTTCCGTGATGTATCACCGCACACTGAATGTGGGACGTGTGGTATCCCCTACGCTGGCGCTGCTTGTACAGCGTGAGGCTGAGATCAGCGCTTTTCAGCCGGAAGCGTTCTACACCGTCCATCTCGGCTTCGGGGACTTTTTCGCGGCCGGAGAGCGTATGAAGGATAAAGTGGAAGCGCAGGAGCTCGCGGAAAGCTGCAAGGGTCAGAGCGTGGCGGTAACGTCTGTCACGGAGACGGAAAAGGCTGAAAAAGCCCCGGCGCTCTACGACCTGACCACCCTTCAGCGTGACGCCAATCGACTGCTGGGCTATACCGCGCAGCAGTCGCTGGATTACCTCCAGAGCCTCTATGAAAAGAAGCTCTGCACCTATCCCCGTACCGACAGCCGCTATCTTACCGACGATATGATGGACGGCGTGAACTCCCTTGTTCTCTTGGCTACGCGTATCTGCGGCACAGAGCCACCGTCTGCGATTATCCCTGCTCAGGTCTGCAACAGCAAAAAGGTCAGCGACCACCATGCCATTGTTCCTACCACGGCAGGCGGCGAGGCGGATCTTTGCTCGCTTCCCGTAGGAGAGCGTGAAATCCTGCTCCTGATCTCCCGTCAGATGCTCATGGCAGTCAGCGATTCGTTCATCTACAAGGAAACCGTCGTAAAGCTGGACTTGGGTGGGAAAGAGTTCACAGCCAAGGGCAAATCCCTTGTCCGCATGGGCTGGAGATCCTTTGCCGAGAATGAAAAGCAGGATAAATCCATTCCGACGCTCACCGATGAGCAGCTTATTCCCGTATCTTCCTGTGAAGTAAAGGAAAGCAAAACTACGCCGCCCAAGCATTTCACGGAAGATTTGCTCCTGTCCGCTATGGAGACGGCGGGCAAAGAGGATATGCCGGAGGACGCGGAAAGAAAGGGCATCGGCACGCCCGCTACCCGCGCGGGAATCATTGAAAAGCTCATTTCCGCAGGCTTTGCGGAACGAAAGAGCGCAAAGAAGGCCGTTCACCTTATCCCCTCCGCCGCAGGCGTGTCCCTTATCACCGTACTGCCCGAACAGCTCCAGTCTCCTCTGCTTACCGCAGAATGGGAGCATCGGCTCAAAGAGATTGAACGCGGCGAAACAGACGCGGATGCGTTCCTCGCAGGGATCAGCGAGATGCTATCTTCCCTTGTGAGGGAATGCGTGCCTGTTGACGGCGCAGAAACACTGTTTCCTTCGGGAAGACCTGTAGTCGGGAAATGCCCCCGCTGCGGCGCGGAAGTCACTGAGAGCAAGAACGGCTACTTCTGCGAAAGAAGAAGCTGTAAGTTCGGTTTGTGGAGGGATAACCGATTCCTCACCCACAAAAAGATCAGCCTGACGAAAAAGATGGCGTCTTCGCTTTTGAAGGATGGCCGCACCTACGCCAGCGGAATCTACTCGGAGAAGACCGGCAAGACCTACGATGCGTTCATCGTACTGGAGGACGACGGCACGAGAAGCAGTTACCGGCTTGAATTCGGCAAGTAAGAAGAAGCCTTGAAAACCTACAGGCCGGGGAAGGGAGCATTTTATGCCTGAAAAGCAAGCAAACAAGGAACGATTGAAAGACATCACCGACAGCATAGAGACCGGTATCAAGGAGCTGTTTGAAAGCGACAAGTATAAGCAGTACCTTTCCACCATGAGCCGCTTTCACAAGTACAGCGTCAACAATCAGATGCTGATCTATATGCAGCGCTCCGACGCCACCCATGTGGCGGGCTTCAACAAATGGCGCGACCAGTTCGGCAGAAACGTCATGAAGGGGGAAAAAGGCATCAAGATCATCGCGCCGACGCCCTTCAAAAAGAAGATCAAGCAGGAAAAGCTCGACCCGGATACCAAGCTCCCCATAAAGGACGAAAACGGGAATGCCGTCATGGAGGAAAAGACGGTGCAGATTCCCATGTACAAGCCGGTTGTGGTATTCGATGTGAAACAGACCGCCGGCAAGCCCCTTCCGCAGCTTGCGGATAACCTCAAAGGCGATGTGCAGAATTATGAGGTGTTCATGGAGGCGATAAAGCGCTCCGCGCCGGTTCCAATCGTTTTTGAGAAAATGGCGGAGAACATGGACGGTTACTTTTCTCTGAACGATCAGCGCATTGCTGTCCGCGAGGGCATGAGCGAGGTACAGACGGTCTGCGCCGCCGTCCATGAGATTGCCCACTCCAAGCTCCATAATAAGGACGAGATCGGAGAGAAATATCAGGGCATTGAGCTGTTCGATAAACCCGCCCTGTTCTCCAACGGACGTGTTGACCGCGACAAGCTGCCGGAGGGGCTGTACTGCTACGACCTGCGCGGTTCAGACGATGACCCTGGTATGCCCGTGACCATTCAGGAGCACGTTGCGGTGAACCATGCCGCATCCGTCATTACCGCGGAGCCCATTGATCTTACAGAGCAGGGATTTCTCTATCTCGGTGAGGGCAGCCTGAACTTTACAGGCGATGAACAGACGGTCAAGGCGTTTCATCACGCGGCGCTCCCCGAAAAGGCAAAGCTCTCCCGCGCCACTGAGGAGATACAGGCGGAAAGCATCTCATATGCCATCTGCGCCTATTACGGCATAGGGACTGGTGAGAACAGCTTCGGGTATCTGGCGACCTGGGCAAAGGGCAAGGAGCTGACCGAGCTTCGCGCCTCGCTGGAGACCATCAACAAAACATCTTCGGCGCTCATCACGGATATTGACCGTAATTACGCGGAAATCTGCAAAGAGCGCGGCATCTCGCAGGAAAAGAACACGCCTGAACCGGAACCGACAACCGCACAGGAGCGCCTTTACACCGTCGATGACAAATATCTCCATGTTCAGCGAAGCGATGAAGGCTTTGACTACACGCTTTATGAAAAGACCGGCAAAAAGGAAATCGACGGCGGACAACTTGATTCCGATCAGCCCCTGATTATGGATGCTGCGCAGGAAATCTGTAAGCTCCATGATCTCGGAAATGATAAACCGCTTCAGCTTGCTGACATCGGGATTCTTGATGAGCTGCAAAACACAGAGGTCAAGGCGTGGGAGAATGACCGTGTGACAGGGGTGGAAACTGCTGTCGTTCAATCCGAAGCACCTGATGTAGCGGAAGAAATGAAACCCGAGAGCCCGGAACAGAACCGCGATGAGCCGATGCCTGACTCGGAAATCAGTGAGAAAACCATGCAAAGCTACGGTTATACGGATGCGGAAATGCTGCCTCTCTCCAAAGACCGGGCTTTGGAGCTGATGGAACGCGATGTGACGGTATATCTGCTCTACGGTGACAACACCGAAGCTATGGCGCTGTATGACAGAGAAATTATCGAGCATGACGGACTGTTCGGCATCTCTCGTGAGGATTGGGACGCGATCAAAGCGGATGTTCCACTCCGTGATGTGGAAAAACGCTTTGAGCAGAATCCGGAGGACGGTATTCTGATTTACCAGCTCAAGGATACAGCTCCAAGAGAGCTGTCCTTTGCAGGCTCCGACAGCTTAAAGGATGCTCCCAATGCCGAAAACTACAAGGCAATTTACACGCAGCCTCTCTATGTGGGCGGCTCCAAGGGCGAGGTATTGGATCAGGTGTATACACAGTTCAATATCCAGCGTCCTGCGGATTTCACCGGACACAGCCTGTCCGTAAGCGACATCGTTGCGATCAAGCGCGGGTCGGATGTAAGCTACCATTATTGTGATACCTTCGGCTTTAAGGAACTGGAAAAGTTCAGGGCGGACAATTACCTGAAAGCTGCTGAAATGTCGATGGAAGATGATTACGGCATGATCGACGGGATCATCAACAACGGGTCGAAGAAGACTGCTGCGGAGATCGAGGCGGAAGCTATGTTCGGCAAGCCTATATCCCTGCTCTCCTATGTAGAAGCGGTACGCCTTGAACAGCAGGAACAGAAGGATACGCCGAAGCCGGAAAAGAAACCGTCCGTTCTGGCAAAGCTCCATGCCCCGATCAGCGAACCGAAAAAAACAGCACGTTCAAAGAGTGCGGAAAGAGAGTTGTAATGAGGAATTTTACCAATGACGAACTGAACCTCCTGTGCATTTATCAGAGAGACACACGCAAGGAGCTGATAAGCTCCCTTACCGAGATGCGCGGGTATCTGGACACGGATGAAGCGGAGCTTCGAGAGCTGACCGACAGCGCCATCGGCAAGCTGAGAGACATCACGGATGAACAGTTTGCGGAGCTAGAGCTTGTTCCGGACTTTGAACCGGATACGGACGAATAAATATCTGCGGATGCGGGGGCAGCCTTCGGACTGCTCCCGTTTTATCACAAAACTTTCATGTTGCCTTTTATTGTTTACAATTACGGTATTGACTCACACCTACCAGAAAGATATAATATAAGCGAATATCAAACGATTATTTCGAATATAATATATCACAAGGAGAGGTGATTACATGACGTATATTGAATTTATTGAAAAAGAAATACAGGGCTACGAAATCAATACCCCTGTTTATACGGGGCAGCTGACCGAAGCGCTTGCAAAAGCATATCGGCTTCCTGAAAAGGAAGCC